>Ga0247741_1000341_pt1 | contig 27749 bp, 23 predicted proteins | sample UWRJL213509R2_FD_180945 | JGI IMG/M metagenome (GOLD analysis project Ga0247741, IMG submission 180945) | Plant litter microbial communities from Arlington Agricultural Research Station in Wisconsin, United States - UWRJ-L213-509R-2 | ecosystem: Environmental > Terrestrial > Plant litter >... | reverse complement strand
AACAACGTCGGCGCATATTTTTGCTGCGCTCATGCTCGACGAAAGTTTGCGTAGAGCAAGCGAATTCACTAACGGTGAATTGAAAAAAATTCCTCCCGAATCTTTGCGCGACGTAGTTCGCTCGGTTGTTGGTACAACGGGTGAATCCAGCAATTTAAATACTGGCGATTCAAGCACAGTCGATTTTGGTGGCGGATCTCAAGGTGGTGTGCCAAGCAAAACTCCTTCGCTGGATAAATTTACTGTCAACTTAACCGAAGCTGCGAGGCAAGGAAAAATTGATGCCGTGCTTGGTCGCGATGAAGAAGTACGTCAGATAATTGATATTCTTATTCGCCGCCGTCAAAACAATCCTATTCTCACCGGCGAAGCGGGTGTAGGTAAAACCGCCGTAGTCGAAGGTTTTGCACTTCGAATTGCTTCTGGAGATGTTCCGGATCAACTCAAAAATGTTTCTATTCGCAGCCTGGATCTTGGCCTCTTGCAAGCAGGTGCCAGCGTGAAAGGTGAATTTGAAAACCGCTTGAAATCAGTGATCGCTGAAGTTAAAGCGTCCCCCGAACCTATTATTATGTTTATCGACGAAGCACATACCCTGATTGGTGCGGGCGGCAAAGAAGGCCAAGGCGATGCTGCAAATTTATTAAAACCTGCACTAGCTCGCGGTGAATTGCGAACCATCGCCGCAACAACGTGGGCAGAATATAAAAAATATTTTGAACGCGACCCGGCTCTTACACGTCGCTTTCAAGTGGTAAAAATCGAAGAACCCAGCGAAGAAAAAGCTATCAATATGATGCGCGCTATTTCTGAAATGCTACAGAACCATCACCGCGTGCACATTCTTGATGAAGCTATCGTTGACTCCGTAAAACTTTCCAGTCGCTATATTCCAGCGCGTCAACTTCCTGATAAATCCGTCAGTCTTTTAGACACCGCATGTGCTCGCGTTGCATTAAGCCAGAGCGCCACGCCGTCGGCGATTGAAGACACTCGTCGCCAAATTACTCAATGCGAAAAAACAATTATATCGCTTGGTAGAGAAAATGCGTCCACTGGAAAATATCAGGAACGTATTGAATCACTTGAGCAAGAACAAAAAGATTTGCAAGCGACCTTGCTGGAGCAAGAAGCTCAATGGCAAACAGAAAGAGAAAAAGTTAGCACTATTCATCAGCTGCAAAAACAAATTGAGGATGATTTTTACGCGCGCAACCCCAGTTATCCAACAAAATCCAGCGCACCGAAAACTGAGCCATTGCCAGATGCAGAACTCGCTGAAATAAAAATCACTCTTCAAAAATTACGTGATGAATTAAATACATTGCAAGGGGAGCTACCTTTAATTCAAGTTAATGTCGGCAGTCAGGCAATCGCGGAAGTTGTTGCAAATTGGACCGGAATTCCAGTTGGCAAAATGCTGTCCGACGAAATTAACGCAGTGATGGAATTACAAACTGCTTTAGGTGAACGCGTAATCGGACAACCTCACGCACTTAATGCCATTGCACAATGCATTCGTACTTCGCGCGCAGGCCTTACCGATCCGCGCAAACCTATAGGTGTATTTTTTATGGTAGGTTCAAGCGGTGTCGGTAAAACTGAAACGGCGCTCGCACTTACCGATATTCTTTATGGTGGCGAACAAAATATTACCGTCATCAATATGTCCGAGTTTAAGGAAGAACACAAAGTGTCGATGCTGCTGGGTTCTCCACCGGGCTATGTAGGTTACGGTGAAGGCGGTGTTCTTACTGAAGCTGTAAGACGTAAACCTTATAGTGTAATTTTGTTAGATGAAATGGAAAAAGCGCATCCTGGCGTGCAGGATATTTTTTACAACCTATTCGATAAGGGCACCATCAAAGACGGTGAAGGCCGCGATATAGATTTCCGCAATACGATTATCATAATGACCTCAAATGCGGGCGAAGAACACATCCGCGCAATTTGTGCATCGCAAGAGCAATTGCCAGATCCAGAGGCATTGCTCGACACTTTTAGACCGCAACTTTTGCGCTATTTCAAACCTGCATTCCTGGGCAGAACAACCGTCATTCCTTACTACCCGCTAGGTGATGATGATCTTTTCAAAATTTCTGCAATTAACATGAACCGTATTAAAAAACGCGTTCGCGAACATTACAACGCTGATTTTACTTACGATGAGGATGTGCTTGTTCATATTGTTGCCAGAAGTCAGGAAGTGGATACAGGTGCACGCAATATTGAAAATATTCTAACACGCACTTTATTGCCGGCATTGGCTGAAGAATGCCTTTCTAAAATGGGCTTAGGCGAGAGTATTCAGGCTATTCATGTGGGCATAAATGATCAGGAACAATTTACCTACTCGTTTAAATAAACGTCAGGTTAAAGCTTCAATAAGTATTGAAGCTTTAACCTGACAAATTCATATCAGATATTCGTAGCAGATCATCAATGTAACATTCACGATACTCAAACTTTACTAATGCGATTAATCATGTACAGCTCATCAAGCCACCAACGGATCGGATACGTTTTTTCAGTATTAATTTTTTTCTGCACCCTGCTTTGTTTTTCGAGTGCTCAGGCAGCGAACGCCGAAAAAAATAACTCAGTTAATAAGGAGAGCGGTAAAGAACCTGAAGAGCTTTATCTAACAACGATTGTTCAGGCATATCAGGAGCTTGCAAGTAACCCAGCCTTTACTCTGGAGTCACCGCAATTCAATATTTTACTGGATAAGGTAAAAACTGCGCACAAAAATAGAAATCCTGAACAAGTTTTAGGTTTACTTGTTAACAACATGAATGTCATTAAAGGAAGTTACGCTAATAAGCAAATCCCGGATCTAATCAAAATTGCTTTACAAAATCACGCACCAGGCGTTGCACAGCAGATTCGAATAACAATAGAAACGCAGGCTCCGCGCGCCATTATCGCTACATGCGATTATGAAATTGCTAAATATCTAGCACAACAAAACGACTGGGATGGTGCCCTAACCATCTTGAAAACACTTGATCTGAGCACTGAGCTATCCAGTATTAATGCAGACAATGCTTTTATTATTTGGGGTGCTGCCTTGCAGCACACGAAGAAGCATCGACAAGCGCTGGATTATTATCAGCGCGTGAAAGCTGATTCACCACTATACCCACTCGCACAATTGGATACGGCCCTAGTTTACATTCGACAGGATTGGTGGACGGATGCACAAATTTCCATGCAAAACGCTGTGAAAGCTAACGGTGAAAAATTCAATGAATTCACCAATCGTGTCTATACAACCCTCGGATTTTCACAGCTTCAACAGGGCTTCTACCGCAACGCACGCGACAGCTTTCGCAAAGTAAAAATTAAAAGTGAATATGCCGATCAAGCGCTTTTGGGGCTAGGTATGTCAGCACTGAACCAGGAAGATTTTGTCGGTGCATTTAACGCGTTCGATCAATTGAAAAAACGTCAGCAACCAACAACAGCCGTTGAACAATCCTATTTGATGGCGGCTTTCACACTTGTAAAACTAAAACAAAATAAAAGTGCAGCGGCCGCTTACGCAGAGGCCCAAGTCTATTACGAAGGGAAAGTTAACTTTTTTTCAAATATTGAAAATCAGATTGCTAATCTGTCTGACAATGATTTACAACCTCTTATTATAAACTTGACCAAAGAAGGCTTTAAAGAATCGCCAGAAAGTAACGCTTATATAATTCAATTAAATACGCTCAGCAAATTACTTTCGTATCCGCTGTCGGAAAGAACAAAATCAAATATTTCCATTGCCTACACTAAAACGATTGCGGCTTATAAAGCAACCACCAAAACGAACCTTGATTCCAGATTATCTGTACTAACAAGCTACTTGAATCAATCCCGTTTCGGGCTCACCAAACTCTACGACACCCCATAAATATCATGTGTAAATTATTTATTCTTATGGCAGCCTTCGCCCTGATTTCAGGTTGTAGCTCTGAACAACCCAAGGATGATTTGGGCTCAGTGGATATTCATCGTCAAAAAAGTACGACGAATGAAGTCTTTGTTAAATCTAAATCAGAAGAAGAAATTAAAAACGAATATTATCGTTATATTGAAAGTTCAAGTGCAGAAGATAAATCACGCCGCCTAGCGATGAATCGGCTAACAGAAATTGAAATAAATAAAATAAATGCTTTGGCAAAAAGTGACAGTGACGCAGGTTTGAATGATGATCCGCAATATATCGAATCACTGAAAAAGACCAAACGCTTAATAGAACAGGCCTTAAAGGATTATCCAAATGCTAAAGATAACGATCAATCTCTCTATCAATTAGCACGTCTAAATGATCAATTGGGCGAGCAAGAAAAATCGCTAATCGCACTGAGAGAAATTACTCAAAAGTATCCGCGTTCGGCGCACTTTTCAGAAGCCGAATTTCGAATTGGCGAGTATGAATTTATGAGCGCCAATTATCTTGCAGCCGAATCGGCTTATTCATCAGCTATTGTTGCTGTAGGCAGCGACGAGTTTTATGAGCGCTCATTGTTTAAGCGAGGGTGGACGAGATATAAGCAAGGTCTTTTTTCTGAGGCAGCAGATGATTATTTAGCAGCATTAGAGAAACATCAATTTGGCGATTATGATTCACTATCTCAAAGCGATAAAAATCAATACGCTGAATATTTTCGTGGCTTGGGCTTGAACCTGGCAAATTTACAAAATAAAGAATTGCAAGAATATATATCTACCAAAGTCGATGCCAAATATGCATACACATGTTACGAATCTGTAGCGCAGACTTTCCTTGATCAAGAGCGATATTCTGATGCTGCGGAAGCGATGGAACAATTCATAAAAAATTATCCTGACTCAAACCAACTTGCTTATGCGCAATTAAAGACTTTAGAGATCTGGCAACTTGGAAAATTCAAACAGCGCTTCGCAGAAACGCTTACTAGTGTTTACAACCAATATAATCAAAAATCACCTTATTGGGCTAAACATCGTGACAGCAAAATTCAGGATAAATTTTTTAATGCATTACGCGAGCATATTTTAAATGCCGCAACCAACTTTCAAGACGAATATCTATCCGGCCATAATACTAAAAATCTTGAATTAGCCAGACTTTGGTATGACCGCTATCTGGAGCACTACTCCAGCTTTGCGCAACAAGATAAAGTTTATACTATGTATGCAGAACTACTGGTTGACTCCGGTGTTAATTCTGTCGCGCTTAAATACTTTGAACTTGCCGCCTACGATGGGGATATCATTTTAAATAAAGATGCGGCCTACGCGACTATTACTGAAACTGATAAGCTATTTTCCCAAGCACCGACAAATATAGCATTGCTGAAAAAGCATATTCATTACGTTTTTTTATCAGCGCAACTTTATAAAAATGAAGTTCGTTATCAAAATGCGGTTTTACACGCACAGGAACTTGCACTTAAAAATAATTTGGCGAGCGACTCAATCTTATTAGCTGATACCTTGTCAGATTCCGCAAATGATCAATTGCTTTACGATGCGAGCTTAATGAAAGGCTTGGCTTATATTCAACTCAATCAATATAGTCAGGCAGAGACTATTTTCAGCGACTTGTTAAAATCAAACAAAAAACCAAATGATCAAAAGCAACTCAAAGATAATCTTGCGCTGGCTATCTATAAACAGGCAGAAGCAAAAGTTGCTAGCGGTGATATTGATGTTGCGATGCAAGAATATGCGCGAGTTTCAAAACAAGTTCCTACTTCGGATATTTCTCCCAAAGCTTTATACCAAGCTATTTTGCTTGCCATGAAAAATGAGAAATGGGCTTTTGCCATTTCATCCATTCAAGATTTTCAAAGCCTCTATCCTCAACATGACCTCAATAAAGATGCGACACGTCAATTATCTATCGCTTATCTTAACGCTGGTGACAGCGTTAAAGCCGCACAAGCTTTTGAAAAAATTTCTGGGCAAGAAGGCGATCAAAACGTAAAAATGGCAAGCCTCTGGAAAGCAGCTGAGCTTTATGAATCAAAAGGTAATTTAGATAATGCTATAAAAGCCTATACTAATTATGCGGAAAGTTATCCGCGTCCTTATCCGCAGTATATTGAAGCCATGTACAAACTCACGCAGCTTTTTACTACATCAAAACAAACTGATAAAGTTTTTTTATGGCAAGAAAAAATTTCATCAGCTGACAAACTTGCTGGCAAGGATCTGAAATCGGACCGTACTAATTTTATTGTTGCCAGTATCGGTTTGGCCAATGCCAAACGAACTCAAAGCCAATTTGAAAGTGTCCGACTTGCAGAGCCGCTTGCAGAAAGCCTTAAAAATAAAAAGAAGCTTATGCAGGATGCCATTTCAACCTATGGACAACTTTCAACATCTAATAACCCCGCGATTATTACTCAAGCAACCTACGAGATTGCAAATATATATCAGCATTTTTCCAGTGCACTAATACAATCCGAACGCCCCAAAGCCTTAAAGGGAGAGGAGCTTGAGCAGTATAATATTTTGATGGAGGACCAAGCCTTTCCTTTTGAAGAAAAGGCTATTGAATTTCATGAGTTAAATCTTTCTCATACAAAAGAGGGTATTTCGAATGAATGGATTAGCCAGAGCTTGAGGAACTTAGGAAAACTTTATCCGGTGAAATACAGCCGCAATGGAAAAATGGATATCTACTAAATGAATAATTTAAATAAAAAAGTTTCCATTTGTGTTTTTATGGCCATTACATTTTTAAGCAGCTGCTCTAACGCACCGAGTGAAAGTAAAAAAATTTCTGCGGCAGCTAAAAGTATTGAGTTAGGTGCAGATGAACAAAAAATTTATCAGGATGCATTGGAAGCACTTAAGACCGACAATGTTGATAAGGCAATACCTTCCTTAACGAAAATCGCGAATAATCATCCCGACCATATTGGCGCATGGATAAACCTGGCGAACGCTTATCTAACAAAAGTAAAAATAAATGAGGCAGAAAGTGCGACTGCTCATGCAAAAAGCATAAATCCGAAACTTGCTGAAATTTTTAATCTGCAGGGCTTGTTAGCGGTGCTGAAAGGCGAATATGCCAACGCTGAAAAAAACTACCTTCAAGCCATTCAACTAAAAGCAAATTATCCCACTGCTCACTACAATCTAGGATTGTTGTACGATATGTATTATCAAGATATAGATCGTGCCGTCGCCGAATACGACCGCTATATTGAGTTAAGTGACGGAACCGATAAAAAGACTATTAGTTGGGTGGCAGAACTAAAGCAAAAAATTAAACGCAGGAATAAATAATGAAATTCGTACTCAGATTTTGCTTGGTTGCCTGTTTAACAAGTAGCTTTGCAATTGCAGATGAAAGCCAAGCCGTGGACACCACCTACATCAAAGCAAGTAAAGAGCTGCCAAAAGTACTTTATGTAGTGCCTTGGAAAGACTTGCAAGCTCGCAAAGATAATGAAGAGAAGCTGGTTTTACATGATCTTTTTGGCGACTTATACGAACCCGTACTGCCAAACGAACTCGCAACTCTTGATACAAATCCAAATTAAAAATGAATTTAGGCTGGCTAAAAAACACCTCATAAGCTTTACTATTTACAATCGGTTTGTAATACAATCGATCCGCTGCGAAAAGCCTTAAGCGAGTGATGCGCTTCAAACAATTCACAAAAAGTATAGGGAATGATTGTTCAAAACTCAAAAGTGAATTAGTATCGTACCGCTGCGTTGGGTTGACGCAAAACGTGTTTTTTGATTGGTAATTAATATGATGCGTTGTTTTGCAGATTAGAAATTATCGCTTTAGTAATAGTAAAATCCGAAGGAGATAGTAAAAATGGCGATTTATCTTGAGTATGAAGGTATCAAAGGAAATGTTACAGCAGACGGTTACAAAGACCACATCGCTGTTCTATCCATTCAATTTAGTGTAGGCCGTGGCATTTCAATGGAGCCAGGCAAACTCTCTAACCGCGAAGCAACACGTCCAACGCTCAGCGAAATCACAATCAGCAAAATTGCAGACACATCTGCCACTTCTTTCTTCAAAGAAGCTGTTACCGGCTCAGCAGGTAAAAAAGCAACTTTCAAGTTCGTACAAACTGGTTCTGACAAAGTTGTGGAGTATATGACTTATACTCTGGAAGATGTGTTGGTAAGTGGCTACTCAATTTCCGGTGATTCGGAAGGTGACCCAATTGAGTCAATCTCATTGAGTTACGCTAAAGTATTGGTTAACTACAATGACTTTGATAAGAGCAATAAGTCTTCTAATCCACAACGCGTTGGCTATGATTTAACTACAGCCAAGCCTTTGTAATCTGATCACTTATTAAAACAAAAAGCCCTGGAGCCTTTGGTTTCAGGGCTTTTTGTATCTAAGCTCACTGATTCTTGGATAGAATCAAGGTGTATAACAGTTATGTTAAGGTAGCTTTAGGATGAGTCAATTAAGCCAGGACAATCGATTAATTTCAATTTCTGACTTTTCCCTTGGAAAAGACACATTTCTACTCTCCTCATTCAAAGGAACTGAATTTATATCAGGTCTTTTTGAATACGAAATTGAAGCTTTGTCAGAAGATCACAATGTAGATCCAAGTAAAATTGTGGGCCGTAGTGTCACTATTACCATTCACAGTGAACAAGAACGCAAATTTAACGGATTCGTTAGCTCATTTACCTATGGTGAAATTGAAGAGTTTAACGTTCGCAAATATCGCATGACGATGATTCCCTGGTTGTGGTTTCTTACACGAACCAATGATCACCGCATCTTTCAAGAAAAAAACACCAAAGAAATAGTCTCTCAAATTTTCAGCGATTTGGGCTATTCAGATTTTGAATTCCGCGCGGCTGGCGGAAAGAAACGCGAGTATTGCGTACAGCATAATGAAAGTGATTTCGATTTTGTCTCCCGCTTGTTGGAAGAAGACGGAATCGCTTATTTTTTCGAACACGATGATAAAAAACATAAGTTAATATTGGTTGATCAACCCAACGCTTATGCTGATGTTGCTGAAACTAATCTCGAATATTCAAAAGGCAGCCAGACTAATTCCCAAATTACAAGCTGGGAACACGTCAATGAATTTAAAAAAGGCAAATGGACTTTAAATGATTACAATTTTAAAGAGCCTAAAAAAGATTTAACTGCTACAACTAAAACCAAAAGTCAGTTTGCCAAAAATGATAGCTTTGAGCATTACGAATACCCTGCTTTTTACGACACAACCATTGGCAGTGACTTGGTAAAAATCCGTTTGGATGCTGAAGAAACTTTCCGTAATTTTATTAATGGTAAAAGTGATTGCAGCAGCTTTTATGCTGGCGGAAAAATGAAAATTGCCAAACACGCTACTAGTTCTGAGAAGGGTAGCTATATTCTTGCCAAGGTGACTCACATCGCTAGCGAGACCTCCTATTTTCCGGGAAATACTGAAGACTCGAGTTACACCAACGAGTTTGTTTGTATTCCAGCGGATGTGCATTTCCGCCCGCAAAATACACATTTAAAACCTGTAATGAAAGGCCCTCAATCTGCAGTAGTTGTAGGCCCTGCTGGCGAAGAAATATATATCGATGAATTTGGCAGAATTAAAGTTCAATTCATTTGGGATCGTGAAGGTAAAAAAGATGAGCACAGCTCCTGCTTTATTCGCGTTGTGCAGTCTTGGGCTGGAAATCAATGGGGCTCGTCTTTTATTCCGCGTATCGGTCATGAAGTTATCGTTAACTTTTTAGATGGTGATCCCGATCGCCCGCTTGTAACAGGTTCCGTTTACAACGGCTGGAACAAACCAACCTACCCATCAAAAACGCAAAGCGGTATCAAGACACGCTCAACGAAAGACGGCACGCCTGAAAATTACAATGAGCTTCGCTTTGAAGACAAAAAAGGCGAAGAACAAATTTTTATTCATGCTGAAAAAGATTTTGATACTGAAGTTGAGAACGATCAAACCTTAACTGTGGATCATGATCGTACTAAAACTGTTAAGCATGATGAAAACTCAACCATTAAGCATGATCGAAATAAAACGGTTGAAAACAATCAAACTGAAACTATTGGAAAAAATAAAACCATTGATGTTGGTGACAATCATAAAGAAACGATTGGCAAAGACATGACATTGAGTGTGGGGAAAAATATCGCTATTGATATTTCTGACAACCACACCGAGACCATTGGTAAAAACATGACCATTGGAATTAGTAAGGATCTGCGCGAAACCGTTGAAGGTAAATATACCGAAAATGTAACGCAGGATTATTCGCTACACGCCAAAACTATTACGATGAATGCTGACGATAAAATTACAATCAAAACTGGATCAGCGTCTATAGTAATGAAAAGTAATGGCGACATTACAATTTCCGGAGCCAATATAAATGTTAAAGGTTCCGGTAACGTTGTGGTTAAAGGCAGTAAAATTACCAATAACTGATGTAATTTATGAATAATCCGGTATTTGAAAATGTAGAACTTACATCAGAGGTTGATGAGACCTCTGTTGTAAAACTTGCACCAGGGGAAATTCTGATCGGGAGTCTTGCCGCTTTTGATGAACAAGGAAAGCCGCTCGTTTCTCACCCGTTAATTTCCAATGTAGCTCCAATTCCAGCTCTAACAACTCATCCGCTGAGCCATCAACATATTGGCCGCCAAGTTGCGCTTATGTTTGTTAATGGGCAATTAAACCAACCTATCATTGCGGGACTTATCCATAGCCCACTCTATGCGTTGCTGGATAATATATCTGTTGCTACCACTGAAAATAACGTCGAAGCTGACGTTGTAGTGTTTGAATCACCATTACCAGCAAAAGAAAAGCGCGACTTTTCGGAAACATTACAAATAGACGGTAAACGAGTTGTTATTGAAGGGCAGGAAGAAATCACTTTAAGTTGCGGCGAAGCCAGTATCACGCTCACTAAGGCAGGCAAAATTCTAATACGTGGAACCTACTTACAAAGCCGATCAAGCGGAGTTAACCGGATTTTAGGTGGCTCGGTACAGGTTAATTGATTTAATTTTTAAATTAACAGCTTAACCAGCCAAGCCATAAGAAAGTCGCCTAAAATGACATTAAGTAAGTGAAGTAGCTCCGGCATAAATTTACATAAAGCTGCTAAAATTCATTTATCTAACTCGCTTAAATAATTCAAAAGCGAGAAATACGAAGAACTAAAGACCACGCTGATAGCGAGTCGATATAGATGAGTTTAAAGGATGTTACAGCTCAAGAATCACACACCATTTAGCGCTGCGTTTGCTTTGTTTCCCAATGCGCAAGGAATCGATACGCTCTACACCATAGTCAAAGCTACTTTCCAGATTGGCCCGCAATGGACTCTCGCCGAAAAGCAATCTGAGCCACAACAAGCAGACAAATATTGGGATGAGCCTGAAACGTCCAGTCTACGTTTTGCCAGCGACTATCACATAGGCAAAGCAGGTACCGATATTCTTATGTCCGGTTATGCCTGCGCACCCAAGGAACATCCCGTGCGTAGCTTGGATGTTCATCTCTCCGTGGGAAGTGTTAGCAAAACGCTTCGAGTGTTTGGCGATCGCTATTGGAACAGAGGGCTGATTACGAATCCCGATACTTTTACCAAAATGCCATTGGTCTACGAACGCGCCTTTGGTGGTAAAGATATTCATAACGGCATACTGCGTTCAAACGAAGCGCGAAATCCCGTAGGGTTTGGTTACGCTGGCGAAAAATCTGTGTTGGAAATGGATGGTGTCCCACTTCCAAATATCGAATGCCCTCACGAGCTTATTAATCATTACACGGACTGTCCTACACCAGCAGGCTTCGCTCCCTTATCACCGTCGTGGCTACCGCGTGCTCAATACGCGGGTACTTATGATGATCAATGGCAGCAAAATCGCGCGCCCTATTTGCCCGATGATTTTAACCCACTCTTCTTAAACGTGGCGCACCCGGATTTAATTTACCCAGGATTTTTGCAGGGTGGCGAAGCCGTAATAATAAACGGCATGCATCCCATGGGTTCATTAAAATTCGAATTACCCTACGTAAAACTACGCAACAAACTTACGGTAGCGGGTGTCGAAGAGAGCCGCGACTTCGTGCTTGAAACACTCGCATTAGACCCAAACCAGTTACAGCTCTCACTCACATGGCGCTCAGCCTACGAGTGCGACAAGAAAGCGTTGAAGATATCTCAAATATTTGTTTCATTGACTCGCTAAGTGGGCGAATAGGACCAAGAAATGGCTCAAACAACTTTCTCCAATACTCGCGGTATCGCACACAAAGGCAGTGGCGGCATGAGTACGGTTTTTCCTGATGTCTGCAAAACGCCAGTAGGTTCGGCCGTGGTACCCATTCCCTACCCCAATATTGGCAAATCTTCTGATACATCTAAAGGGCCAAAATCCGTCGTCACCGATGGCCAGATGCCTATGGTGAAGGAAGCGCAATACGCAATGAGCAGCGGAGACGAAGCCGGGACGCTTAAGGGCGTAGTCAGTAGCGATCAGAAGGGCGTCTGCGAATTTATGATGTATTCCTTCGACGTTAAGTTTGAAGGCAAAAATGTCTGCCGCTTAGGCGACCCTTTGTTCCATAACAAAAAAAATATTATGGGTTGACGAGAACGTATGCTGGATCAACCGATGAATCCTTATCACGATATTTACACTCAACTTGCCGGTGACGGCGCCTTTTTGTGGCAGCTGCGTTCTTCGGCGCTGACTCAACCGAACTATCATCAAAGCGATTTATTTGAGCTTGAGCAACGTATAGATGCGCAACTTGATGGACTCATGACTGCGCCGGACGACGCATGGGAAATCTGCGATGAAGCACTCGAACTCCAACAGTCCGGGGAAGTTTTCGCAGCGGCCGTGCTCGCATTTCGCAGCCTCGACATCAATAAAATTCAACGCGCCGTTGAAAGCGGCTTAGCCAATCGACTGGCGTTCAAAGGTCTCACGTCTGCATTGGCATGGTTGCCAGATCGCTTGTGTCATTCCTGGATAAAAAAATTCCTGACCAGCAAAGACCTCAATCACAAATATCTCGCCATAGCTACTTGTAGTTTGCGCCGGGAAGACCCGCGTGAATATTTAACGGCCATCCTTCAACGCGAAGATTGCCTTGAACACGTCCCACTATATGCTCGCTCTCTGCGTCTTATCGGCGAACTCAAACGTAGGGATTTAAGTTCGGCGCTGCCAACCGCTATGCAGGCAGATCACCCGGATATTATTTTTTGGTCAACATGGTCCGCCGTGATGCTCGGTGATAGATCGGCTGTGATTCGTTTGCATCCGTTTACTCAAACGGCGAACCCGCATCAATTGCGTGCTATTGATCTTGCCTTTAGAGCTCTGCCTTTAGAGGACGCTCGCCGCTGGATCGGTCAACTCTCAGCAATTCCGCAGCAAAGCAGAAATGTCATTAAAGCCACTGCTGCGCTTGGAGACCCACATGCAGTGAGCTGGTTGATTGGCCAAATGCGAATCCCGAACAATAGCCGACTTGCTGGCGAGGCGTTTACTTTAATCACAGGAATTAATCTTGAAGAGCATAAACTCGCTCTGGATGAACTTCCTAACCTCGACAACCAACTACCTAACGATAATCCAGACGATGATAACGTCGACATGAATGAAGACGACCGCCTGCCCTTCCCCGATGTCGATAAAATCGCCGCAGTTTGGCAAAAATATCAGCAACGCTTTATAGCCGGTCAACGCTACATCATGGGCCAACACCCAAGCCCACAACATCTCAATGAAATTTTTGCGAAAGGCAATCAACGCCAACGCAAAGCAGCCGCTCTGGAACTCGCCCTGCTACAACCTCAACAATTTTTGTTGAACTATGCCGCCAAAGGATTAACTGACGAATGACCAACGGAAATTCTCCAAAACTTTACATAGCCGGAATGGGAATGGTCACACCAGTAGGCGGAAATGTTGCCATGACAGCGGCGGCGGTAAATGCGGGGATTAGTGCGTATAGATCGTCAGATTTTCATACCCAAAATGGACAGCGAATTTCCTTAGCTACAGTCCCTAATTTGATTTTTGACAACATAGACGCGCAGATTGCAGAAGGCGATAAGTTTAATGAAAGACATGATCGTGTTACTAAAATGGCGATAATTGCCATAAGGGAAGCATGTTCACAACAATCGATTAATGAGCAAATTCCATTGGTGTTAGCAATGCCAGAGGTAAAAATTGATCTAGAAGACTTAGCTCCTTTCACATACAACCTGGAACAAAATTGTATACCTGTAGTAAGCGCGAAGCTATGCCGTCAGATACATAGTGGTAGAGCTGCAGGGATTGATGCTATAGATTTTGCTTTCAAATATTTATTTGATAATAGTCAAAGGTTTATTTTAGTTGGCGGCAGCGATTCATATTCAGATAGCGCAATGCTGATGAAACTTGACGAACAAAATCGATTGCTGACAACTGGCTCAGCTGATGGATTTGTTCCCGGTGAAGCATCAAGCTTTTTATTGTTAACGCAAAAGCCTGAGTATGCCATTGTACGTAACGGTCACATAATCGCATTACACGCTCCAGGAATTGCCGAAGAAAGCGGACATTTATTAAGTGAAATGAAATACCGCGGAGATGGGTTAGATAAAGCATTCAAAAAGGCACTCACTAACCGACCTGAACAAAGTATTAATAATATTTATAGCAGCATGAACGGTGAAAATTATTGGGCAAAAGAATTTGGTGTAGCACAAATTCGCAACCATAAATTTTTTCAACCTTTAATGAAAGTCCAACACCCAGCAGATTGTTACGGTGACTTAGGCTCAGCAAGTGCGACAACTTTAATTTCCCTAGCAGCCGAGAGTTTATTTAAAAATACAACCGCTCAATCACATCTGGTTTATAGCTCTTCCGATGGTTCAAAACGCGGCGCAATCGTAATTGAAAAGGTTATGGCAACTACAACACAATTTGTTTCAATGAATTGATAAGGATTAGCAAGGAAAAACAATGCCTGAAGCACTCGAAACCTCACAATCTGCTGGACCGGAAGAAGCGGAGCCAAAGCCCGAAAAGAAGCAGCCAATTAAAATACGTTGCTCTCTATTTTTTGATGGCACCTGTAATAATCGCAATAATACTGATGCCCGAACAGGCAAGTTGGATGCTGAAGGAAAATCCAACTACGATAAATATGTAGCTAATAAGGAACAGAAAGCGGCTGAAGAACAAAAAAATAAAGACGCACCTACAGGCAAAGGTGACGCGAGCTACGAAAATGATTACACAAATATAGCAACCTTAGAGCCAGCAGTTTGGCCAGACGCATCTGAGGCTAATGAGTATTTTATCAAGGTCTATACGGAAGGACCTGGTACAGTAATTAATTACGGTCGCGACAATAGCCGCGGCTACGCATTTGGCTCTGGCGACGAAGCTGGCGTTAAGAGCAAAGTCTTAAGCGGGATTCTTGAAGCAGTAAGCAAAATTCAAGGAATAGATGGTATTAGGCCGAATCAAAAATATATAGAAAAGCTTGTATTAGACGTATTTGGATTCAGCCGTGGTGCTGCAGCAGCTCGCTATTGCATTCATCAACTTATAATTGATGAAAACATACCCATAAAAAAACGTATAGAGCTTTTAGGATATGAAGTACGTGAAGTGGAAATATGTTTTGCTGGACTTTTTGATACGGTGGCATCTTATAATTTAGGACAAATGACCCACACTGATAATTGGGTGCTTAAATTAAAATCGGTGCAACATGCAAAAGCTGTACTGCATCTTGCAGCCGCTGAGGAATATCGTAATAACTTTCCTCTTCACGATATTGATAGCGCTGGTGGCAAAGGCAAGCAATATTTTTTACCTGGCGTCCATTCTGACGTAGGTGGGAGCTATTGCGATGGTGAAAGCGATACAGGGAAGGTTGTATGTCATGGCCTGTATCATCATGTAAAAGCCGATGCAAAAAATCTTATCGCGCAGGGTTGGTATACGGCCAAAGATCTGACATTAACAGTTCTTACCGTAGATGATGTAGGCGAACCGCAGTTTGTAAAAATTACAGCCAATGGTCGTTCGGTACGCAATGCGTACTGCAATATTCCCCTTAAAATAATGGCTGATCACTCAAAGGAAAACGGGATTAAAGTTAAAGGAAAACTAGAAAAAATCGCGGATGAGAAAATCCAGGAATTTGCTGAACTCGCCGGATTGGAAAAAATGATTTCAGCTTATATAGCTAAGTCCGGTAGTAATGGCTCTAAGTCTACAGACTGGCAGGGCAGCAATCCGCAGCCGTTGAATCTAGCAGCACCGTCAATGAATGATATAAGGTACAAACACCTTCACATGTCTGCCAATTATGACTCACCAGAGTTAGGTGGATTGGTATACCCACTCTCCCCGCGCTTTGGTTGGTTCAGCAATAAACGCAAAAGGTATGAGTTCAATGGCTAAATCATCATTTAAAAAATTTGTTAGTTTTCTTCCATTTTTATATGTAGGAATTAGTCCAATGACTCAAGCTAAAGACCAAACTGAATTCGTCTGGCTAGCCACCGAAAGCGCGCCTAAAAACTTTCCCATGCAAATCATGCGCGGTGGTAGCTTTATTTACCATGACTCACTTAGTGATGGCCTTTACATTCCAAGCGGCGGAACTCTTTACCGTGGTTGGGGTTCAGCGACGTCAAGTCACGTAGTAGGACCGGAGTTGAAACCATTGCCAGATAAGCTGGATATCACTTTTTATTCATACCTTGAAGATGCATTTTACTCTGGAAAGTTTGATTTGCCTTACGATAAAATTTTAAGCCTGTTTCGCCAAGGTGTTGCAGAGGATAAAGCTAATCCGACTTACCGCTATATTATGGTAGGCATTGCACCCGGTGGAACAGTGGCGGTTTGGGTTACGGGAAAACAGTCCACGGTAGAGGTTTTTTTTGGAAAAGCACAGAAAGCAAATATTGATTGGAGCAAAGCTATTGATTATCCCGAGACCAAAAGAGCTTCCTTTATAAAATCAGAAATAGAAGATTCAGTCAAACCCGAAATACTTGCAAATATTCGCAAAAATGGAATTAACTTTGATCTATGGTCTCAGTACCGTAATCAATATCATTGGGTTCCAACGTTTGTTGGCAATGGTCAACCAAGAGAAAGTAATCTAATATTTTACAACGGTGAAAAACAAGATTTAAGTTTACCTTTAAATAAAGAAGCGATACAAAAGTCGCGTCCTGTACCTAGATATCTAGCGTTTAACTCGTTAATTAAAGGTGAAACTGAAGAGGATGTTTTTCTTATTAATTTTGATGAGCAGGAGATGCTTTCTGCATTTTCAAAATTAGGAAATCAACAACAGCCACTTTATTTAGAGTTCTCACCGACCCTACCAAAACCTAACACAAAAATTCGCCTTTATAATGACAGAGAATCAGTTCAATTAACTAAATGGAAAGTTGATGTTTGGTAGAATTCGCGTTAAAAAAATAAAAAGGTGACGGATGAAGAGTAGAAAATTATTAGTTATTTTATCACCTTTTTATTATGCTTTTCTTCTAAAAGCTATTCCTCTATGTTCAGCAAAAAACCCGATTTGATTGGCTGACCAGCGCTTCAGCACCTAAAAAGTCTCCCATGAAAATTATTAGTGGAACTTTTTATTATCATAATAAAAAAGGTGGGCTGTATATTCCTGATGCATCCTCACTTAACGCTGGCTTGCAAACTATTGGTAGCACCCACGTTGTAGGCGAGGATTTTAAGGCTTTGCCAGATAGATTAGATATTCGTTTCTTCTCCTATGCAGAAAATAAAATGTACTACGGCAGTTTCGACTTGCCTTATGAAAAAATCTTAACCATTTTCAAAACTGGTGTTGAGGCAGATAAGGAGACATCTACCTTTAGATATCTTATTGCTGACATTGCACCTAGTGGTACGGTCGCCGTTTGGGCATCTGGTCCCAAACAAGAAGCACGAGAAGTTTTTTTGGTAAAGCAGAGCCATATGAAGGAATATTTAAAAATTCCATAAATCAGCCAGTCGCCTATGTAGAAGATTACCCGCCCATTTTAACGAAGAGCTCGCCAACATACCTAAACCACTACCATCGCATTTGGAATTTAGAGCTCAAGCCACACAAGATGAACGCCCTGTTTACATAATTGACTTTGAGCCCTTCGAACTAATGGAAGCCTTTGAAAAACTCGGTGCGCACGGTGAAAAAGTATTTATTGAATTTGATGCGCAAGTGCCTCGCCAAAATATGAAAATACGGGTTTACAAGGACAAGATACCGAAAGACGATAAAATCCCTCGGGAAGTCATTGAGTTGAAAAAATTTAAAGTGAAACCTTAATAGCGTGAATAATATCTGTAAAACGGCGAGCCATTTAGCTCGCCGTTTTTTATTTAATAATGTCCTTGTCGCACCAAAAACTTAATGATTTGGATAATCTGACGTTAACATTGCTAGCAAATAAAAATATATAAAAAACACCAGACTGGATAAAAGTATAACGGCAATTTTTGCGAAGACCGCCCAATGGGGCTTGCCTTCGTATTGATTGGAAGAGCGCCATATTGCTATGGAGATGAATATTGAATAGCAGAAGAACACTGCCATAAATATATAGGCAGTTGCTTCATTGGCGATACTATTTAGTAGTGAAATTATGAATGCCAGCAGTACGAATGTTCCACCAAAGCCTCCACCCCAAAAAGTAAATGGAAGACCATAGTCGCCCCGAATAAATTTTTTATCGGACGGACTAACCTTTTCGATATTTTCTTCCAACATAACTTTCTCCAAAATTATTTATGCTTCTTTAAAAAATCTTACGATCTCACGCACATTGTTTAAAACTTTACTGTCTTCAGCAATTTGTGCAGCAGCAGATTCAGCGTCGCGAGCAAGTTTTCGATGTTCTTCACTGTTTATCCTACGCAAATCTTCAATCTGTATACGAAGCTGTTCTTGTTCTGTTGCATGCAATGAAATTTTTGAATCAACGTTTGACGCCCAGGAAGATTGCTCTTCCAAATTTAGTTGCTCGTTAATTAGATGTAATTTGTGTTCTAGTTTTTCGCATTTATCTAAAAGTATTTGAACGTTATCAGCGGGATAATCGATTTCTCGGCCGATACTTTTTAATCGTGACATCAAATAATCATAGGCGCGAATGGCCGGCCTAAAACCCATCAAAAGTATCGCTGCGCTTGCGCCCATGTAACCTAAATCAGAGAAACCTCCGTGTTGCATATATGCCAGCACTAACGCCGTGAGAACATGGAGCCCTATGGCCAAAATGAATGCAAATTTTTCCCAACGTTTTAGATAGATTACTTCGGTATCTTTTATTGGGCGCCCATTTTTTATAGCTCGATCCGAATTGGCCAGTAAATTTTTTGCACTAAAATATAAATTCCAGGGCAAGGTAACGACAACAACCAACCACCAGAAAATAAAAAATCCTACTATCCAATCCTTTATTTCGCCCGGATTTACTCCCATCCATTTAACCACACCAAATATAATGAGAGTTACAAGACCAATACTAAAAAAAGAACTTAGTAAAAAAATCGGTTTATTATCTGACGTACTCATTTAACTTTCCCTTTTTGCCTGCATAAAATTAAAAAGGCCCTGCTACAGGGGGTTGTAGCGGGGCCTGAGAGTCAACCAAAAAGTTACAGGATGCGCCTTTTTGGTAATGTAATGAATCGTCCTTTTCGTTCCTAAGCAACACTCTCCGAGTGCTCTCTTCCCTATGCGCGCATTATTGTGAATTTCGTTGTCTGGCTCTAGTGGCAGATGTCGCTAATGTTTGTAAGACATATCGCACAAGCGCGATTAATTTGATACACATCTTTGTGGTCGCCAATGCGGAGTGCGGGGTTTATAATTGGCCCAAATTAATATTTCCCGGAAATTATCATGGCCGTTAAAAAGAAAGCTGCTGACTTCGAACAGTCGCTCAATGCGCTTGAAGCACTTGTTAATAAGATGGAGCAAGGCGATCTTACGTTGGAGGAATCTCTACAGGCTTTTTCTACTGGTATTCAATTGACGCGCGAATGTCAGACTCGCCTTGCGGAGGCGGAGCAACACGTTACGCTTTTGTTGGAACAACAAGGTGAAATAGTGTTAACTGAATTCGACGAGAGCGATGTTGAATGATTCAGGATACCAATCAAACCTTAGCAAAAGGCGATGAGAAAATTTCGTGCAATGTGGCGGTTAAGGATTTTATTCGCGCATCACATGAGCGAGTTGATGTCGCACTGAATGAGCTTCTGCCGCTTGATGATGATTCAACCCAGCTATATGAAGCTATGCGTTATAGTTTATTTAATGGTGGTAAACGCGTACGCCCGACCTTGGCTTATGCCAGCGCGCTGGCTGTAAATGACGACGCATTAGCAACTCATTTACCTTTATTAAATCGAATCGCCTGTGCGTTGGAAAGTCTGCATTCTTATAGCTTGGTCCACGATGATTTGCCCGCAATGGATGACGATGATTTGCGCCGTGGAAAACCTACTTGTCATATCGCCTTTAATGAAGCGACTGCAATTCTCGCAGGTGATGCTTTGCAAACTTTCGCCTTTGAGTTGTTGAGTGAAGCAGAAGCAATTGATTCTGATATTCAAATTGCACTTGTCCGTCAATTAGCCGGAGCTTCCGGTGCTCGTGGCATGGTGTTGGGTCAAGCGATTGATTGCGAAGCAGTGGATAAACTTATTGGTCTTGCGCAGTTGGAAAATATGCATCGCCACAAAACCGGCGCATTAATTCGTGCTAGTGTCAGTATGGGTGCAACTGCGTTAGGAGCAACTAAAACGCAACTAAAAGCACTTGATTCATATGCAGCCGCGGTTGGCCTCGCATTTCAAGTGCAAGACGATATTTTGGATGTAACAGCTGACACTGAAACCCTTGGAAAACAACAAGGTGCGGATATTGCGCGCAATAAGCCCACCTATGTTTCACTGTTAGGATTGAATGGCGCGCGTGAAAAAGCGCAGGAGTTACACCAGCAAGCGCTAAATGCATTGGAAATTTTTGGTGATACTGCGAATTATTTACGTGCGTTGTCGGCTTACATTATTGAGCGCGGAAATTAGATTTTTGTCCTCTACGGAATGACGACCCTCTTTACTTAATATTTAATTATCCCTAGATAGCTTCCTTATGCGCATACCTAGAGTTTTTACGCCTCAAGCATTTACATTAAACTCCACGCTTGAACTAGCCGAAGCGCAATCTCACTACCTAAGCAAAGTGTTGCGCATGCAAGCTGGTCGCGAATTAATTTTATTTAATGGTGAGGGCGGAGAATACAGCGCGGAAATTTCCAAGGTACATAAAAAGCACATAGAAGTTTTGGTGAAGGAGTTCTCACCAGAAAACCGTCAATCGCACTTAAGTTTGGAATTGGCGATTGGCGTGTCGCGCGGCGAACGCATGGACTGGGTTTTACAAAAAGCGACTGAGCTGGGTGTAACGAAAATAACACCGCTAATCACCGAGCGCACAGAAGTAAAATTGAGTGGTGAACGCGCCGATAAAAAAATGGAACATTGGCAACAGATTATCATCAGCGCTTGCGAGCAGTGTCAGCGCAATATATTGCCGGAGTTATCCGAGCCGCAAAATTTCTCTGACTGGATTGATACCTGTGATGCGGAGTTAAAATTTGTTTTGCATCACCGCAACAATCAAGGATTTTCGAAAGATAAAAGTGCTAAAAATATTTCGCTATTGATTGGACCGGAGGGCGGTTTGGATAATGATGAAATAGCACAGGCAGTTGCGAAAAACTTTTCACCGCTTACGCTCGGGCCGAGAGTGCTGCGCACAGAGACAGCACCTGTGGCAGCTATAAGTTTGGTGCAATATTTATGGGGGGATTTTTAAATACAAATAATAAAACAAAAAAGCCGGATTATTAGTCCGGCTTTTTTGTTACTGTTTTATATCGTAGTCAAAACTTAACTGTTTCGATGTTTTAATTTGGAAGATCCAAAATGGATGCGAAATTGAAGGAGTGCACGTCGAGCTCCCTTTTACGTCGTTGAAACCAACTTTAATCTTTACAACAGTATCGCTTACGTCAATTGCGTTAAGAGCGTCATTAAATTCAAGGCGCGGCTCACAGCTATTGATTTCTCCTCCGTCAATCAAGAAAACTTTACTTTCATTGAAGTAACCTTCTTCAGGCTCTACGAGGTTCGATGGGTCAACGTATTTTGCGATAACTTCATCAAACTCTTCCTCCTTAACTTCAAATACACTTCTCACGCTGGGCACGATTGTGGTTGCAGTTTCCTCACCGCTCCAAAGTTCATTCATTTCCAAAGTTGTACTTACTACTGAACTGCTGACAGAAGAAGCCAATGATGAAGAAACGCTACTAGAAGATGAACTTGAACTGCTAGACGACTTACTGGAAGACGAACAACTTGAGTTCGACGAACTAGAGCTTGAACTGGAGCTAGAGCTTGAAAAGAAATCACTACTAGAGCTTGAGGAGTTACTTGAACTTGAGCTCGAACTTGAGCAGTTGGTATCAGGTGGATTAAACGGCGTAGTGCGTTCTGCACCACAACCTTGCAATAGCAAAGTGGATAATAAAAAAAACGCGAATGCGCTTAATGAATTTGGCTGGCGAAAAGAGAAGTTAATCATTGCTTTGTAAATATTCCAAAAATGTTTGTTCAATTGCACCGATGTTAGGAATGAGTGTGTACTCACCCGCCCAGGAAACATGCATTAAATCATAGCGGCGGGTTTCTGCATCCTCACGCTCGCTAATTTCATCTTCACTCACACGCGCCAGACGTGGTAGACCCTGGGTCAGGATAGCAATAAACGGCAAGTCATTATGCAACCCAGTCGTATTTAATACAGCAAAACGCGCGCGGCTATGGATGCCTGGAATCGACTCACCATTTAAGACTTCCAGCGACAATAAAGGCACGGTTAATTCACGCCATTGAAAGTTGCCCAAATACCATTGCGGAGAATTCTCAATAGCCTGAATCGGTGATGACGGAATAATTTCTGCCACAGTCACGTTTGGCAATAAGATACTTTGATTCTGCAAAGGAATCAAAAGGCTGGCCACTTCCTGAATTTTTTTATGTTCAATTCTTTTCGGTGCTCTCATCCGAGATGCTCCTTTTTTACATTTTATATTGAAAAATAAAGCGCTGGATTATTAGCGCGGAAAATAGCTTCTGATTTTTTTTGGACTTTTTAATTTTGCGAATTCGTCAGCCAGTTCTAAAGGCGACCCTATAAAAGTGACTGTTCCGGTCGCTATGGCCGCATCGGGCATTGAGGCGATGGTACATTGTTCCGGCCGTTGCACCCACACTTTTCCACCCTGTTGTTTGATCAAACGGCAGCTCGCAGCGCCATCATCACCCATACCTGAAAAAATTATAATGCCGCTACGCTTCCGATAAACCCGCGCAATATTCGCGGCTACCTGATCAATTGAGGGTGAATAGTAGCCACTCCAAGGTTTTTTATCGACTACCAAGGTCCCGTTATAATGAATGTTCACACTGCGATCTGCGGTTACCAATGTGATGGTATTGTCGCTAAGCACTGAGCCTTGCCTTGCAATACTCACTGGATAAGATCCGGCGCTGCTCATCATTTTCACCAATGTGTCAGCTTGGCCGCTCCCGATGTGTTGCACATAAATAAATGCCACTTTTAAACCAGAAGGCAATTGCATCAAAAAATCTTTTACTGCTGCGGGCCCACCGGTAGACGCAGCCAACACCCAAACTTCACTGGCACCTGCGCCAGCCTGCAAATTTATATCACCGTTTAAACGCTCAAGTCGCTGTAATGTACGACGCATCCAATTGTTATATTCTGGACTACCCTGCGTCAGCTCAAGACTGTCATTAACAATCAAAGGGACTTTCGTTTGCTCTAGCAAGGTGTCGAGCAACCTAACAAGTGCGAGCTTCTGCTCGCGATCCTCCTCACCTTCAGGGTCATTGACATCTACGACCCACGCATCCACTTTTTGTTCAAGACTAGGCAACTCTGCATTGACTTTTAACACATAGGCGAAGCCGATTGTATGACCCGCCTCCACCACCATGTTGCCAAGATATTGGTGCTTCAGTGAACTATCTACCAATATTCCAATGCTGAGTCCCGACACTTAAGAAACCTCTGAACAATTAACTTTCAGGTTCTGGCACTGCCGAATTTTACGAACGGCAGGAGTGCCATCCCCAAAACAACGCGAGCACATTCGCGGAATAAAGCCTGTGCTCGAACCACTCTCAACACTCACTAACCCTTAATCAGCTCTTGAATATTGGATAGGAGAAGATCTTCCTGATACGGCTTACCCATGTATTTATTCACGCCCAGTTCAAAGGCGTGATCACGATGTTTTTCACCGGTTCGCGAGGTGATCATAATGATCGGGATGTCTCGCAGACGAGAGCTGGTACGAACATTTTTCGCAACTTCGAAACCATCCATACGTGGCATTTCGATGTCGAGCAGCATCACGTCAGGAATATGGTCTTGTAAAAGTTGCAACGCTTCCACACCATCTTTCGCGGTGATAACGCGGAAACCTTCGCGCTCCAGAAAGCGGCTGGTAACTTTACGTACTGTCACCGAATCGTCCACTACCATGATGACTTTTTCAGCTTGATCTTCTTCAGCCACCGCAACAACAGAGTCCAGCAATATGGCGCGGCTCAAGCCAAGTGCGAGCTGCTCGCGAATCAGCGCATGCAAATCGAGAATTACTACTACGCTACCGTCACCTGTTACGGTCGCGCCAGATACTCCACGTACCGAACTAAATTGTACGCCCAGGGTTTTTACAACGATTTCGCGTGAGCCCAGTAGACGATCCACTTGCAGCGCCACAGTGTTTTCGGTGCTGCGCACAAGAATTACTGGTAGCGGTAAAGATTGGCCATCAAGTTTCGGAGTGGCGTCACTATCCAGCATGTTTCCGAGATAACGGACGAGATAGTTATCACCGGCGTAATCAAAACGCGCATCTGGGTCTTGATAGTAATGCTCTAACTCGAAGGGACTAACCCGCACAATACCTTCGATAGTATTGAGCGGGATCGCATAGAGATCGTCGCCAATTTGAACCATCAAAGCGCGATTCACAGATACCGTAAATGGCAAGCGGATGGTGAACTCAGTGCCCTCGCCCCAGCGTGAATCTATAAACATAGCGCCGCCGAGCTGTTTGATCTCGGAATGCACCACGTCCATGCCCACACCACGGCCGGAAATTTGGGTAACTTTATCGGCAGTGCTGAAACCGGCATGCAAGATAAATTGCATTAAGTCCTGATCACTTAAAGGCGCGTCTGCAGCCATTAAGCCACGTTCGATTGCCTTTTCACGCACACGTTGCAGATTGATGCCGCGACCATCGTCTGCGAGACGCAACATAACGTCACCACCCTCACGACCTAGACTAAGCACGATACGACCTTCGGCAGGTTTGCCTGCAGCAGCTCTGTCAGCGGGCAGTTCGATACCGTGGTCAACCGCGTTACGAAGCATATGCTCCAGCGGGGCGACCATACGTTCCAACACGGTACGGTCCAACTCACCTTCAACGTTATCCAATTCAAAATCGACTTCTTTACCTAATTCAGTTGCCGCCTGGCGAACAATACGGCGCAGACGCGGAACCAGACGTGAGAAAGGCACCATGCGCGAACGCATTAAGCCTTCCTGCAAATCAGTATTGATACGGGATTGTTGTAGCAAAAGCGTTTCAGTATCGCGGGTTTTATCCGCAAGGGTGTATTTCAAATCCATCAAGTCGGATGCAGATTCGATCAGTGAACGCGACAATTGTTGTAACTGCGAATAACGGTCCATCTCAAGCGGATCGAATTGTTCGTGCTGCATCATTTGTTCCTGACGGAACAACACCTGGGCTTCGGTTTCGATGTCCAGACGGCGCAATTGCTCTTGTAGACGATGAATAGTCGCATCCATTTCTTCAATGGAAGTACCCAAGTCGCTGACTTGTTGCTCCATACGGCCACGGCTTATGGATGTTTCACCCGCAAGGTTTACTAATTCTTCCAGCAGTTCTGCAGAAACTTTTACAACTTCCTGAGGGCCTGCACGGCGCGCAGCCAAATGTTGTACTTGCGCTGGGCCAGACGAACCCTGGCGGCTACCGCCAAACTCCGCACCTGGAATTTTTGGCAGAGGTGCGCTGGGTGCTTTAGGCTTGGGGGCGAACGTAAGAACATTGGGTTTTTGGTTCGGGCCGCGTAAGTTGGGATCACCCAGATGTGAATCAGCTTCCAGACGATCATTATCGATTACCAAACTTGGACGGCTATATTCAACTTTTGGTGCTGACTCTTCTTCGGCAACCGCTTCGAATTCTTCTTCCTGCTCTTCAACGTCGGCTTCAGCGGCTTCCACCGCCTCACTCGCCACTTGCTCAACCAAACCATTCCGAACTGCATCCACACCTGAATGCAATTGATCTTGATAATTGTTCAATTGTTTGAAGAAGTTTTGATCAAGCTCAGCGTCAGCGTCCATCTCAATCAGCATGGTTTCGTAGTCATGCGACAAATCGCCCAACGCACTCAAACCAGCTAAACGCGCACCACCCTTGAAGGTGTGCAAACACCGTTTTAATTCTTCGACGCTATCAGTATTGCTCCAATCTTCCTGCCATTCGTGCAGCGCGCGCTCCATATCTTCGAGCAATTCAACAGCTTCTTCGATAAATATTTCGATAATTTCAGGATCGTAATCTTCGTCGTTTATATCATTGAAAGATTTAGGTTGCTGCGCGGGTGCGGCAGGCTGCTGAACTTGCTTAACGGTTTGCTGATTAATGGATTTTTGAACTAATGGCTCTAGCGGCGCTTGTAAAATGATTTCTTCTTCAGCGTCATCACTACTATCAGATTCGTCTTCAAGCGCTATTTCAATATTATCGCTTTCAGTACCTTCATCTCTATCTTCAAGAATTAATTCTTCTTCGAGAACAACCGCTTCTTCCTCGTCAGAATCCCATTCAATTTCATCGTCAACATTTTCCTGCGCAACTGTTTCGTTGATATCTTCATCAGCTTCACCCAGTTCAACTTCAATGGCATCAACAAATTCAGCGTCAGAAATGGATTCGTTTTCAATTAAATCATCTGCATCTGAAATTGCATCTGGCAATTCCAATGTAATTTCTTCAGCATCGTCTGACTCATTAATGGCAGATTCAAAATGTATAACGTCGATATCATCATCTGACAGTTCATCACTTAGAGATTCAACTTCAACAATTTCGCTATCCGATAACAACGGAATATTGTCGTCGTCAAGATTTAGCTCTTCGCTAAGTTCGAATGTATCTTCAGTTACGTCTGCATCCAGGATATTAATGCTGGCAATATCCTCCAACTGAATATCGCCATAGTCAATTGCTTCGACTAACGGTAATTCATCTGCAGAATCTTCTTCAACTTGTTCGTCGAGCTCGGGAATATTTTCGAAATGGTCTGCTGCAAGTTGCTCAGCTATTTCTGTTTCAAGCGTTTCTGTTTCAGCCGATTCAGATTCAACTATTTGGCGCCCTACAGACAGGTTTGCATTTGCGGCAGAGATTAAATCGTCAAGCGCATCTATAACCGAATGCGGAGCGCTCACTAAATTTTGACCTGCGGCTACAGCATCCACCATATCTAACAGCGCGACGTGGGCCGAATTTAAA
>Ga0247741_1000340_pt1 | contig 27749 bp, 35 predicted proteins | sample UWRJL213509R2_FD_180945 | JGI IMG/M metagenome (GOLD analysis project Ga0247741, IMG submission 180945) | Plant litter microbial communities from Arlington Agricultural Research Station in Wisconsin, United States - UWRJ-L213-509R-2 | ecosystem: Environmental > Terrestrial > Plant litter >... | reverse complement strand
TCTGGAACAGGCGGAGCCTGATACCCTGACCGTTTCCTCCAAAATGCCCAAGATGTGGATGCACCAGGGATTGGCGCGTCGTAGAGATATCTCTCCCACAAGACGGCAAGGCACGGCCAGAGAAAGACGTCGATCTGAACTGGATGTTAGGTTTGAACATAACGTTTAGTGGCGAGACTTACGAGTGCAGCAATGAGTAAAGGAAGGAGCACAATCCCTCTGTCCGGGTCACCCTTCAGCGCATCCGTGGCCAATCCGTGATTCTCGTAACCAGTGATGGCCTTTAACGCAAAGACATAGAACATGGGTGGGAAGAGGATGGAGTAGAAGAACTGAGGGCCACTCCGCGTCGAGCGAACGACGAGAGCTAGGATGGCGAACATAATGGCCAAAAAAGTGGTTACAACGGCAGCCAGTTGTGGCGACTTGCCAAAGGGCGCTGCGATAAAGAAGGACCAACTGGCGAGAACCAGACCGAGGAGAAGATGAAGGATGATAATGATTCCACCGTTCGTCTCTGTAAAGACGCGGAATTTCCATGTCAATGCCACAATAATCCAGGCGGGTAGATAAGTGAGGGAGATGCCTATGTGCCATGATCTAAGAAGCATGTGAGTGATGTTAGAGAACGCCATAAGTCAGTGAGACGCACAGAATCCTGGCAGAGTCGAGGAGTCCCATTGCTTTCATATGTTCAGTGATGAGTAGTGCTCTCTCGCCTGCGACGGATCCCGGAAGCTGGTAGGCTATGCCGATAAAAGAAATGAAGCTGCGGAGCTCATTGAGAATTTGGAAGGATGAACTGACAGGGCAACTCACAATGGTAGGGAAAGGAGCTCGCGTATGCCCCTCATATAGCCTGCGACAGAATTCAATAGCAATCCCAGCAACTTGTATATATAAACTTACTCCGTCGAATGGCCGTTAGTTGTTCTTCGTTTGTCTCTTGTGTGTACGGCCACTCTATTGGATCTCGTTGCTGAACGCCTGTCCTCAGCTCAATGATTGCCTACATATGACTTTAGTTGGTACACATGAAAGCACTAAAGTTGGCGTACCTTATCAATACTCCATTGCAAAGGCAATATTCGCTTCTCGTAGTCACTCGTATGCTTATGAACATTGATGTAGAACAGTCCACCATCCGCCAGGATCGTGTAGTTGACAGGATTGGTGAAGCTGCCATTTGAGGGCAAGTTGTAGAACGCGACGGCAGCGTAGCATTGGGAGAAGAGATTGAAGTTCTGTGGGCACGTGGCCGGGATCTGAGCGGGGTCATCTATTTGCTGAACGGCGGAGAGTTGTTTGGGAGTGAAGTCGGAGGTGATACGAGCGATGATATCTTTAGGGGATGGGTCGCTGGTCCCGTTTGTGCCGTCTGCCCATATTAAGATGGTCTTCCCATCGAATTGGCTTTGTAAAGATTTGATTGGCACTGGAGAGCCTATACCATACTGGAGCAGGCGTTAGGTGAGATAAAGCCACGAAAGCACAGTGCGCACGTCGTTTAGTCTGTTAAGGAATAGCTGGGCCGTGGCAAGGAAGATACCGTACGCAATGGGCAGCAAGAAGCAGCGCGCGATGGATATCTAGGGCTTCTTTCAGTAAATTCACTTTAAAAGGATGAAGAAAGTGTACGAATGGATGCTGTAAGAGGACAATCCAGTTCTTCCAGATGAGCGCACGTAGTTGAAGCCAAAAGATGTTCGCCATCCGAACTAGGGTTCGTCTACGTTCAGGCGCGTAAGCAGGGGAGTTATGACATGGATATAAGAGAGGTATGCATGCACAGCTTGCATGAGAAATTCTTGTAAAAGTATTGGCATCGCTGTCGTTACGATCCCGCAGTAAAAAGGACCACACTTCAACGTAACACGGATCATCGGCTCGGCACAACCGGCACCAAGATAGGCCACAGGCAGGGTACACACGGCGGCCAGACACTCCGGCGATGCCAGAACTAGTAGGTGCGGACCGACAGCATCATGGTATTGGCTTTGAGAGTCTTTGTTCTGTTCCTAACTGACATAAGTACATGTACCGCAGGCACATTCAGATATCGGCCTCCGATCGACGTCGTGACTTGACTGCGGTTAAATAGAAGCCGGGACAGAGAACCTAGAACAGTAGCACACCTTGATAAGGTAGGCAAGTATAATCCAATCCAATGTTATTTTGTATTGTATATTCGAATTCATGACCAACTGTACCCACAACGAAAGTCAAGCTGGAATTGGTGTTGGCAGGCACGGGCGCCTAATTTGTTGACTATGGGTTGCAGAGAAAAAGCTCACTAATTATAAACCACTCACAGGGACCTGGTATGAAAGCCAAGTCCATTTCTGACTACGCCTTGGCACACACTATGGGAAGCCTCAAATCTTTCCGATAGCATACCGGCGCAGCGAAGAATAAGGTCACTTTTAGAGCAGATAAGCATCTCCTTTCTTGTGAGGATCAGAAACATGATTTCCTCACTGGAATTCTAGCCGCTGTACTCTTGGCGGAACACACAGGCCGCCGTGGGTATCTCGAAAACCTTCAATAAGAGATACCAACTGGTATTCAAGTCTTATCTTGTTACGAGTATATCGCCCTATTTTCTCACTTGCGTTCCATGCACACTTTCAAGAATATGAATTTGCATATTCGTCGAGACTCGAGAGCTGCGTTGTAGAGCGTCCACTACCACTGCCACTGCCAGGATTCGATGACATAATATATTAACATCCACGATTAGTCACACGCACGTGCACTGTGACACAGCGCTCTTCCGTGCTGTCTCACTGACTCTCAGTGTCTGAAAGTTGATCCCCATCGCCTCACCATCGTCACATCACACCTGAGGCAGTTCCCAATGTCACCCGTAGACTCCGACGATGGGGAGACAACAGAAGCGCATCCTGCCTCCACCAACCTCTCTCACCCCCAAAGCCACTTCGCACGAAGCCTTCGCCACCATTTCGCTCAACCTTGACGAGCTACATCATAAACTGGTGGAAGAAACCAAAGGTCGTTATATTGACTCAATGCCAACTCAGGAGTTATTCGACGAGATCACACTAGGGACATTGGCTTCTGTAACTAGCCAGTAAATGTTGGTTTCACATGAAGAGCATTTAAAATGCTAACAATAAGACCTCTGACAGTTTCATGTTGAAAAAATGCTAAAATGTATTTGTCAATGTCTCCTCAATGTATTCTCCTGTATACCAGCTAGTACCATTCAGAATGCTTCTGCGCCGCATCACTCTGGTAGCATCCAAATGAAACTGACAGGTACTTAGCTCCATTAGGGATTCATATCAATAAGGAAGGAACTCTCGCCACATGGCGAGCATGAGGCTACCAGACGAGTCTATGCAATGACAACCGCAAAATGGACCCATGCAGATTGAAGGCAGTACATACAGCATACTATTTAAAACGAGTAAAGTCACGGTAATGAATGAAAAGGTAGACACATATTTGTACAAAGATTCATCCAAATTTACGATAGTAGGTAGAAAGGACATTGGTCCCAGGTGGGAGCTACAATTCATGGTCGATATCAGCATCTAGCCATGGCATATTGCCGTACGCATCTAGTAAACCAGAATCATACATGAGCTGGAAGTGAGATTCAGTCGCAAATATACCAAGAAATGCGCATAGAACTCACTCGATCCAAAGGAAGGACATGTATCAGATTACCAATCGCCTCTTCCCCAAAATCCGCACCTGTCAGCGGAGTCAATGCAAAATGCGAAGCAATGTTTGAGACATGAATCAGTCGCCTTGTTCTTCCTCCAGCATGGCACAAAAAGCCTCCATAAAGTCCATAACGTGAGTAAAAGGAAGCGATGTCGTGCAGAAGTGGACATAGTTGCTCTACAACCAAGAAAAACTCCTCTATAGTCCCCCCCATAGGTGTTCGAAATGTGTAGATGAAGATGCTGCTCACAACACCAGCGTGACATGTACCACCCGCATCGGCACTGAGCCGAAAGATCACTGAACTGTTTTTGGTTGAATTTGACCCCTCCGTTCCATAGACTACCCCATTTGTGGAGATTTCTTCAATATATTTGACATTATTGGGCACCTGTTCTCCGTTTGTGAATTGTTCACAAAAGAGATGATGGAGCTCCTCATCGAGCCCACCTGGACGTGGACGGGAGCGCGGAGCATATGTTGGGAGAGTGGGATCAAGAATGCTTGCAAGTCGATAGCCTCGAATATCCTCGTTTTGGATTTGGTCGATTTTGTTCACCATTTCAGCCATTAGCTGTCTGAGATTGTCGTCAGAGCTTAATAGTGCTTGTATATTGGCGTTACGAGCAGAAGTCCGTAAGAGTGTTCCTTCAAGTTGGCCTTTGAATCCGTTGAATTATGGTGCAATGGTTCAGGGACAGAATAACATACCAGGCTTATTGTTTGTGTTCATATGGTGAAAGAAGTTGATATAGCGTTCGTAGTGGGGGCCACTATGGGAGTGATTCGGGCCAAAAAAGGAGAGCATGTCGTCAATATGGAGGGCAGCATGATGCGATGGTTTGATTTTCTGGTCAGCATAGAGGGTGCGTATGTTTTTGACGTAGCGGCCGATGTGGAACGCATATGCATCAGACTGATTCTTTGATGCAATGCGCATATTGGCGATCCTAACAGCAGCGACAAGGTCCATAAAGTGATCAAGGAGCTGACGTTTCCGGCCCTCTTCTTTGTGCCAAAGTCGAATGAGAGTAATGGGGAGATGGATCGTGCATACTACTCTCCAGCTATCTGCAGATAGCTTTCCTCGCTGGGTAGTACCCCAGTTTGACGGAGCAGGTGTAATCCAACCTGGTAACCGTGTACGGGACATGTCATTCCAGACAGCAGCCATGACGTCTCGACCTAAGACTGCACGCTCCACCTGAGGAACGGCAACCGTTATAAAGCTCAGGAGTTCGTCAAAGAGTTCATCGTCATCGTCAATCTTTTGTGAGGTTAGTATGTTGCAAGTGAGAGGGGTTATTCACATACCGAGGTCACTAACTTGTCATATAAGGCCTGCTTGGCTGCTCGTTTCGTCATATCCACTTCAGCAACATCAATTCGTAGAACCCTGCAAATATATGCAAAAGTTGCAGCCGAGCCTTGAGAGTATGCTTTTGCTTGTGAAGCCTGTCTTTCATCCTTGTCAGTGAGATGCCCAATAACGCGAGTAGCAGTCTTGATGTCAATGTTTTCCTCGGGTGGTAAGGTATTGCCTGGGTCCTGCGTCAAGGGATCAATTTCTTCGTCCGATTCTTCATCTTCTTGGCCAATTGTTGGAACTTCTTGAACCATGGTAAAAGTCGGTAGTTGCCTCTGAGATTTCGAGTTAGTCATGCATAAAACTTCTTACAGAACATACCCAAGCATACCCAAGCAACGATATCGTTAGCAAGTACCCACTTGGTACCCACAACTATTGTGCGCTTTCCTCCAATGATGTTGTTCGTGCAGCAAATTGCATAAAGCACTCGCCGAGGTTCCTTGAGAAGGGCTTCTAGCAGCGTGTTGATGTTGTTCTGTCTGATCAGACCAACAGCCCTCCTCATGGAATTCTTCAGAGCCCGAGTGGTAAGCTCTCTGGGATCGGGTTGGGCTATCTGGCGGGAAACACCTTCACTGCCGTCATGGTCTAAATCAATCTGGAATAGATCGCGGCAATGGTTTTGAAGCAGGTTCAAGTCGAGAGCATGCATTGAGTCCACAACTGCATATCGAATAGGGTCCCAGTAAGGCAGATCATGTAAAGGCGACCAGCGGATGCCAGAGGCGTCAAAAATAGCATCCTGCACTTTCCTGTCTGGAGCGTCTCTCCAAAGCCGTGCAAATTTACGGACAACCTCAGCATCTTTTGCTGGCCATTCCCTTTTATCACAGACTTCGAGATCGTCGTGGTCCAGATCACAAAATGTGCAAAAGTTATGGGATGTTGATGAGCTGAAGCCTATAATCTGGCGAACGGCAAGCATGTCACAAACAACCGGAATGAGCATTCCACGGAAGAAGCGACCAAGAGCCTCACGGTAGGTCTTTGAAAAGAAAACACCCTTTTGCCAAAGCTCCAACAGCTCAGCCACCAACAGCTCCAGGTATGGGTAGATATCTTCCTTCGAAGGCTTGTCAGGCCCTGGAATTACCCCAACAGCGCACATGTTTTCCTTTAAATAGCGAAGGTGTTGGGGGAAGTTTAATAGTACAAGCCAAATCCCTGTTGATGACACAGATTGCTTGGCCGTTTTGTTATGAAAGGGATTGAAGCTATCCACTGACAAGCTGAAAATTAAACGCCCTTCGCCAAGAGGGGCTGGAAGAAAGGGCATCCCATCTGGGCCTTTGAGATCTCGAAAGGCCGCAGAGCGCCATATATCGTCTATGTCGGGTGAATTGAAAGCAACAGGCAACGTTGGATGATCAAGCACTTCCTCAACACCCTTGCGAGAAACGAGTCGACCAAGCCAGGACTTGATGTCCTGGTGAATGTATTTGCGTATGGGGGTTGGGTGAGGCCGACCGTCAGGAAGATTGCGGTATTGCCATAATGGGCTTTGGCAGATGTTGCTCCTAGGTGTACGGGCGTATGTGCAGTGTGTGAGGAAAGGATCAGTAGGATTTTGGGGGCTGTCTCCGGGATTGTATGGGTATAAGCAGTGGCAAGATGGGCAGCCAACAAACTCGCGCACTATAGGGTCAAGCTGCAGTCGGCGAAATGAGGTTCGGGGATCCTTTGGTAGTTTGTTGTAAGTCGCTTCCGAAATGCCGGCCACAGACACAATGCTCCTAATTGCCGCCAGCTGCACTCGCAGACTGCGTCTTGTCATAAAGTACATGTTCTCCAAAACGGCAGTCAGAACTGTAGCAGCGCGAACCACAGGGTTATGGGGGCCAAAGGGGCGGAAATGTATATCTATAGCGTGTAAGTAATAGACTCCACAAAGTAGACTTCGAACACACCTGTGTTCACATAAATAAAATTGACACCTTGGGGTCCTTGCTGTTGTGACCATTGGGAGTCTTTCTCTGCCAGTAAGTGCCGCAGTTTTTCCTTTAGACGATTGGTGAGATCCACAACATCATCAGAGTCTACCATCCGCATGGCCAGCGACTTGCTGAGTTCAACAACACGTTGCTCGATGGAAAGAAAGGCGTGGTTGTAACGATGTCCTGTAAGGGAATGCAGTCCGGAATTTGGTATATATTCGTCTTCTTCATCAGGCCAGGTGAAATTGCCATTCTGAGCTGGGGGATTGACGAACACAAGCGGTTGCGTTAGACTTGTTACCGGAAGCTCGTCTAGAAAGTCTAGTTCGTCATTGACGATCTTAATCCAATTTGGGTGACTGCCACCTAGCAAGGGCTCTAATGTCATGATTGAGCGCATTGCAGTTCGGATTGCACGACTTTTATCGTCTGCAGCATGGCGATCTCGCATTGATCGTGAGATATCGCACCCATCGCCTTCGAATGTGCCAGCCAGTCGGTTGTAGGTGGTACAATGTGACTTGCATCTACATCGCACAGTATTGGGCCGTGGTGCACGAGCATTTCCTGCTCTATTATCCATGGATGTGGCAGAAAAGATGCATTTGTTGGTACATACAACGTAGAGGGGAATGTTACACGTGATTGATGTCAACGAATCAGCTTGCATGCCCAGACCCTTCAGCCAAGTCTTCTTCGTCAGCATATTCAAGATCTCCCTCATCTCCCTCATCAGATACCTGTTCAACGTCCTCTCCCTGACCATGACCTGCAGGCGACGTGGTAGCCACCACAGCCATCTTGCTATAGGTTTTGTAGGTCGGCAGGCTGACAAAGTTGGGGCTATGATTGACCGATTGAAATATTAAATAGAGAGTGGGATCAAGAGGGTGCACGATGGGAGTTTGTCTTCTGAAGTTAGCGCGATAAGTGGTGATGTCGCGCCAAACTTTTTCCTTGTTATCAGAGAGAGTGAACATCCAAGCCTGGTAATGAACCACCCCATTGCGAGGAGAGATGTGGTGGACGTAGACGTCAGCAATTTCCCATTCCTCTTTAGCTATAGGGCCCGCAAGAGCCTTTGTGCCCCAAGAGTACCAATATCGACAGGACACTATCTTCTGTTTCCTATTTTCATTGTAAAGAGGATTGGCTGGGCCAGCACTGGAGTAAACCGACGTGATCCGGGAAACTCTAATATTTGACTTCGACTTGAGTGAGAGCTGCAAAGAGTCAAAGACTGGTGGGCGTATAAAGAGGTTCACTTACGTTGGTCCTTGTTGACGAGTGACGGCCTATTTCAAAAACTTTTGTACGAAGTGGCCTGGGAGAAGCAGATGCTGAGTCTTGCCACGAGGAAGGCTGGTACTGAGAGCGGATAACAGGAAACATCTGAGCATGCTACCCTCATTAATTTATACATTCACAACAAAGAGAATTATTCATACTGATATCTGTCTACTCAGCGGTCTCGCTGTAGTTGATGTTCTTGAGAATGAGCGGAATGAGAAGGTAACCATGAACACAGTGATGGTAACATACCTCTGGATCTGCGTTGGGGCAGGTTGCGGTTTGGGAGGATAGGTATGGCTCTCAGCAACTTTGTCTCTAACGAACTGAGTGAGTACTTCTAATGCAATGAATTACAGGAAAACTCACTGATTCTGCAGCTGAATATTGTCATTTGATCTTCGCTCGCTTGTGGGCCGTGAAGGCGTGATAACATATACATGCTCCCTGCTGACAAGTTCACAATTAAGAGCGAGAGTCGATTAAACCATTACTCACTCAGGACCTTTGTATCCCTGATCTGCTAGCATCAGGCAGCAGGTCTCCAGCGTTTTGAGTGATGGTTGATTGCGAAGTAGACTTCCCAGTATGGTTTCGACCTGATCTCTTCGCCCAGCGGTGTCTATTAGTGCATCGAGGGTCTTATTCCACTCAGGATGCGACATTTTGTCGTTCCCTTGTGGAAAAAGAGAATTAAGATAGCTCATTAGTTTTAGCTTCTTATGATCGGTCAGACTGATGTATGGTCTTGGAGTCAATGACCCGCTACATGGACTATCAATAGCTGCTTGTCGTGTATGAAAGTGACCTACGAATCCTGAGGACGTGAATTATCGGAAAGGTTCATCTGCATCACAGCTGCGTCCAAGGAGGTCCGAGATGGACTACAAAGCGATGAGTGTCAAGGCCTGTAGATGGATGTTTACTTACCCTCTATAAGCTAACGGTGTCGTAGGCGGGCTCCTACTGTCGGTATCAAAATCATGCACAGGAGCGATTGTGGGCCTTTGTAAAGGTGACCATGAGCTTCAGAACAATACTCAGGTCATTGGACGTACGGCATTGTAGAATAGTCTAGCTGAGGTGAATATCTTTTGTGAGATCCCTGGTCACTGACAGGTGACAAGGTAGGAGGCGCAAGATAATGGCGGATCGGAGGACTCGGTGACTGGGCAATTACTCCGGGTTCATTATCTCGGTCAGGCGAGGCGCTCATAATTGATAGCGCAGATAAGCGATTAGCCCCAGGAGAGGCAGTAGCCAGCGAGGCCGCTGTAGAAGGCCTTGTTAAATCCGACTGAGTAACTGTTGTAGATGGCCTCCCTAATTCGAAGCCAGTTCTGAACGGGACCGTTGGTGAGGGCTGCACAATGCTTGGCACTATAGAAGGCAGACGTTGAGGTTGAGCAGACGAGGGTAGTGAATATGGAGTTCTATGGGGCGGTGATCTTGTAGGCGCCCATGATGAGGTTTCTTCAGCAATGCCAAACATAGCGTACGGAGGTGTGTGCTGTGGTCGAGAGGTGGTCCCCAAGATTGGTGAATGCGGTTCTGGTTGGTGGCGAAGATCCTTGTGGGACCTAGCAGATTCGGCCTGCGCAGGTAGGGGACCAGGCGTAGGAGGGGCCGTGCTGTCCTTGTCGCCTGTGTGTGGTTTATAGTTCCCAAAGTCTAAGGTCAAGATCTTTAAAGAGTTAAGCACTGCAACCCTTGATAAAGGAGTGAGACTAACATCGACAGAAGGATGGTTCTCAAACCGCCTAAACTTGACGCGGTCTTGATGCGGTAAAGACGTGAGTTTGACGCCATCATCTTGCAGGTCATTCACAAGCTTGAAAACCATTGGATTTCTGAAGACCGATACTGAAGACGTATGCCAGGTTCTGAGAAGTAGAGAAGTGGAGGGGAAGAAAGCCGACAATTGTACGTCCGCAACAAGGAATTCCTTTATCATGATGGATTGATAAAAGAGTCATAATAGTCGCCGAGGGCGCATAGAAAATAGGAAGTCGGAGCCAAGACATGGGCACAAAGCTAGCGGAGTACTGGGATCACCTAGGCGAGCCCTTGGCATACACATGACCATGTTATGTCGGTGTCCCGTAATCAATTGGACAACATTCAACATATTCTAAAATTCATACAGCATAATCAATTCATACACCCTAATCATCGCATAAACTAAGGCTGAGTAGCGCAGGTGACGATTATTCAATGCTCGCCATACTGAGTAAATGTTGATTAGTTGACTGCCTTCGAGTGCGATAGGAATGTCATACCACGAGTTCCTTCGAGAGTGGGATGCCCAGCTCATACATTTCGAGACAGCGTGATGCAAAACTATTGCTAATAAGTCACAATGAACAAAGAAGTGAAAGAACACGCACAGGCCAACGGCTATACGAGCCAACGCACTCCTCGACGAAGGTATGTTGTGTAGATAGAAAACTCTTGTACCGCGAGCGACAACAACAATTTCGCCATGCCACTCCTTGGCAGCAGTGAAGCCAGCCAACTCCAGCGAAGAGTTCTTCTCAAGGCTCGGGTCGTGGTATCCAAAGACAACGAATTTGCGCTTTCCTACTCGCACAGTGCTCTTGTGGATTTCGACGTTGTTCGGGTTGACAAGTAAGTTCTCAATGCTGAGGATGGGCTCTACAGCGTCCCTGTTGGCGTAAGTCCCCTTGATTCGGCGAGTAACACGATTCGTGCCATTCAATGGATAGAAGTGTCCATGTACGGCAACATGCTAACAGAAAGGTCAGTTAAAGAATTATCAAACATGGACAGTTTCACGCACAAGGAGGAAGTCGAAAGACATTTTTTGCGGTTTTGGATGTTTGGTGCGGTAATTCAAATGGAAAGTCAACGAAGGGCGGTTGTAGATTTGATGTGGGCAATGAGAAGCAAGAGTCGATTTCATGCGCTTTTAAGTGCACAATCACACCATATTCCGACGCTCTCATAACCATACGCACACGTCTGGCCTGCAGCACTAGCTAGTACTGAGGCTAGAAAGCCGCAATAAAGGCTGCACTTCGGACTGCACTGCGATCTAGATGCAACTTGAAGACCTGACTGGTAACATTCGTTGCTGGATGACACATTTACATGCTTCCCACATGTTCAGTGTGCCGATCAATACATGTTCCTGGCATATTTCCCTGCTTCCCCAGGGTTATTTCCCGACAATATAAAAAACACATGTTCAGTCACGGAGACTGCGAAGGTCCAGGGTGTAGTTGCATATGGGGTTGGGACATCCGAATCATTTAACGAAGCTGCTTGGTAGCATGGACATCTGTAAAGCCAAGACTTGCTGCACTTGCTCGTAAGAATCGCTCTCAAACTTGATCCAATTTGATATAATTATAAGATCCTTGACTGCTAGCGACAGCAGTATACTGAAGTTTCCTGGCGCTCATTCTGCCAACTTGGTTTCCGAGCATGTTAAACCCGTCAACGCGCATCTTCGATGGTACAAGTCGCCTCACCCTTGTGAGATCAGTTGGTATCAATGCCGCCGCCAATGCCATTGCAGTCTCGTCCAGTGGTAAGCTTATTGCAGTGGGTTGCGATGCTGGTTACGTGGAAGTTAGGGATCTTTTTTTTTGTTTGCAGATCTATCGCTCATGCTGGGTATAGATTTGGGAATACGACCCAGTCCAGCACGACAGAAAGCGCATCCGCCTCTTTGGGGTTGTTGGTGAGGTACGTGCTATTGTGTGGCACCCTCAGGATGATAGGGTGTTTTTTGTTGGTTGCGAGTTGGGGAATTTATATGGGATTACACTGGTTGCACCCGACGTACGGTTTCAATATGTGACATGAATATGGCTAATCCTCACAATGCAGATTGATATTATTTGTTCTGGGGCAGTGGACGGGTACATACACGCCTTGGGTATAGATGAGACTGGGTCCCGATTGGCAGTAGCGCACGGGGCATTCGTTGGGGTGGTGGATCATCCATTCGATGCTGGTAAGCAAAGAGCAGAGTTTGACAACATGATTATAAACGCTGTCTAGGGCCTGACCGTCTGGGCGAGCTGATGAGGTTGAAGGAGACATTTATGTCGACCTCAAACGATCCTCGCGACTCTCCCGTCATTAGATGCCTGCACTTTTTGGATGACAGGACTCTGCTTGTTGCCGCCTCTGGCTCGAAAGGAATACGGTATGGTTGATGCTTTTTTAGAAGGTTGACAGCTGACGTGCTCCTAGTGCCTTCTCAATCGACGACGGTAGTAAGGCCTGGTCAATGAGGGTGCAAAGAGACGGCAACAGGTAAGACCATCTTTTCCAGGGGCAATATTGAGCTGACCATGCAAAGTGTCGGCAGTGCGGCTGTATCCCCCTCTGGAGAACGTGTGGCCATCGCCAACTTGCGTAATGGTATCGACTGGTATTCAGTCTCGCACAAATCATATGCCATGACCACCAAATTCAAGAACACAACCAACCGGGGAGGAAATTATGTGGTAGGCATAGTCTTCATTGACGAAGACACTGTTGCAGTGGGCCACATCGACGGCAAGGTCATATTTGCTAGCTGCGGTATACCATTCATGACTGGGCATCTAAGGGTTGCAGAACCAAACCAAGGTATGTGCGATACCACCGCGGAGGCTGATTGCTGATTGTCCCTCAGCGGTGCAGACCTTGGTAAGTATCCCTGTTTTGGCGAGAGACCATTCCATCTGATGCGCTCTAGGCATTCGCCTTCAGCCAAAACCAAGCTCTAATCATTGCGAGTTCCAACACCCCACTGGAAAGCGACAAGCGCTCTGCAATAAGTGTTATCAGGATTCTCCCAACAGCAGGATTCCCCACAAAAAAGGAGATGACACCATTTGGTTTTTGGGTACGCAGATCTTCCATGAATCCCCGAAAGTCGCTTCATTCTATTTTCTTAGAAGTCGGGAAGGGCATGGGCGCCATTTGTTTCTGCAGTTGCTGTGATCTTCTGCGCCGCGATTTTACGACCTGCACCAACAAACCAGCTTTCGCCTACACCAGCTGCCACCATCATACAGACGACCACCGTCACTCATACTGAGCCGTGGGGTTATCTGCAAACGGCCATAGGTGAGGCGACAAAGACGATCACCATCACCCATAAAGAAATTCAGCATGACACCGCCTGCATCTTCACCCTGACGGGAGTTCATGAAACAGCGTGGACAGGGCCAAAGGCGTGTGCTGCATCTGCTGAGGATAAATGAATACATGTCTATTTTACAATTAAAATTACATACCTGCGTTTTGTTCGTATAGATGTGCGCCTTCGAGATTGAGGCCGTCCTAGTACCCGCGCCATGAGAAGAATCCTGCGCCTCATTGTACATCTCAGCAAATGGTAGTTGTCCAGGGACTCTCGGAAGTAGGCAAGACACCGGATGATGTTAAAAGTGCAAGGCGGTCGGTGTTTAGGGCTGTAGCTGCTAATCTTGGAGTCCATTCTGCCTCGAGGTAGACTTCAGGCACTGGAGCTTGACGATAATAAAGGAGGAGTACGGTCACCACCTAGGTGCACATTGATAGCGCTACTATGCCCAATTCCCAACTGTCGCGTCGGGGAACAGAGAATGATTTGGGTACGTCTTGACTCGTTGAGAGTGAATTCACAGCCTGAACCTGACGGTTGACCGTAAGACACATACAGCGGAGCTTGGCAATACAGACTAGCAGACATGTCCTTCCATTCAACAACGTCCTTAGCACCAACCGTATCTCTAAGCTCAGAGATGTCGTTCCGTTCAACAACACCCTTGAGCTCAGAGACATCCTTTCAGACAGCCAACTCGTCCTTCGCCCACTTATCGAGTCCCGATCTGTATAGCTCCTTGCCGCTCCATCCCTCCTTTTCCTCAAGGACAATGAAAGCGCAAAATCGAAACCAAAGCCACCGACAAGGTGTACAAGCGAATGTTGCCATCCCATATGCATCACAAGGAGCCACATGCGACAGAGGTTTAGCCCCGCACCAGTTGCAGATCCAGCCCATTGCGCCAGGCATGAGCAACCCCGAAGACTACTATGTTGCCTGGATAGGATTCCACGATCTTGCCATATCCCCAGGATCGGGTGATATTAGCATATCCAGTTCAGGAGTTCAAGACATTACTGTAGGATAAACCCCATTTGAACCCTTCCAACATTAACAAAGGCATAATATCCAGCAGCGCAATGATGCAGCTATCGTCGAAACACACCAAATCCCAACTTTCACCAGCACCCCCCCTCAGAGTGACGACGACGACAATTCCACAGGAATGGAGGCATATTATCAGTCCATCATAAACGAAGACCCCTTTTACGAGGAAGAACCACAAAGAACTCAGGCGAGATCTACTCAAGATGTAGCTAGACGCAACAGTGCAGGCATGAGCGAACATGTGGGTACGGCTGAAAATGAGGGCATGGGCAATGAGGGCAGAAATCAGGAATATGGGGGCAGACGTGAACGCATGGCTGGGTATTGGGCCACAGATGAAGGTATGGGCGGATATGAAGGCGGATACGAGGGCGAAGATGAAGGCGAGAGCGGATATGGCAGAGATACAGATATGGGCGCAGGTGAGAGCGGCGAATACCACAACCATGATGAATACGGTGTTCGTGGCAACTTCAACTGGGGTGACCAACATAGGACTTTCGACTACAACCGCCAAAGTCGAGCTGTGCACGGACTTCCGGCAGGACAGGAAGCTGGGCAGAGAGCCCATACACATGTATGTCTTTATATTTGCCTAGCGAATTCGCATTTTGTAACGACGTGCCGGGCAGGGATACAGTGTCGAGTACACACGTGGTGAATTTGTTCCGACTATGCAAAGGGTTGGTTCTGTCCACGTAATTTTTGGATATCTCAGTCGTTGATTATCTGCTTTCCTAGGAACTACAAGAGGAAGTTGCAAGGCGTGAAAGGGAGTGGAAGGATGCAAAACAGCGCTATGCACAATATAAAAAGGCATCCAAGACCAAGACCCCTGGTCAATCACGGTATGGGACCCATCGACCGCCTACTCAAACCCAGTTTTCGGTTGGTTTATCCTCATGATCCCATCTCACTCGCCACTAACATGTGTAGGATGCCATCCGAACCGAGATAAACGAACTGCTTCGCAACCGTCCATACGATCCCGATTCGCATGCGTCTGATGAAGAGATCAAATCATTCGAAGGGAGGTACATCCAGAATGCTCTATCAGAACAAGCTTGCTGCTCCATTGACAACCTTCGCATTGATATCCGAGGAATGCCACGCGGGCCATGGAACCGATCGGTGGCAAGAATCTTCACCCAATATTTCCTCCAAAAACGCAATCTGGATCCCAGAATGGGTGCTAAGGTGCAGGATGCGTTCTTTCAACGGTTGACCAACATGAAGAAGGAGCACCTACACCGCCTATCAGGTCGTTCAGCGATGATGTTAAAGAAGGCCGTGCACCGAAGGCAGCAGAGGAAGAACACAGTAGGTCTTTGAAATCCTCGCTTCCTGCTATGAACTCATGGAAAGGACAGACATTTGCTAGACGGAAGCAAACAGTCAAAGAGAACCCATTTCTCCAGAAATTTGAAGAAGTAATTGAGCAGGGAGGTGTCGGTTTGGTGTCCAGCGATGAATCGGAGTACGAAGACGGTACTTCTGGACCAATTCGCTATGTCGTTCGTCCCCCTCGTTGGAGGGCTCTCGAATGGACCGCATTTTGGCAGATTGTCGACGCCGTCTCTGCGATGATGAAACGAGCATTCGGAAGCACAAGAGGGGCACTACCTCGTGTCAGAGACCATCTAGGAAACACATTTAGCAAAAGCCTCAAATTTGTTCATGGATTGCCCTACAATCTGTATAACCAAGAGTGGTTGTTGAGGGCCAGCAACGCCGGACTTCATGTGCAGCCTGGTCCTACGCATTTTGAACTATCCCACCATCCAAACATTTTATCGTAAGTATGATTCGCTGATGGGTTCAATTGGTCGACTAATATCGGTCTTCAGGTCGGTTAGAACCTTGGCACAGGGAAGCAACCGAAGGCGTCTTGAAGACGACATGGTCTAGGCCAGTACGCAGTGAGTCGCGCTGTATGCAAACACATTGTTAGCGGATTTGGCTGGAAACATGTATTTGTGCTATTTCGCACATCTTTACCAGGGCTCGACAGATAGGACGGTCATTGGTAACTTGTACACCATCTTCAATACAATCATGTCACAGCTGCCATTATAAATCAGTACATACTTCAGAATAAGACATATATGTACGAACTTGAAGGCCAAGCGGGTATTGTTTTGAAGTGCCATGACTTGGTCAGCCCATTGACATGTTCAAGGTACTAAAAATAGTTAGAAAGAAGTACAGCAGTAGAAGTAGAAACAAAGACTCGCTTCGCTTATTTGATTTTAAGACTGCCTTTAAATGCATATCCTCGAGGTATAGGATGGTCTTGCCTGAACCAAGCCATGGTCAGCGGACGTCAGGATACTCCTGACGTCCGCAACGTGAAGCCATGTGCTAGAAAATGATCAATATGTTTCCACTGTAAAATCATAAATGAACGTACCATCCACACCAAAAACAGACTTAGTGCCTTGAGACCAAAAAGGTGGCGCAACGAGGAAACCCCGAAGCACATATGCAGAGCTTGGAGCAATCACCAGACACCGACTTAGGGAGACCCACAGCCAGTGAAGGTGTACAGAGGTTGGATTGGAATAGACAGCAGACATTGACTTAGGGAGACCCACAGCCAAAAGTGTACAACGTATGCACAGACGCAGAGGTTGGAATAGATATCAGACGCAGACACCGACTTAGGGAGACCCATAGCCAGCGACAAGCGCAGAGTGGTTATGACAGTAGTACAAGAGGCGCGCGTCAAGGGTGTCTGGCTGACTTTGAATTACTGGTCTCACGGCCTTTCCGGGAATAGAGCACGTGCAAGTCAACAAAGACGCGACGCGACTCGATGTGCTTCCCCTGAAACTTGGTGAAAGAGTTCCCAGCGATAATATCTTCTGAAGGATCCTGCTAACTATACCTCGCCTGCTGAGGCCTGAGTGTTTCAACGTTGAGAACCAGTGGATTTGGACATATCATGCCTGTACTTAATTTCATATTTCATAGACATTATATCGACATCGTTACTGTAATATATGCATGCTTGCAATAACAAAATGTTTATCTACGCATTCAGAATCAAAGCTTGAGTTCCAGGGGAAATATATCGTGTCGCGTCCTCTATACCGTCCTAAATGACACCTGCTCACGGTATAGTACGCTGGCTTCTCCCTGCTCGCTCGATCCTTCCCCTTGGCTACGTTGGCTTTCTCGTTCCGCTTCGTTTCCTTCTTCGTCGCAACCCTCCTTCAGATCCGCTCTCCGTCTGAATCACCATAGTGGCTCTCAGCGACGCTAGTCAAGCTTTCACTGTCGGGATCAACTTCGAACTCGAACACTGATCCGGATTCGGATTCGGAGGTGTGCACACTCTGGAATTATAATCAACATTGGATTCTCGAGGAATAAATGATAAAAAGTTACCTTACACCTGCACCACCGAGGAATGTCCAGCCACCCTGGTGGAATCTCGTCGATGTGCTTCATGATAGGACCCCAATTCTATTTGACCGGGTCTACGCTCATAGGGTATCAACAGAGCCAGAGGCAAGTAGTGAGTAGAGAACTTTTAGAGACATTAAGACGCAGAACGCACTCTAGCCGATTCTTGACGCCGTCCATTCGGGTGCTCTATGGAGGGGTATCTTAGTAGAAAGTTTGAAGATAAAGGCAGAGGACGCACCACAGTTGAGGCAGCCTCAGCAATCTTCTCAGCGAAGAACGTGATCTCTTTAATGAGGATCGCCCCGGCACCCCCTCCTGATCTCGATTCCATCCTTGTCGCCGTATTGGCCACCGTCCTTTGATTTCGACAAGATTCCCTTGTTTAAAGACATCGCCCATTTCCTTCTTCTGTTGCTCGCGCTTTTCGACCTACAAGTCATTAACCTGTTTTACTGGCAATCGGGCGATCGGTATGACACAGAGCAAATGAAGGTTGCGCCTGCGTCTTCAAGAAGCTGGAAAGAGGTCAGATATCATTCTACGTGCACTATGGACAGAGAGTGAATACTTACAGCTTATGGTCAACCATGAGCGTTCATCCATATCTGAGATCATAACCAGGTTTCGACGACTTTGAGATGATGACAGGGGAACTCGACAGAAGGCCGATCGACCTGGTTGGGCAGGAGTAGTCATAAAATGAGAATCGCGAAGTGACGCGCCTCCTCCAACCATTTCTCCTGAGCCCAACCCCAATTTCGAATGAGACGCCGATGCAGACGACCGTGCTGAACGTCCCGTTCGCACATGGGTGCTTTTGCGGGGTTGTTGTGCAAGACAACGGAGACGGCGAATATACTGGTGAATTTTATCGTCGGCCTGATCTCTCCACCCTCGTCTCCGCCAAAACCAAATCAGGGTGACATCGGCCTTGAATTGACGAAGTTGACGGGGAATATTTTGAGCCTGGGGCTTCGATTTCATTTCCTTATTGCAAGCACCGGCTGAATATGGAATAAGTCGACGACGACAAGAAGTGAGTGACGATAAGCGAGGTACAGGGCAAAGCAGGACGACAGACACCAACTTTGGGAGAACCACAGCCAGCGAAGGCGTACAGCCGAAGCATGCAGAAATCGAAACGGACACCAGGTGCCGACTTAGGGAGACCCACAGCCAGCGACAGCGTACAGAGTGGTAACAGAGCGCGGACACCAGATGCAGACTTAGGGAGACCCACAGCCAGCGACAGCGTACAGAATGATAACAGAGCGCGTTCAAATTGAGCTCTAAGTGATTGGCAAATATCGCCAAACTAAACGGTCACGTGTCTACTGGAGACAAAGTTTACCGCCATCAACGTCAACACCTACCATTACTCATTGCTCAAGTACTCGAGCTCGCAGTGCACGCTGGTTGTGGGTTTCCCTAAGTCAGCGTGTGTCGGTCGAACTGCTTTTTTCGCCACAGCAACAACCGCTATTCAGCACGCGCCGCTTGTGCAAGCCAGCGTGTACGCTACTTATCCTGTCTCTGGATCTCGCCCGCCCCCACTACTCTCAGCAAGCGCTTGGTCGTGGGCCTCCCTAAGCCAGCGTCTGCTAATTCTACGCGTAATTTCCATTGCCCAGACATAGCTGTGGGTCTCCCTAAGCTACGGTCATTCAGGATTCCCAAGTCACAGTCGGCATCAACTCGATATTGACTTGTAAAACCTGATGTGCGTGCCTTACTTATAACTTGGCCTGAAGCTCAATTAACGGTATGACTACTTAGATGCCTTGGTCCGAAATATTTCGTCGTGCAACCAAGTTTACATCGGGAGAACTCGACCACTCCTCAGGCCAAGCCTTGCTCATTCAGGGCCAGCTTTTTTACAGCCTCAATGCGTCTCGTCGGATAACCACTCTCCCTCCTCCGCCATATGAAGGGCACATCTTGCGTGATACAAGGACCTGTGATGTCGAAGAATTCCATGAACCACTGTGGTTCTCGCCCGAAACAGCCCACATCTCCTTCCTTCCGCTAAAACCTGTCTTCGCTGGATACCCATTCCAACGCCTGTTCACAATACCCTACGAGAGCTACTCCCGCTTCTTACGTGGCCGTTACTCGATGGACCTCAACCAGACGATCAAATGGACATGGGTTGAACGGGAGCTCCAATGGATAATTGGACAGCTTGCAGCGCGCTACGAAGTTCCTGAAAAAGAGAGAACGCTGGTCATTGAGAAAGCGGTAGCTGGTCCTACTATTTTCGACACCGCCCGTGAATTCAGTACCAGTACTCATCGCACCAAAAACTGGTTCTCCATGTACATGGCAATGATGTCCTTCCTGATCGCCGTTGGTTTATCCCACTGTAACGAGTCTTTCAATGACCAGAGCAAGGCGCCGGACTGGTACACGCATCTGCTTGATCGCCAGTGGAAGGAGTTTTATGTCTCAGCAATTCGCCTTACCATGGGGGTTTTTGGGCCTGATGTACACCGTGCGGGTGTGTTTCTTAAACTCACTGAGCCACATCGTCTTCAATATTCGGTCGACTTCTTCTGTCGTTTCAGCGTACCTGTCTGGTACCCATGGAGCCATGCCGAAATCAATGAAGCAAAGAAGTCACCGGCTGTGCTACGTTTGAAACCTCCAGCGCATCTGCTGCAGGAGGCTGTCACATTCCTATCTAAGGAGCCGAGTCCCTCTCCAGTCAAGCATAGTTCTCAACATCCGCCAGCTGATGAAACGCCATGGGTGAAATTCTTTGCTGAAAGGGAGGAACGATGCTGCATGTTGCGCCAGAATGAGACTGCCCATAAACGACGACAGAGATTGGGACGAGAACGACAACCTGGAACTGCAAATGCGATGGTCTTTGTATGGTCGTATGACAAGTTTGGTCATTGGTACAGAGAACTTCAGGTGCAGGAGGACAACGTCGAGATTTTACACGAGTATGAACCACAGGACAAATCATACAATGCAACCTTCAATGAATGGGATTGTGGACCTTTCAGTGGCTTCGCCGAGGAAAACTCGGACGATCTTTATGGGCTTTTCGAGACGAGCAGTGAGGATAACCATCCACCAGTGGGTCAGATGGCACCTGTGGCACCCGATATGCTGGTGGTAGAGCCACATCAAAACTTTGAGCAGGAGCATACCCCTTCGACCATCACAGTCCCTCAGCACACCCAGCCCACATATACTTACGACCCCGATGCTCCGTTGCAAGTCCTGCATGATGTCTACGGCTTCATCCCTCCATTAGCTATGGACCCTCAGCATCCAGCTCAGGCGGTACCTGAAGTGACTACAAGCAGCAGGAAGCTAGTTTCTTTGCTCGTTGGCGTCGATGAGGGCAGGTTGACCGACCTGCTCAAGTCGTATTCAGGTCGACTGGCTGCCAAGTTTGCCCTCAACCTCGCCGACTCCAACACAACACCAGGGGCAGATGTTTTTGATCTCATTGCTGGGAACTACAGGCCTCTGGCGAGCTCAGCTCGCCTCAAAACCCTCACGAAAATTGATGACGATCTATTCGTGTTCAATTTCGAAGGTGATCTGCACAAGTGGAGGCTAGCAGTAACGAACATCGTTGACGCATTGCTGGTATGTCGGCTCCCGCCACCTATGTCGGCTTACGAGCTGGCATATGAGCTTCTAACCAGAGGGATACCCTTTCGAACACTGCAGCCGGTTGTGCAGGCAAGTTCCTGGCATCCACCTCTTTCTTGTATGATCCCCTATCGACAACCAGGTTATGTTTATACACATGACGATTATCATCTGTATTTGGACGATAGAAAGACCCTTCTCTCCGATCCCAGGATCGCACGCGCAGCGGTCATGGAAGGTGGGATCCTCTGGCGACTTTCTGCGGCATCCGTGAGCTTCCCTCAGGTCCTCGAAGGGCCGAGTGGCACCGCTCGATTACTTCACCGCGGGGCACTGTTCGAGACACCTGGTGTCCCTGGTCTGACGCATATGTATGATGATGTCTTGCATTCGACCGAAGCTGACCGTCTTTGCGGCTTGGTCTATGAGCTTACATGTAAGCGTTTTGCTCATATTTTCCCAAACAACTGACCAATTTGTTCTCAGGTGAGGGTGGTACGCCAGCCATGAAATCGTGGTGGCCAACCCCTGACAGATGGGCGGAGATTGTCGCAACTGGATTTTGGAATGCACGTCTTGAATTTTGGTTCAGAAAACGACTCAATCAGCTAGAAAGCGGGTCTGCGAAACCGTTGAACTCAACAGAGTGGCGTCGAGAGATCAGATCTGCGAGTACGCTGAGACGCACGCAGATGAACATCAAGACACTCTCTCATTCGTTTCTGGAGTCCATTTCTCGTGGAGGTATATAGTCGGTGCATGGGGACCGCGTTGACCTTGCTAAACCTATCAGACCCTTACATTGACACGTACTCATTGCTAATTTTTTTTGTAACCCGTACTGCATATAAATCTTGACTTGGATGTTGCCTCACAAGTATATGTCGCTTTGTGGATGAATTCTGATTGGGGTAAAACAAGCAGGTGCTTACCCCATATGTATATATTCCAGAAGGGGATAAACAAATGCTACCAGCGTGACTTAAAGTGACTTATCATGATGCTCACCAGCCGTAATCGCGATGAACACATTTAAATGTAATTAAGGTGACACTGCTCGTATACAGTCAAAATGAAGTACAACTGGTTGCATGACAATCACATCCATTTGTTAGATTTAAATGCTCACAGAATGCAACAATGTAGGCTCTATTTAGAAACATTTTAGATGCTACTGACATGTTAACACAATTTACCTGTAGGTTACAGAAGCCATTGTCCCTAGTGTCATGCCGTGAAATGAACAGGTTTCGAAAAACTACAAATCACTCCCGGTTCCAAAGAGACGTATTGACGCCCTCAGATTCGTTGCATCTGTCGGAGAGATGAACCCCTACCGCAAATTGGCCTCGGCGCGACGGGAGCGATTTAGGCTGTAATCCTAAACTCAATGACAGCCACCAGAGGCAATAAAACGACTCAAACAAGAAAAATAATTTCACTGCAACCCAATGATGAACGACACCAAAGGCCTCTGGATCTGTATTCCTGTGTGCCATGAGTGGGTAAGGTTGGATAGGATGATTGCCCTACGAGTACACTCAGGGTGGTCCTCCACTAGCGATTAACCGTAGCAACTGGGAAGAATTCGAATTTGTATTATTTTTCCTCAATCACGTCCTCAACGTGATGCGCGACGACCTACTGCTCTATGATTTCCGTGACTATTAGTATGTGTTCTATATACGTCTCCTGAGTCCTAACTATAATAATCGCTCCGCATTTGCAACCAATCTAGCAAAATCCCTGCATATAGCCTGGGTCGACTTGAGTCGCGTCCCTAGGCCTAAGTACTGGAGGTATTGATCCTCACGCGGTGTCACCTGAGCCAAACTTTGCAGTCGAACGCGAATTCGACGCGTCGGAGTCTCGCACCACAATGAAGCACGTCAAACGCGAGCCCGAAGGGGATTGTCTCTCGTGAAAAGCGGGCTACTTGACACGATGATTCCACCTCAGACCCCGACACTGGCCGTCCGTGTGCTATGGTCCTCTTCCACGACGTTATTTTCCCGTATGACCTTCAGGAATACGCTCTCTAGCGTTGCCCTCTCTACGGTGTATTCAGTAAAATCACCATCGCCCGATAAGGTATTGAAAAGATTCGACAAGGAATTCTCGTCGGGTGAGATGGGGACCTCAAAGCGTGTCGCCACATCATCCGCCATTCGCGAGCCCGGGATACGCGACATTAGTGTGCGCGCCTTGACAACCTCCTCTCTATTTCTGCAGCTAAAGTGCACTTCGTACGCGGCGTAGCGGTTGGAAAGGGATTCGGTAGTGCCCACAGCTAAAGAAAGGAACTCTATGAATGCTAATCCATAGAAACTCGACAAAACACACCAAGCATGCGTTTTGCCATAATTCCAACGCTACTCGCAAGTGCAGAAGCCTCTTCCATGGAATCTGCATGGACACAAACATTAGTGAAGATGTACTACGAAAAAATATCACTACTTACGTGTTGTTATTATAACTGCCTTGCCCTTGGCTACCCTGTGTAACGTCTGCCACATATCTCTCTTCATCTTTGGATCTATCCCAGTAGAAAACTCGTCGATAAGGATCACAGATGGATTACCAATTATTGCGATCGCTAGCGACAATTTTCGTTGATTGCCGCCAGAAAGCTTGCTCGCCAGACGATCCGCGTACTTTTCCAAAGACGTTCCTTCGAGAACAGCCTCGATGCTCTCATGAAGCTCTCGACCATTTCGTAGTCCCTTCAAACGACCGTAGATTAACAGATGCTCTCGTACTGTGAGCTGGGAATCGATAGCGGTAAATTGTGGGCAAACACCCAAAGATGACCGGGCCGTACGGGGGTGTCGAACAACAGAAGTGCCATGAATGATTATATCCCCAAAATCAGGCAGCACATCCCCACCTGTTATATTCGTGAGTGACATCAAAGTATAGTTAGAATTTATGTGGTATACGCACGGATCATGTTAAAAGTTGTGGTCTTTCCTGCTCCGTTGGGTCCCAGGAGTGCAAAAATATTGTCTCTCGGTACACCAAAGCCCACACCATCAACGACCTGGTTTCCATTGTATGCCTTTGAGACATTGAGGACTCGGAGAAGGTCGTCTGATGTCTCGGCGTGCTCCGCAGCAGCAATGACGTCCTCCTTCAAGTTCAAAAGCGATAATGAATCTGATTCCGTCTTTGGGCTGGCCCGTTTTCCTCTGTGATTGAGGCGAGAACCCGAGTGGAACCAAACAAGGACGACAACGAGGAAAATGATGTAGCCGATTAGATAAACGACAGGCCCACCATATCGCAAGATTGAGCCCAGCGATGCCGACGTTACCACTTCGTGGCCTTCGCAGAGGAGGGAAAACATGTTAACCGTGACAAAGCCAGAACGAGCCTGCAATTCACATCAGGGGGTCAATATAAGTAACGATGTCAATGACGACTGTAATCCACTGACAATACTCGTGATGGGTGCGACGATAGAGATTGGAAAGTGCACAAGTGTGATGAGCCTACTGGAGTCTGAGGTAGGACCGTAGGTCAGGATCAACAGATACGCTGATACATAGAGCTGAAAGAGAATTCAGTAAGCACAGGCTCAATACTTCGAGGAAGAATGGCATACAGTGAATATGATAAACTGATATCCAGCAACGACTGCAAAAGCTGCCAGAGGAGACGCAACCATCAAGGACACGCAATATGCGAAAAGAGCTGCAGCTATTCCATACAATATCATGATGAGCCACTGTAAAGATATCAAATTGATGCGATTTGTTAGTACTACTTCAATGTGGCACACACCAGGTACCCTAATCCATGGAACTGACTGCCAATCGAAGAGAAACCGAAAATTAGTACAATGACGCTCGAAAGTATCACAACGGTGATCGAATCGAACATAAGATGGCCAAGCCATAGGCCAAGAGGGTTTGTCAACCCATTAGAAAGCTGCATGGCCTGCACCGAAGACCTTCGTTCCTTGGATACATAAAGCGCATAGAAAGCAGGATATACAGCCTACTAAAGCTTAGTATATGATCGAGTTTCGGTAAAGAAGTGAATGTAGCATACCATTGCACCTCCGAAGAACATAACCCATCGCAAAGTTGACAGAGTACTGGAAGCTACCCTCGGAAATGCGGCATAGTTCGCGCGAATGATTACTGGATTAGGACCTGCGATTCCAGAGTCGTTAAGAGCGCGGTTGTAAAGAACGTTTGTGGCCATGTTCAACATAGCAGCCCCTGTAACCCCAGGTGGACTGGCTTCCCAGGCGATCAGCGAGTCGCCCGTCTCCAAATCCATAGAAACTCCTCCTAGAGAAAGATTGTGGTAGTTGTTCGAGATAAAACCTGTGAATGCGTCGTGGCCGTCAATACCAGTCGTTCGTAATAGCCAGGTGCTATTTCCTAATGTCTCCACGATTTGCGGAGGATTTTCGTATAATCGAGATGACGGTCCAAGCGTAAGTGGCACGATCGGCGAAGTTGGAAAATACAAAGGAATCAGGGTGGTGTTGCGATATTGCTTGACACACGTCTCTTGTCTGCCCTTGATGAAGACCAAAGGTATGCAGGCACCAGCCACAGCGACAGCAACGGTAAGAAGTGGTGTCAGCCAACTTCTTCTTGCAATGAGTAAACGTTTATAGAAAATAGTGAAGGCCTGCCTGAAAGCCGACACTGGTCTTCCATTCGGTAGGTTCGTCACAGATGGCTTGCATAGTGGAAGAGGCACGTTGACCATTGTCTCACTCGACTCTGTATATTTCATTTCTTCAGCGGAAATGGCGTCTTCCTTGTTCATCAAATTCAAGAATATGTCCTCGATTGTCGTTCCGAGTATATCGTAAGTTGTGACCGTTTGTCGACGGACTTCGTCGTCGAGAAAAGAGAGAATTTTCCGAACAGCACCGACGTCTCGTGTTTTAAGATGATAGCATGACTGGGTTGTCGAAGGAGAGGTCATGGAGGCGAGTGGGGCAATGTCTTGTATGGCCTCCAGTAAAATTTGTCGTATTGAGAGGTCAAAATCATCTTTTTCAAGTTCGGCCGGGGTCGCAAACGAGACCTGGACGGTGTATCCTTCTCCGAGATCACGTTTGAGAGCCACAGGTGATCCAGATGCCACGACCTTTCCCGGTGCGGCGAGGATGGCAATATGATCAGCTAGAAGATCGGCTTCGTCCAGAAACTGTCGCAAATGCCGATATCAGTATGTGCCGCCTAATCGAGATGCGGCCACTTACATGCGTGGTGAAAATAATACATCTGTCTTCGCGGAATGCGGTTAAGGTCTTCCAAACCGCTCGTCGACTAAGCGGATCGACCCCTGATGTACATTCATCCACCAGGACAACTATCAAAATTCGAGAGTGGTAAGCCGGCTGTGAAATTGAAGTACATCAAAGCTTACTTTTAGAACCACCGAGCAGACCGATAGCTAATTGAAGTTTCCTCTTCTGACCTCCGGACATTGTCAACGAGTTCGCATGAATCTTCTTCCCCAAGTCACAGTCTCTCAAAAGTTGCTCCAAGTCTTCATCAGCCTCCGAGTTTGATGACCACTTGACTGCTTTCCAGACACGAAGGGTCTGTAAACATGTCAACTCGGGGAACAGCACGTTCTTCTGGGGTACAATCCCTAGAGTTCCCCGGGAAGGACGAGAGAGGCCACCTATGAAAGCGACCGTTCCGCTCGTGATACTGGAAAGTCCTGCAAGAATAGAGAGTGTCGTAGATTTGCCAGCGCTGGGCAGAGGTTGTGTTAATCGGTGTCATGTATCTGCGAAAGGAGACGCACCCATTCGACCCCAACAACACGAAGATACCCGTCTTTGGGATGTCAAGGCTGAGGCCAGAAACGGCTTTCACATCACCCTTTGAAGAAAACAGAGGCGGTGTATACACCTTGGTAAGGTTTCGAATGGAGATGCAGGTGTCTTTGGGAACGAGCGGGACCTGGCGCTGCGAATTTTGCCTCCAGAATGACCAGGAACTGGAACTACGGGGAACGGAGGCATCATAAAGATATTTCTCAAGCAAAATGGCCAGATAAGGCCAAAGGAAAATATCAACCTAAAAGATATTTAATATGACATTGGAAATTGTGACTTTTGGATCAGCTTACGAGGGCGGTGATGAGGAGTGGGAGAAGCATGATTCCTCTGTCCGGGTCTCTGTCGGTCAGCGCGGTTGCAAGTCCATGATTCTCATAACCGGTGATAGCCTTAAGTGCAAAGATATAAAACATAGGAGGGAAAAGTACGGAAAAGCAGGCCAAAAGTGCGGTGTGATTGCCA
>Ga0247741_1000339_pt1 | contig 27773 bp, 32 predicted proteins | sample UWRJL213509R2_FD_180945 | JGI IMG/M metagenome (GOLD analysis project Ga0247741, IMG submission 180945) | Plant litter microbial communities from Arlington Agricultural Research Station in Wisconsin, United States - UWRJ-L213-509R-2 | ecosystem: Environmental > Terrestrial > Plant litter >... | reverse complement strand
TACACAGCGAACGGGCGTGTAAAATGTTGGCTGATTGATAAAAACCATGGGATCCTCAAGAAGTTAGAGGAAACAAAAGGAGAGGATGCCAGTGAGGCTATAATACTTCAACAGTAAGGTGAGGTTGAACCTCAAATAGTATTCCGAGTACTTCGTGCTTCTCTCTCAAATGAGATTCATTGAGTCTCGGTCGTCAGCCCAGAGTCGTGCCCACTCAAGGCAAAGTCTATATACGTACGCTACAGATTGTCATTCATCAGATTGATTGTGAAGAACAAAGCAGTGTAGAAAACACACCTTCCAAATCCAATGTTCTACCAACTGTCTGCTTCCACTTTTTACCGGCTCTTGCAATCCTCCTTAGCCGCTTGTCGCCCTCCACAGATCTTCGTTGATCAGTTGGTAGATCAGCCAATGTCGAGTTAATAGACTCGAGGGTTCCCTTTGTAGCCCCTGAGAAGTAGGCGTGGATGTTGTAGATCTCAGAATATGACGAAGAGAGAGGGATATAATGAACCCTAAAGGCAATGTATATTAAGCGAGAGTCAATCAGCGAAGAAGTTAAAGAACTCACCATGGCTGGATCCAATCAGAGAAGAACTCGTCATAAACTGTCGATTTGATCGGGACGCTATCGCTAGCGAGGAACGCTAAGAATCGACCACTGTAGCTCATTCCGTCCAAGTCGATCAAATATTTGTAGGACCAATGAGTTCCCAGAGGCACAGAGTCACCGAAGCGATGGTCATTCTGGAGAGCTTTGAGTCCACCGGGGTAGGCGTTAGCTGAGACAGCTTTGACAAAGGCAGCATCCATGATCTCTTCGTTCAGCTTCGCGACGGGGACCTCTGCTGCAACCCAATGTGATGACGAGGAGGGAGGATCCGCGAAGGTCACTACCCGTGTCGAGTTGGACATGTCTGACGACATCCGGAGAAACCTGTGTCGTTGGTATTGAGGAGAGAAACCTGGAGGGTGATTTCCACCACCTGTCGTGGCACCACGCCAGAAGACTTTATCGATTTTCTCTTCCCAAGCCACCTCCATTGGATCGACATCTTTCAGTTCCAGGTTGATCGAGTCCCAACCGTAGGTGTAACGTTTAGTGCTTCCGTAGTAGTAATGGCTGGGAATGCGAATGTCGAGGAAGCCTTTGGCTCTTGCTGGGCTGAGGACGGGGTAGAGAGCTTGGATGGACCGCCAGTCTGAGAAGAAGTGGCCTTGTTGGTAGTGAGCATGGGGCATGCTGCAGTAGTCGGTGTTGGCTGATGTGCCTGGTGCGAATGAAAAGTCAGAGCCAGGGGTAATAGCTTTCGACGCGAAGTGGTTCTTCTTATGAGCGGTAAATGAAGCACGACGGGAGGAGAAAAGTCGTCGAGCCGGGCTTTTAGGATTGCAGGTGCGCCTCCATGCCTCCCAGACCGTACCATCGTCCGCCCAGTCAGCCCTGAATGGACCACCAAGCATCGCATCGACACCACCTAAAGGCCATTAGGCAACAAACAGACAGAAGTTCACCAAGACTCACGTGAGGAATCCTGGACAGTCAGATTGGGATATGTACGATGCTCCCATGGGACCAATACACGACCTTCAGCCAATGCGTTTATCGGGAAATCCATGTCTGGCAGCTGCAGTACACGGTCAACTCATGAGCAGACAAGTTGAGTGATCAAACTTACTGTCTTCACGAACTTCCCAATCATGCTGCTAAAGCCACGGGCTCGAGCACTAACTTCTGTGTCCTTGAAGTCTGTTTTGACGTTAATGACCGTAGGTATCCCACCACGGATGCGGACGAGGTCGACTGAAGGCAGTTCCCCAACTTGAGCAGCGCGTCGCCTGAACTCCTCGCCCGAAAGTTCCATGAAGGGCGCAAGGTCTTCCATTAGGGTGTCGTACTCGTCGGTCATTTTGACATCGTACTTTTGCGCGAATGCCCACCAGGCGTCGAACCCCTTGGGTGGTGCGCGCCTATACCGCCGTCTATATTCCGCTACTGCGGCCTTGAGCGACTTGCTCTGGCCTCCTAGCTTCTTCCTGTACTTCTCTTCGGCATCCTCCATCAAACGCGGTATCGGGTGCTCGTCAATGACGCTCTTCTCATCTGCGAATGGGAGGATGTTGCTGGGGTTGGATATCCAGTTATCGTCAGGATTCTGTACGACCAATGCGTGCTCGAGCTTTGGCTGATTCCGCCGCCGAGTATGAAAGCCAACCTGCATGAAAACAAAGAGAACACAGAACATGAAGATGTAGCCGCTATTTCTTCGGGCAAAACCCATGCAGGTAAGTCGCGAACGAGACCTCATACTAAAGAGAGTGAGACCGAGACGTGCTCTACGTCGAGGTCAGTGAGGTTAGTGAGCTGCTCGCCGTCGACGGTGAAGGTGACTGGTTGAGGGGGAAAGCTTGCATGAATCCATGAACCCTACAGCGGGAGCTTTTGGGTGTTTGTTCTTGTTGTTACTACCCTTTGTTTTAATAAATTAATTCGCCCTCTAGGCTAAAATTTAAACAATGTATCACCCCGGCGCTCTTGTCTCCACCGGCACTCATGTAAGAGGGTCTCTGCAAGGAGGTAAGCGCATAGTCTTGCAGAGACTTTGAATTCCTTTAGCGCCCAAGTGCTGCCTATGGGAAGGCGATGAATGCGAGATATCAACTTCTCAGCGAGAGAGCACGGAATCTAATCACCGGTAACTCTAATAATAGCCTTATCACGCGGTTGGTGCGGTATGCCTGTGATGATTGCACGGGCGCTAATTGCACTTGTTAAAGAGAAGCGCCGCCTGGTTGCCTGGAGTAACTATCAAGAAAACCATAAATAGGTCTTGACTCTCACCAAAAGTATACAAAAAAAGGCCGAGTCCTGTTCTTCGGGTTAAACAACCTGCTGAAAAAGCATATAACCCTTGTTGCCGTTTTTGACCGGTCAAATACATAATGGATTACAAACAGGGAGATATAGCGATAGTGTTAAAATACACGCTTATGAAGAGGGTATAATCCCATGCTTATGCTAATGATAGATATCACAATGAAGGTGAAAAGCAAGGTTGCGAGTTGTTGAGGGGGATATCACTTGGCCGCTGACGTTGTCAACGAAGGTCGACAATTTCAAGCGAAGAGTCTTTCATTTGAACGTGTCCTTTATCTGCGTCCTAAGATGTCCAGTGTATCAGAATCAATGCAAAAAAAAATGATGCACAGCGCATCAAAACATTGCAGATGTGAGCGGTATCTTCAGGTAAGACTCGGACAATTTGTATTGTCTGCTTCAGCTTTCTGCTCGCTTTCAGATAACGTGCGACGAGGTCGCAACATCAGAAGGTTATTGGGTTGACCCTGAAACAGAGCACCTCAAACCGTAACTAAAACACTCACTGTGTATATTGGTTTATCAGGATGGGGATGGAACGCTTCTTTCTCCGTACAGCCTAGTATGGCTTGCAGACCTGGAGGATCTGTCAGCCGGAAAATACCAAAGCTGTCATGTATCGTTAAATAAATAGCAAACGTATCCAATACTGAATACGCACTTGGGATTGGACTTAGGTGCACAGACGACTGCAAACGATTCTGGCAGCATTCGCTGAAACCCAGAGTGAGTATGAAGGTCAACAGAGGACATGAAACACGATTGTGAAGGGTGAGTGTGTATCTAGTCCCAAGAATGTAAGTCAGTCATCCCATAACCCGTCCTTTGGACTCACCCAACCAAGCGTGATCAGACTCCTCTCTTCCGTAAACTGTAACACCAGTTCCTCCTCGTCCATCGTACAAGTATCACTTGTCGAGTGCTGCTTCGGTATCAGCAGCGTGGTGACCGAGAACTTGTGGCCCTTATCCTTGCCCAGCAAGAGCCCACATGTTTCCCTGTTCATCTCCGTGTTCACCTTTGCGATGGCCAAAAAGCGAGGGAGGCATTCTCGCGGAAGACTGACAGTCTTGAGGGGTTGCACAGTTTCGAGGTTAGGATCTGATACGCGAATGATTCGATCCATATCCGCCTGGGTAGGGGGCGCCGATTGTGGGGGAGGTAGAGCATTCGCAGGAAGTGGTGGAGGCGGCCGGACATTGTAGGTGCTGGCTTGCGGAGGTGGTGGTGGATAGGAACTGGGTGGATTCATCGGTGCAGTGGTTGGCATGCCATATAGAGCGCCATTGGCCCCACTAGCATTCGCGTTCGCTCCGAAGAGCATGGATGACTGACCATGATTCGGGCCCATCGAGTCCGCGAACATGGACCCAAGGGAAGGATAGTAGCCCTGCGTCTTCTGGTGCTGAGACATTAGAGCAGGGTACCTTATGGACCCTACATCTTGCGGTGGAGGGGAAGTGGTCGTTATAGGCGGAGGATAGAGAGGACTGCGCATATTCCGCACGGGTGTCCTGTGGTCGACAACACGCTGCTTTCCCAGTCTGAAGTGATGCAGTGACTCTGAATCAGTCGATTCTCCTTCGTAACCAGGGCTTTCGAGCGGCATCATGAGGGGACGGTATGGATCTGGGTGGCGATCCGGTGTGCGTACATTAGGATATTCAATAGGTCTTGGGTAGAGAGAGCCAGGCGTTGTCGCCACTTGACGAGCCATTCGAGCAGCCTCGTCTGCTTCCTGCTGACGACGAGCAATACCTTCTTGTTCCTGCCTTCTCTTTGCCTCTGCCTGTCGTTTCCTGATCTCTTCCTCCCGCTGCCTCATCTCTTCCTGTTGGCTGGGATCAGAGAGTATAACGGTACTCTGAGAGCCATAGCCGCTATTTTGCATGGGTGTCCTCGAGAATGTGTAATCAGGTGCAGGGGGTAGTCTGGGTTGATTTGCGGCCTTGAGCGCTGCAGCTGTCGCAGCTTCTTTCCGGCGAGCTCGATCTGCAAGGTCGCGTGCCTCGCCTTCCGCTCGTTGCCGTTTCCACATATCCAGCTCGTCATCTATTCGTCGTTGGTCCCTCGCCATCTGCCTAGCCCGTTCTTCAGCTTCGAATAAGTCGCGCTGTGCCTGTGCACGCGCTGCGTTGTCGTTTTCGATCGTCTGTGTTCGTGCATTAGGCGTCCGTTCACCATCGACAGCTTGTTGCTTCTGCAACCACTTATCGTATCTGTCGACAAGGGTAGGTTTAAGGTCACCAAGGTTTTCAAGTATATCTTGTCCGTTCTACAGATATTCAGTGGAAGCAATTATAGAGCGCGAAGCGACCTACCAGGCCAAGATTGTGTCGCTGATTGGCATTCAATACAACATAGTAATCCTTATGCAGAGGAAGTTTCTCCAGCACCAAAGTCGCTGCGCGAGCAAGTTCAACGAAGGCGCCTTCAAGGTCACCACGCTTGGCGCATTCCTTTCCTTCCCGTCTGTATTTCTCAGCCAGTCGTAGGTAGAACTTGAAGTCCTTGCTGTCGTCGTACTTGTCATCTGTCGCTCTCTGTGCGAGTTCCGCTATCGACGACGGTCGTTTTTGGCGGCCATTGGCAGCCCCTGTATGGTGGCTCATGGCAGATGCTAGGAAAGATCTGTTGAACGCACTTATCGACTAAGTACAGCTGCGGGAGCAGCCAAGCCACGTGATCTTGGGACAAGTACCGCGACAGTGACTCTTGTTCATGTGAGGTTGAAGGCAAACAAGCAATCGCCGGATACGACTGCATCGTTGTATTCCACGACATCAGAGAGTATAATCTCAACGAGATTAATTGGGCTTGTGCGTTGTCAAGCAAGAGAACAATAATTTGTGAGTGAGATGGTCAAATAAGCTGCCAGCGGCGCAGGAGTCTAGGACAAGCCTGAGCCTCAACTCAGGGATGCCTCAAGATATAGTGTATTCAAGAACTGAGAATAGAAATCGGCAAGTCTAAATATTACCATATCTATGGATGACTTCCCGCAGCATTTGGAAACGCAGATTATTTCTAAACCCATCAAAATGGTCCATTTCAGGCAGTTGCCATCACTTAGTCAGCAGTTCCTGGAGCCCCCGGAAAACAATTCAGGTTCGTTTGCGCCCATAAAATTTTAATCTAGACGAGGGTACCCCCCCCCCTCGACCAGATTAAACCGCGTTTCTAAACGTCGTTGGCAGGTGCCGGTTGTCTGCCGATGCCATCCCGCCCCTAGGTCCCCCAAATTTGGGTTCTATCCCGCCCATCGGGTGATGACATCTCGTGGTTGAGTCTCCGACGCTGGCACCGCGACAGGGATGTTTAGAAAATATTCTAGGTCCCCAAATGCTACGGGAAGTCATCCTATAATACCAGAACGACGGAGACGAGCAAACGAAAAATTCTGACCTCACATCCACTGTGCATTGGGAAACAGTGCCTCAAAAGTTGAATGTGATTTCGATCTTTTCCACGGAGCATTGAGAACAATTGCTTGGGACCGTCCTGATGAGGTCCACAGCTTTATAACTGCATGCTATTCTGTGACTTGATAGGCACCGGCGCTTAACATTTAACATTTTAGCGCTTGCCGATGACGGGATCGCTAGTACAGAGCTGTGGCGGAGATTCGTTACCTGTTAATAAGAGAATGAACTGTAGTTAGAATAAATGTTGGTATTATATATTATCAGCCTCTTAGGAGGGTTACATACTTAGCTTTACAGCTTCAATATAGCCTGTTCCTGAAATAAGCGACCTTCGCCGCCAATGCTATACTCAAAGCCAGACATGAACCTTCATTCCATGTTGAAGAATTGATCCTTGCTGAGATTTGGAGAAGAATTAGATTAGATTGAGCCTTGTTTCTATGGGAGTGTGATGCTATTGTGATGGAGTGGGTGCGAGGTCCGTGTGGCTTTTAACGATAGTGTATGATAAATGTCTGATAGTGAGAGCGATGTCCGTTGTAACATATATGGTAGACAGCCGATACTGGAAGATCGAAGACGTGAGGGAGTTCGTGACAAAAACTTATTGCAAGAAATAAGGACGAATCACACATCGGAAGTAAGAATAGTCCACACAGTCCGCGCGTATGACCAGCCGAATGAGCACAGGTCTAGTTTTGATTGAGGAGTGCTCGGTCGATGGAAGCGTTGATGGAGGCTTTCCTCGAGGTCAGATCCATGCCGAAATGCTCCTCCAGTTGGCGTCGGATCTCGCGCTTCGTGACAGAATTTAGGTCAGCATTGCGCAAGACTTCCTGCACCGCATGGTCGATGTCGATATCTGCAGGGCCAGACCCAAGGAAGTCACCGTCTTCGGGGCTGTGTGCCCGTGGAATTGGAATATCAAGGTAGTTCGTTGGAGGCCGTGATGGTGCTGGTTGTAGGTATGATGTCTCGTGGAGTGCATTGAAAGGTGATTGAGGCGTGTTTCGACCGGATTGATAACCCGGAGGAGGGAACATTCCCAGCTGTCCCATCTGTGAAGGTGCAGGCGAGAAACTTCTGGGTTCGTAGTAGGTTTCGCGACCGTAGAGAGACGCAGTCCGTGACTCCGGGTACCCCTCGTTCTTGATCTTCGTTGGTGGTACCCAGGAGCCGATGCTGTGATTCGATTCCTTGTCCCAAAGTTCATTTTCCTAGAAAGGGTGAGCTGGAAAGTTTGATTCAAATGGTTAGGCTTACATAATCATTCCATGATTTGAGGGGGATAGAACGAGGATCAAATTTGCCTTCATCCTGGCAAGAAGGAAAAAAAGTGAATTAACGGATTAACGATAACAAGAGGCCGTTAGACGTACGTGGACAATCATCTTTTTCCCAGCCTCTCCTAGAACAAGACGCGTCTGACCCCAGGAGAAGTCGTCCATCTTCCAGAATGAATAGAGGGGCAAGAGGAATGAGAAAGCGGGAATGGCGATAATATAGAAGAGCATCCAGCCTATCATGTCCCATTTACGTCTCAAGATGAAGACGAGAGCTTGAACACCGTATATGGCTGCTATCATGATCAAGGACAGAGTGGGGATAGTCTTTCCTTCCGCAACAATCAGGTAAATAAGATAGCCAATCTTGAAGATAGATCAGATGATATTCTACAGGAAGTTAGAATAACTCACATATGCAATGGTGACCGGCTGGGTGATTGTGGACAGAAGGTCGATCATGACCACGAAACGCATTGAGAAACAACAGAAGCCACAAAGTTGTTCAAGCCAGACGAGTTCTCCAAGATTGTGAACAGTGGAGTTGATCCAACGGCGACGTTGAGATAGGAGGACTTTCCAATCGTCAGGAGCAACGGTATATGCATGGGCATCCCGAACAAATTGAGTTTTGAAACTTGGGAAATGCTTGAGCAGTAGTGTCGTTAGATATCGATCTTCACCGAGATGCAGAAGGTTCTTCATGTGGAGAGTGTCGACACGATTTTCTGAGTAGTCCGTAATCATCTGATTGGAGATGAGAAGAGGCTTATGCGTGTCGGGAGTACGCAATCGATAAAGGGTGAAACAACCGGGTAAACAGGTTACAGACCCAAAGAGACTTTCGAATGCTTTCGCCATGTGATGTGAGATGAAGTATTCGTACACCTGAAGACCTGTGAGCGGGATGTTATTTAACTTGTTCGGACAACTTACCTGCATCATCGTGATCAGAGACTGCTTCGCGTTGGCCAGCTCTGTCTCTCCACAAACGCCAAGAAGCTTCTTGTCATGAATCATGCTGTCTAGAAGTAAGCTGTCTGTATTATAGAGAGGAACATAATCTTACGCAGAGATGAGACGGTTAACTGATAACGGGTCAACCGTAGTATCGGCGTCAACCATGAACAAATATTCGTAGAATGATGGGTTAACACCAATAACATTCTTGATCTGGTGATACATCTCTAGTTCGAGAGGGTTCATGGGAGAGTTGAAGTGCACCTGCAACTTTGTTAGTTTCCCCTTCTTTGTCAGGGACCATGAGGCATACCTTGTTCAAGAAGTGCATCAAGAGCATCTGGGAATCGCGCTTACCACGATTACCAGGTCGTGAACGCTCTGTTGGCTTTCCGACCTTGGCAATGACCAGATACGGTACGACGTGACCAGAGCATTCGTACAGGCCGGAATAGACCTTGCCCATGTTGTGCTGCTTTGCACCTTCACCCAAAGACATGAAACTGAGTGGTTCAGGATCTAGGTTGGGGTCTGCGCCAAGGATATCCAAGACAATACGTGGAGTTGGGCGATCGTTACCGGAACCGACGATCATACCATCGCAGATAACAACGAGCAGTTTGCGTTTATCGTCATACTTCATCTGAGCCAATGAGTCGATAGTTCTGCGGAGTGAGGTGTCGCCTTCCGTATAACATGGCACCTGGCAGATGACGAATTTGTCGTGGTCTTCGGGAGCACGAGCAGCACCAAAGTTGATTGACGCAAGGAACTTGAACCCGATGATAGACACCATGATCACGGAAAGCACGAGGAGAATGTAGTTGGCGAAGAGACATTGCGCTGATTGTCGATTGTCAACCTTGCCAACAAGGAAAAGATTTCTCAAGCACACTTTCTGCGCTGCCAGCACGCCTTTATCGATGTTGAGGGAATTCAGTTGCTTGGTGATATCACGTCCAGCGTTCATTTTGAACAAATCGAGAATGTTGCTATCCATGAACTTGGCGCTATCAATTGCATCTCCAGGTGCTTGCATACCCGTAGGAGCACGAATAGCGGGAGGACTGTTGAGATATGTTGTGAGATCGTAGACCATGCCATTGTAAATGGCGACGGAATGTCCAGTGTTGGCCAAGTTGTTGATTTCCTTCGGAGTAAAACCCAAGAACCCAACACGTGCATGATATCGCATCTGGACCATCTGCTCGAAGTACCAGTCTGGTCGGGAGTCGTTGGTGAAAACACGGAAGTCGTGGTATTGGGCGTTTGTATCGGTATTGTTCTTCGAATCCAAGATGACATATGGACTAACTGAGCCAGTCACACCGTTACACAAAGCGCTGACCTATCAAGCAAATAATGTCAGAGGATGTCAAGAAGCATACAGTTGGTGAGGCACTTACTTGAACGGGGAAGATATTGTCAGCACTTTGACCTCCGTACTTGAGGATCGTCTTCGCAGGTACGACGCCGACGACTCGCTGATGTGTAGCCGCGATATTTGTCAAGTCAAAGACCTCACCACGGATCGATGTATATACGTTGTTTGGATTCAGAGCGAATGAATGCGACGCCAACTCTGCCGAGTTATAGACATGTTCCGTCGGACAGATAACGACACCAAGGACTGCGATGACGAAGACAGCGCAACAGCAAATAAACCAGATGATCAAGTTGAGAGCAAACTTCTCTCGCCAAGCCTGTCGAACATCCATACGCTTCATCCGCCCAACGTAAGTTAGCAACGGAGTTGGGATCCAAAAGGTCAGGATCCAACAAAGGGCGACCCATCGGCGACGTGCAGAGCTCTCCTTCAGTATCTCGGTTGTCTCGCCTTCTTGGATCTCGCCAGCGAGGGCTTCTTTCTCCATCAGCCCCCGCTTGTCCGTGTTCTGGAACATATTCCGAGAAGGTGCATATGATTCTGAGCCGAAATGCGAGACCGAATCGTCACGCTGGCTGGTGAACTTGCTCCGAGCATCGAAGTCAACAGATTTGTTCTCGTCGTAATCGTCTTCATAGAGATCGGCCCGCTGGAATGGGTTGGCAGCGTTGGCGACGAGGGGAAGAGCTTGAGTTGAGCCATACTGAGCGTCCGCAAATCCTCCTCCAACCCACGGAGAAGGGGCATCGAAATCTTCGTTCGGGGAACGGTATGGTGCGTAAGGATCGCTCAGGCCTCGAGGGTCAAGACCTGCCTCAGCCTCAGCGTCGCGTATCCGATTCCTCTTCTGTTCTTCGACATCACGGGACCGAATTTGATCCTCGAACCTGTGGAAGGCCACTTGGGATAAAAAGACCTATGCCACAACTTTAGCAACTGAGCCACCTCATGAAATGAAAATTTTTACCTTATGAGTACCAAGAACTAAATCCTTCTCGCCCAAGTTGAACGCGGTCCTAGCCTGTGCGACTACCTCACGTGCATCGCCCTCCACAATACCACCGGCCTGTAGACCTTCCCTATATCGCTCGTTGAACTCCTCCGGTGTCATACCAACCTCGAAGACATGCACACAACGTCGCGCAACCTCCGTCATCCCCACGGCCTTGACCTGGCCCTTGACACTCCGTCCCTCCAGTTGATTGGGCAACTGCGAGTCGTTGGGATTCACGCAGAAGACGTACCAAGGATGCGTCTCGTCGATAGTTTCTAAAAGCGTATCCAAGGCAGACTTGAACTCGCCTGCAACGCACGGACTCGACCCAGATAAGTTCACCGCGGGACCGGGATCCTCATCATCTTTATCCTTTTCGTCCATGTCGTTGGTCTCTCGCACAGTAGGCATGCGCTTGATAGTGCCCTTCCTCCTTGTCGAGGGGGCACGCATGGGCTTGACAGCTTGCTGAGCAGCCACAATGGTGTCCTCATTGCGAGGATGAGCTTGGGTTGCGATGGCTTTGGCGGAGAAAAGACCTTTAACGAAAGGGTTGATGGAACCAGTGCCTTCAAGGCCATCAGCGGCTCCACGCAGGAGCGAAACGAAATCAGGATTGACGGCATCCAAGTTGCGGTCCAGGAAGCCTTCCGAGGAGTAGGTGACCGCGCCGTTGAAGTGATTCACAGTGAAGGAAGGGAAACCCGACCTGTCGACAGAGCCAGACTTGAACGATGAGTGGTTGCCCCACCGCTTTGCGAAAGCCTCGACCATGGTGTGGTCGGTCTTCTTCGGCTGCCGGCGGGCTTGGTCATCCATGATGTGAATAAGGCCGCCTGGGACATTCTGCAGTAGCCGAATGCATTCGGTGTTGTCGAAATAGGGAACCTGCGGGACGTATCGCGAGATGCCCTCAGTGTTGTACTCGTTGACATGCTTTTCGAACATGGACTTCTGGATCCAGTTTTGGAGGCGTTCATTCGCAAAATTGATACAGAATTGATCGAGCGAGTTGGGTCGGCTGGACATGTTCTGCGGCCCGGGAAGATCGAAGAGACCGACAAATGTGGTAAAGTCATCCTTGCATAACCGTTGGTTGATGTGCTCGTTCAGCCATGCAAAGAGAAGAGAGTAGAGGGTCTTCGCTAGGTCGTCCCTATTGTCGGATGCACCATCCGGATCCAAGAAAACAGTGCACAGCTCCTTCTTGACAAGTTTAGTCTTGTAGGAGAGGGCGGCCTCCAAGGCCGATGGGTGAATGCCGAGGAAATCAGATACAATCTCGAGCAGTTCAGTGTTGCGAACAACAGCTGCGTCCTCGTTGCGATGTCGGTCAATGATGAACTCGAGATTTCCAAGGTGGAGGATGGCGGCGACCAACTGGCAAGTCTGGGCGACGTGACGCTTGGAGAATCCGATAGTCTTCAGTGCTATTTTCAGCTGATCGAAGCGGTGGCCATCATCCTCCCTTCCGCCATTAAGCCTGGGAGCTGTAGCCCCGCGCTGTCCAAGATAGCGGTAGGTGGTTTTGTCGAGGAGGTGAAGATGTTGTCGCTCTTCAGGAGAGGCTCCGGCAATTAGGTAGTAGAATATGTGGAAGTTACGCTCTCCTGAGGGTACAGAGGAGACACGATTCCTCTCTAAATAGTAGTCGAGGGTTTTCACTCCGCAAAGTCTTCCTCGATCCGAGAATTGGAGTTCGGTGTATTTTCCAAAACGAGAGGCATTTGGGTTAAAAAGAGTGCGAGCGTTGCCGAATGTCTCGAGAACGAATTCTGAAGCAGGAACCTGGGTGGCAAGTTTCGAACCCTTCTTGCCTGGGTTGCTTACACTGAGCTCGAGGAGCGATTTGATTGCCAGACGACGGTTTTCAGATTTGCCGCTGCCGGTCTCTCCACTGTATGTACAATAAGACGAAGTCCACTCATAAAATATGTTACTGACCTGAACACTATGCATTGGTCCTGGGTTGTTCTTCGCATATGATAGTAGGCATTATTTGCGAGCTGGAATATGTGAGGGGGAAGACGTTCTGAGTGGTCTGAGCTGTCCCGGTATTCGGCAGCGTATTTGTGCAGAATCGAGTCCGCATTCGAGGCGACGTATTTATGGGGGTTGAGGGCGACAATTGCTGAGGTCCCAATGTTGGTGTAGATGGTGTCCGCCATGAACCGTTCGCGAAGGCATGCTACGAGGATATCGTCAGAGACGGGTGAGAGTTTTGCGAGGTCGGTGGCAGCCTCCAGGCGTTGGTGGACGTTCATCGTCGCCGATGACTGTCTGCTCATCGTTGGTAGGCCAGGCGGGCAGCTAAGACCGCTGAGTTTACCGGCTTTTGGAAGGAATGGAAGGAGGGGACGTCGTGGTCGTGGTGTAAGAAACTGTTGTCAACGTTCCCACGTGTTGCTGGACCCTAACTGACGTACACAAACTGGGAATCACCGCGCCTTGTTCCCTTACTCGCATCTTCTCAAGACGTCTAGGTGAGATGCTCAGGTATTCTATGTGTTCTATGCGCATATCACACCCTTTCAACAGGGAACGGAGGGGTATCTCTGTCTTTCTTGTCCACTAAATTTCGGCGCTGATTAAAAATTAAGGTCTAGACACCTTTACGGCAACACTTGCCAGAGGCGGCGGCACCGTGATCATCCAAAACCCCAAACCCTCATCTCTGCTAGGTCAGCAACCGCAGGCAGTGCAAATATGATGCGACGTCGGCGCTGTATTTATAGCGAGAAAAGTGGCGGACGCTCCACAAGACGGAGTATTCGAATCTCATTGGCAATAGGCACACGGGCGCACGATATAGACGGTACTAGAACACTGGGTCCAAGTCTGTCCAAGCCGAGTCCATTCACTGCGGTCTGCATCTTGGGCGAGGGTGTACAATCATGCTGTCATTACGACCGGCTTTGAGGCGACAACGAGGATCTCAACTACTCGTCAGCCGCGCACAACCCCGTGTCCATGAATTTCACAGGGTCGAGTCGTCGATGCCAAAGAGCGCTATTCATATGTCCATGTCAACGATCCTCCTTCCAACTCACTCACAATATAGGAGGGAAGTCGGATCTTACGACTCGACGATGCAACTGGCACTATAAATAATCGAGGGTATGGTTGCATTCTCGGGAACGGTATATGTCTTAGGAAACAAACACCTCGCGGCACCCGGTTCGTGGCTGACTTGACCCTAACGAATCCAGCAATCAATCAAAATCAGGCAATTTGCGCCACACTTGGTTTAGGCGCCCATCGGCGCTTCGCTCATGGTAAGAAACGAGGAATATCCATTGTCGATGATGCTAGCTACAGAATATTAATTCGACAGCGCCTTGCTGCATTCCTCTGATTCCCTGCATAGGTCGACGAGCACCTTGACGTCCCCCCTGATCCCTTCGGAGAGAAATGGATGCGTTTCCAATGTACGCAATCGCGGGAACACCCTGAGGAAGTTCTTCGCAAATGAGCAGAAATCCTTAACCGTTGATAGTAGTTTTTTGTTGGCTTTGTCTGACTCGAAGACATTCACGAAAGTTGAAGTCCATTTATCTGTTTCTCTAGGCTTTGGTCTGGGCCAGGTACCGACGGAAAGTGTGTGGACATGGGGAAAGTACGTACACTGAAGCGAAGGTCGAGACGGAACCGTCTTGTGGGATTTCCATAAGAAGTCGGAGAAAATTGAGAGGAGGGCGGTTTTCCGCCAGGTGACATAGGGTGTCCCTCGAGACTGTGCAATCGACATCGCCAAAATTAACGATAGGTAGATGTAGGCAGGTTCAACCAATTTACTCCATTCTCACGTTATGTAAGCGCCTTCCAGGGTTTGGCGCTTACTTTGGCACTTTGGCCTTCACCAATGTTCCAAGACGTTTAAATACTATCGATACGAGGGTTTGAGGTAAGCAACGACGTCAAGAAACTAATATACATAGCGTATTCCACCGTAACTACTTAATTCGATAGTGCCTTGCTGTACTTCTCGGCGTCCCTGCATAGGTCAACGAGCGCCTTAATTCTTCCCCAGCGCTTCTCGGAGAGCAATTTTTGTGTCTCGAATGTATGCAAGCTAGGGAAGACCCTGAGAAGATTCCGCGCAATCGAGCAGAGTTGCTCGACGGACGTCGTGTGGGCTTGATCCGGATCCTGAACTGATGACGGTGGGTCTGCTGATCCGAAGTCCGCTGGCCAGGTACCAACGGAGAGAGTGTGGACACGGGGAAAATGTACGCCTTGGGAGGCAATGTCCGAGAAGGGATCATCCTCTGGGCCTTGAATGAGAATTCTGAGGGAAGCGAGACAAGGACAATGTTCTGCAAGGTGATGCAAGGTTTCCATTGAGACTGTACAATCCAAATTGGACCTAGGTAGATGCAGATATGTCAAGGATGGCCAATGCGCCATATTCTTCTGGAGGGCGAGGTTCGTGTCATGCAGAGGTATGGTGATTGTCAATGTCTCCAGGAGGGTGTATCCTGAGAATGCATCTAGCAATGTTGGAGGTAAAGCATAATGATGGAAGGCATAATCGATCACCATAATGAAGGTGAGTAAGGAATGTTGCCAAGCAGGGATCGCTTTTTCGATAAAGGTGGCTATCGCTACAGGGCTAGGCTTCGCGTATTGCGTGGGTTTTTGTTTCAATATCTTGTTGGCGGTTTGGTTGGCAGTGGCGTTGGTCGTAATAATGTGCATATGGAGTTTTTGAAGGTCACATCGACCAGAGAAGTACTTTGTCCACTCGGAAACCAGTGTAAATGGGCCTGTGAGGTGAAGTTCCGAGAGTCGGGTGCTCCCTGGAAGGAGGTTCTCCACTGATTCCGACGCAAAGTACTCTAGAATCTTGGTGTGAAAGGTGATATGAGTAAGTGAAGGCATGGAGAATAAGGTATGTAGACTCGGCTGATTGATGGTTCCCGTAACATCGGTGAGCTCCAGCCAGTTGACTTCTCCGCAGCTCACGATGGCCTTCACTAATGCGGGAGAAAGAGAGAAACCCCCAAGTGAGAGTTTAGAAACGGTTTTCTGTGGCCCTAGCATCCCAAGGAAGGATACCACAGCAGAAGCTCTACGAGAGCCGCCCACTCCGGTGATACTGAGAGATGTGAGTGCCGGAGATAAGAACATCGGCAGGACATGGTAGGATATACCCCGGGATAATACGGAGGATTTTTCACGTATAGACAATCGATCTAGTCTCGGAAACAGGGGGGTTGCGCCTTGAAGTTGAGCCAATCGAATGGGTGCGGTCTGTGCGAGAGCTGAGCGGTGACGTCCAACGTTGGTGATACTAATCTCCTCAATCGCGCGCGCATACTCTTGTATGGTGGTCCATCTGGACTCGTTGATGGGTCCGATGAGGCGCTGTAACACCAGTGGCAATGAGCGACTTGTGAAGACCACGATAGAGATAATCGCTCACATATTCACCCTCTTCCTCGATCACCGCATCTCCGAGCATTAGAATTAGGAACTCTAATGAATCAAGTCTTGAATTTGTAATCTCGTTTCCAGAAAACCTGTTCGATGACTGCTCGAGTGTCGGGGAAGAACGACCATCTAGACACTGTGGCCCCGATAGCCCATCCAAAGAAATATCTGCAAGGGATCTGTCGCTATCCATCACCAAATAAATGGGAGGTGAACGGGTGAGAATCTTGAGGAGATGGTTATCGACACAGATAACGACGTCCTTTTATACACAATTAGGCGCCCAAAGCACGTGCCATCTTTGAGGTCACTCTTCCAGTGCCACTGCAAGCTATAACGCTCAAGATCATTCACCGGACTTGAATGCAGTTCAAAATTGCCGCTAAGTTTGACCTTTGAATCACTAAGGAACTGAAGTATGGCCACAGCGAGGCTGGCAAGTGTCGCAGACCATTAAAGGCATAGGTGAGAATAAGTACTTAGATGAAGTTATTGTCCGATTTGACGAGCTCTTACGAGTTGGATTTAGTAGTCGCAGCAAAATCGCGGAAAATGCATCTTTTGGTGTACATATTACAACCTGAGGTACCTAGCTACTACCAGGTCGTCTGTATTTATCCAGTAATACAGTATAAAATAGAAAACAGCAACTAAAATGGCGAAGGAAGGAGAGGAAGGAGGGTAAGGCGAAGTAGAAAGACGAAGTCGAATATGGAGACGAAATAGCATGTATGTAATTATTCCATAAAAACGAGAGTGTGGTTCCTTCCAATCTATAGGGTGGAGGAAAATATAGGAATCAAGGACAATCAAATAGCGATTAACTCGAAGATAGTGCAATAGATAGCAGGGATGTAACATAGCGGGTCAGATTCAAAGCAAAGAGCGAATATCAGTTGGAGCAAACCATAAAACTGAGAGGGGGATTGCTATCGGGAAGAACAAAGGTCAGTTGGTGGCCGTTGAGGGTGAAGAGAAATGCTCACAGAACAGATAAGTGTGTCGCATAGTATAATACAAAGGAAACCAACATCCAGGATATAGGTTAGTTTTGGGGGTTTTCAAAGCTTAATTCTTTTCGCCTTGGGAGGTGACTGAAGCTCCTGTGTCACATAACCGTACGAGGACGCCCTCGAAGGCCTCAGTGCCCTGATTCTCTGCGTGAAGTCCTACACAGAGCCATAAATATGATATTAGCGGAGAGAAATTGGTATACATACCTGAGATGAGTCAGAATCCGACCCGGCGAAAACGATTGTAGGACTGGGCAGTCCTGTTGAATAGTCATCTAGTTCAGGAAGCAAATCATCGTCGGAGTCAGAATCGGGGGCACAGCGCTTGTCACCAAGCTGCGGAACAATAGGTGTCGAGGGAAGAGACATGGGAGCAATGGAGTGATATTGAAGCACATCTAGCAACTTGGTCAGAATTGCATAGCTGGACGCGGGTATCAACGCACCTAACGGCCGGTACTTGAAGACAAAGGTTGCAATTTTCCGCACACTCGTCACCTCCGTTGAGGAGAATGGAGTAGCTGAAGAAAGCGGGGCACCTTCGTCGCGACGATAGTAGCTGGAATATCCTTCATGTAGCCTGTTCGCCTCGCCGATCTGCACGACGTGGATGTCGAGCGAGATCGTGCCAAGGGTTGTCCAGTCCTCTCCTATACCTGATAATAGGAGAGATAAGCGTTTGCAAAGCGAGCGGTAAGAGCGAGTCTATGTACCTGCCGATCGAGGAAGGCTGGAGAAAGTGAGTGGCAAGCAGGAGGTTGACGACGTCGCGATACGGGAGAAAATCGCAGACGCATGACTACGAGCGTGGAGGACACGGCCACCAAGCTCGTAACCATCCATCATGACGAAGCCGCTGAGATCCCGAGGAGGAAGATAGGACTTGCTGGGGCTCCCATAGGGATTTGGGTTGGATATGGGGTCGGAAAGATCACGCCAGCGAATGGAAAATGTCTGCAGAGGTCGTTAGCACTGTCAGTGATCGGATCGAGCTCAGGAGCTGTAGAGGAGGCGGAAGCAAAATTGGAAGGGGGTAAATATCTGCCTCCGCTTCTCCAACGCGCAGGAACGTCGGCAACGATGCGCATTGTCCCACAGCCGATGAAATGGAGACGAACGGCTCACCTGTCCCGGCTCTCCAGTGATCCAGCATGTCGCAACCCCAGCGTCCTCGTCAAGATCAACAGCATACTCGTGCACCCCAACCTTGTTCTCCATCGTTATCCAAGCCTCAACACCGTTCATCTGTAAAGGCATCGTTCATGAAACTGTGTCCAGAACAAAAGTAAACAGAGGTTCCACGAAAATCCAAGGTTGAGCTTGGGCTTTTGGTTGAACAACGACGATTAGAAGGCTCTTTTGAAGACCCGCAGTCTAGTTTGCCGCTACTTGAGCGAATGCCTGCTGGTCGGTGTGCAGTGCAGCGACAGTTGCGATGCACCGTCGTCGATGGGAGGAATCTCATCGCCGTCTCCCACAGTCAACGCATAGAGCGTACGTAAGCAGATTATGTCAAGCCAATCATAGGGGCGTTTGGGGTACACGAGGCCGAGTTGTACCTATTGAGAATGGCCCCATGGGCTATGGCCTACTTATGGCGGTTGTAGCGGTGCATGTAAAATTTCAGCGACGGAAATGAGGAGGAGATGGATGGGCCGGGCATACAAAGCGGCGCCACATAATTGACATTAGATGGCAGATAAAATGGTCTGAATACAGTGTCGATACAGTGTCGTGCAAGAACGGCGAAACTGGGTATTGCGGTAGTGTACAGCCTGATGATAGCTATATAATGCAAAAAGAATCCAGGGCCTACGAAATCGAAATCGATGGGATCGATGTAAACCCAGGTGTCGGGGGAGTCAGTCCTTGAGTTACCCTCCTCTGTTGCTTAGCCTGCTCAAGAGTTACCGCCTCCTTCCTCACCGCCTGGTACATCTGGATCATCTCATGTACTTGTACCCACCTATCCGCATCGTGGCCCTCATGCGCATAAACCCATCTCAATCTCGGAAAGTAGAAATCAATGTGCCTCGCGAGATGCAGTAGGTCTCTCAGCTCCCAAGGATCGTCGGAACTGGCAATCGTCAGCGAATGCAGATCGTGTAGAGGAGAATGCGGGATGCCGGTAGAGACGAACGGAACTAGTTCGATCGTGTTGAGTGGGATTCGTAAGTTCCGCAGCCGTGGACACATTTGTGCAAGCGTCCGGAGAGAGGCGATGGTAGGTCTCGGCCGACCTGCATTGATGTAAGGAAGGAGAAGGGTGTCCAGCTCTGGCCAAGACATGGCGAATTCGGCAATGTTATCGTCGCGCAATTCCATTGAAAACCCTTCCAGGCGGAAGTAGTTGAGTTTTCGGAGGGGCAGGAGAGGCGCCAGTGCTGTAGTATTCAATTCTTCGACAACGTTGTCGACGGTTGAATCGAGCTGCTGGTGCATGAGTGCGATTCTGCGAAGTGAGTCCTTCCACCGTGCGACTATATCGGCTAAAAAATCCTTCTTGTCCACAGGAGGATTCGAAGGTGCCATTGCGACGAATGTTTCCAAATTGACGCTTCCCACATGTGGTAGGAACGCCTGGATGAACGGTGCTGGGGCGGTGATCATTAGACTGTTCAAGTCCTTCAGTCCAATATCCTTATCCAGCGGCTGGATCCCAGAGTTCGTAAAATCAATGGCTAGATCCACAAGCCACGGAAGACCCCCTATCTTCTCTAGGATTTCCATGTTCAAAGCCTCCCCCATCCCTGTTAGCTCCAACGTCTTCAGGTGCTCGAACTTGATCGCCATATATACTGTGTCTCGAGATAGTCCCCTTCCTCGCAGAATGACCTTCTCCATTGGTGCCCCGTCCGAGTGCAGTGTATGCAGGACCGTCCCACATAGCTTATCTTCGACATTCGAAATGTTCTCAAACTCGAGGGTTTGCAGCGAAGGTGAAAGAAACAGACATATCCCAGAGATGAGAAAGTCGTTTTGGCTGGTCGACGGGCAATGTAGATGGCGCAGAGACGGAAGTATTGGTGTGGAACGTAGCTGCGCTAGCCGGAAGTAGACGTGCATGGCTATGTCTAACGAGTCTGGATCTCGCGTGTAGCAAAACTTCCGCACGCGTCTCGCATACCAGTCGAATCGCGCCCATTCCTCAGTAGAAATAGCGCCGCGTAGAACCTATATAATTTTAAAGATGTGTAGAGGTATTAGAGCCTGGAACTCACGTAGGTCCCATCACTCTGGATAAACGCAGGTAGCACTTTCAGTAGAGGAAAGAGTGAATCCAATTGTCTCCAAAGTCGATCCAACGCAGGTTCAAGGAAGGCTTTACAGGCCAAAGCTACCCATAGCAGGCTCTTCCTACTTCTGGAAATTTCATCCATGTCATAGTCGTCGAATTCATACGAAAGGTAATCGCATATTTCATCCAATATGTCGGGGTTGCTGTGGAATGGAAGCCGAGGCAGAGCGCTTTTTGGTATTTCTGTCACTGGGGCCACTGGGACCTGCAAATCCATCTGATCTGTGCTCTTTATAACAAGATGCAGAAGCCAGCATATGCTGTAGACTTACTGTGGACAAGAAGCGCCGGCGATTTGGTCGTGACTGTGCAGAGTCAAGAGACGCGTGACGCGTAATCGGTTATGTAAGTGGTCGCCTATTTCGGCTGGCAGCGATCGGAGATTTCTCGGAGGTATAGTGAGAAAAGAGTAGATTTATTCTGCGAATCAGTCGAAAGGTACAGGTCGTATCCCAGGACCGGCCAGCTTCAAGCCAGCTTCAGCAGACTTTCGCGCCTCAGCCCCAGCTGCGAACACGGACGGTACGGGGATTCCACAACAATCGCCCCAACCCATTTCTCTCTGCCCTGCACCGCCTAGATCGGGGTGCGCATGCGCATGACCTCTATGTGCATCGTCAACATCGTGAGCTGACTGCGAAAGCACTGGGCCATCGTATTTAAGGATGGATCCAAAGAGAAAGTGTTGTATAACAGGAAGCTTCCCCAGGACCTCGGCTTGGTACATCTTGATCATCCCAGAATTCACTTTGTCCCAGGTTTTCACCTAGAAAGACTTGAAAATCTGAGAGCACATGAGAAAAGAGGGACATACAGCTGAAATATCATCCAACATTGGGGAATGCCACCGCAAAGACGCTGTCTTAATCTGTCAAAAGACAATGAGCCTTCGTGTATCGCACAAGTAGGGGAAGCACTCACTGAATTGATAAAGGCGATGCATGCGAAGTACATGTAATGCTGAGAGTACTCTTCAACAACTTCCGCATCGTGAATGGCCTTTGGTTTAATGTACTTATGGCCGCGAAGTTGGGCAGAACCAAATAGGAATGGAAGGAAGTGGTAGTCGTCAAGGCCCCAAACACCATGAGACCCTGCCGGCTCTAACCAGTACGACGACTGCAATACTCGCATTATTCGGATATACCTAAAGAAATTATAATCCGGGTATTCGTTATGAACAAATGTAGCTTACCTCCAGAAGATTTTAATAACGATAGCTGAGTGATCACTCTCGTGAAGGACCCCAAGTCGCTCTAAACAAAAGCTAGAGAGTCCTTGTGAATCAAACAGCATCGCTCTAAACCTTTTACACATACAGCCAACATAGAAAGTTCAATTCCATGCCACTCCCATAGTCAATACGGGTGCGATTTCCCCATGCTTCGTTGAAATAGGTTGAGATCTCCATTGTGCTCTCTGAAGGAAGATTGGGGAGCGAAGCATGGAGTTGTGATGATTTCTACACGAATCTTTGTCAATAAAACACGACCCCTTACGAACAGAAATTTCTACCTCCGCGATCTTGTCGTAGAATGTCCTGAACGCCGGATTCCCAAATCTTGACGCTGCATTATCCACAGGCGGAGTGTCCTTCGCTATTTGCTCGACTTTATCGAGCAGACTAAGCACTGCAGAAACACCCTAATGATATATATGTTGTGTAGTCTCAGAGAACGTTTGATTGGTACTCACATTCGATGAAGAGCAGTCATCGGTAAGCTTCACCCCCACAACTGAGACATTCAGAGTCTCGATGTACGACACTATTTCTTGATGAGTCTGAGACTCCTGGAAGTATTGAAGCTGCTCCTTTGTAAGTATTGCTTTATGAAGAGTTTCGTAGGACATAGCGGGCGATGTAGATGGTAGAAGAAATCTAGGATGCGTTCGACAGTCACGCTGACCTGATTTGAGTCCCAAAAGGTAACCCTAACCATATGATTTGGCAGCATATGCCCTTATTTTCGCGCCATCATCTTCGTCAAATGCCCACCTCCTCTGCAGTTCTCAGAGCCTCTCTGGAGAGGCACAATGATACCTTCGAATCCTTGCTCAAGCTTATTCCAGCTCAATATTATATTGTCAATGAAGAAACGGAAGAACAGGTTGGTCAAGCGCTTTCGCACATGAACTTCATCTAACAAAACTCTTATCAGGCCGCTTCCAAGTATCAAAAACATAGCAAGAAGCTAAAGGCACCCAAACAAGCTATCAAGGAGGCGTCAAAAAAGGCCAAGAGGGAGAAGGTATGTTTGGGTTAATCTTTATAGAAAATTTCCAACGGTTCTTCCCAACAGCTAGATCCCGCGAACCACAAGTCCATAATCGACATCCAAAACGAGAACTATGCGAAACAGAGCGCCACGTCGAAGGGCAAACGCAAGGCTTCTGAGACTATATCCGATGCCTTAGATGACTCTGAGTCGATGGATGTTGACATAGATGTGGACGCCTTAGGTGGTGAGGAAAATGAACATGATTCCGAGGAGATACATCCTATGCCTGTTTCTGGTGGAATTGAGTCGCTGCGGGATAAACTGCACTCTAAAATGGCTCTTCTTCGCCGAGGAGGTATCAGAGGGGACTGGGAAGGTGGGGACAAGGACGACCTGCTCGAGGAGAGGAGGAAACAGAGGGCGGCGATGCGTGAACGGCGTAGGAAGGATACGAAGGATAAGATTAGAAGAGAGGAGGAGGCAAAGGGTAGGAAAAATAAGGAGCAGGAGAAACGAGAGCACCGTGATAAAGGAAATGTAACCAAGGTTCGTGGTGTCGTATATGTATCGCATTTATCAGACTTTGCTTACTGCATCGTTCAGACCCAACTTTTAGTTCCTGACCAACCAGGTCATAAGCAGATTGGTGCACAGTCCGCGATGACAACAGTTGCATATTCCTCATTGGCAGGCACGTCGAAAAAAGGACAACAATTCAGAACCACTGCAGATCCTCAACAGGCTCTGCAACAACTCTCGGCTAGGAAAGAAAAATTGGCTTCTCTGCCTGAAGACAAGCGGAAGGCTATCGAGGAGAAGGAGAAGTGGGCAAAAGCGGAAGCAAGGCTAGAGGGTGTTAAGGTTCACGACGACGAGTTGAGACTGAAGAAAGCAGCGAAGCGAAAGGAAAAAGAGAAAGCGAAAAGCAAAAGCACCTGGTGCGTTTACAGCTTCGAATTGCATGTCTGTCGGTTACTGACTCGTTTTTAGGGAGGAGAAGAAGGAACAGGTTTCTGCTGCCATGGCCGCCCGACAAAAGAAGCGCACCGACAACATTGCTATGCGGAATGAGCGGCGAAGCGACAAAAAGAAGGGATCGTCGAAGAAAGCGCGGCCCGGCTTCGAGGGCAAGTCATTTGGAAAGCGAGGCAAATCGAGTAGTAAAGGAAAATAGTGAACCACTCTGATTTCGGCCCATTTGTCATTCTCCTTGCTCTATGATCGCTCACGATTTTACTGTCCCTGAACCGTGACGCACATGAATCTGAGACGAATCCGAGCTTGTTTGACGTCCGATTGCTAGTCACTCACACCTACCTTGACAGAGATTCATCTCATGTCCAGTGCGAACGTGGTATGTCTCAAATCTTCCGTCTGGGCAGAAATTTATACTCATTTGTCAGAAAGAGCGAGTCCACTTCTGAGTACTTTCAACCCAGGCAGGGAACCGACACTATTAATCAGCACCTATCGATGTCTAGATCCTCAGGCGCCTACGAAATGTCTAGCACCGATCATGCGGTCCAAAACAGGCAATTATCCCCTAAGTTTGAGACATGAGTTGGTTTTATTCTTCATCTCAGTCATCCACTTCTTTCCTTTAACCTCATAAGTATCTAAACGTCTTACTTGCATATTTCAGCAACCATGGCTTCTTCTGCTGGCGACACTACGTTGGCTGACATCGACGAAGACGTTACCAACTCCTCCACATCCAACCAACAGGCTGCCGTTCACGACACAGCGCGTCAGCCTCTCTCTGGAGAAACTGCCACTGAGAATGCCCACCCCAAAAAGTCTACTGGGTGGAGAAAAGGAGAGTGTTCGGTCGACTACTTCGACCCGAATGGCGTTCGTCTTCTTTCAAGAGCCCTCAGCCGCCAGGACGCTGAGTCTGGTTCAGCCAGCGTAGAACATTCTTCTCCGATTTCTAACAACGAGCCTCCGACTCTCCAGGATGATAGGGAGAAACCGATTGATTTCAGGGAGGTGTTAGCCGAATATCTCAAAAGGTACGTTTTATGTCTATTGAATTAACTTTTCTCAATTGTAATCCCCCTCTAGAAAAGATCAAGCAAACATCAAATCTCGTCTTCTTGGTGTTACATTCGAAAATCTTCGTGTTGTTGGTCTCGGCGCCTTGGCCAGCTTTCAGCCTACCCTCGGTTCTCTTCTTAACCCTCTAAACATCATATCCAGAATTAAGTCGGCCAGACACCCGCCCTTGAGAGATATTCTCAGTGGATTTGACGGCGTCGTTCGACCTGGCGAGATGTTGTGTGAGCATATTTCATTTCTCTGCCGATCTGATTTTCTGAAGTTACTTCATTGTCAGTGGTTCTTGGACGACCAGGCTCTGGTTGCAGTACCTTCCTCAAAGTTCTTGCAAACCAACGCGATGAATTCCACTCCATCGAGGGTGAAGTCCACTATGATTCACTAACACCCCCGCAAGTCGCGCGCCACTATCGAGGAGATGTGCAATACTGCCCAGAAGACGACGTACACTTCCCAACTCTCACAGTCGGTGAGACCATTCGGTTTGCCACTGCGACTCGCGCTCCTCAGTCTCGCGTGCACGGGGTGTCAAGGCAGCGCTACATCGACCGAGTGACTGAAATCTACACGACTATCTTTGGTCTCAGTCACGTTAAGAACACGCCGGTTGGGGATGCCGCAATTCGCGGTGTTAGTGGAGGCGAGAAGAAACGCGTCTCGTAAGCGAATCACCTTTCGTATCTATTACCTCGTTAACATGCATGGTGGACAGAATTGCGGAGACTCTGGCCACAAGGAGTCTTATCACGTCGTGGGACAAGTGAGTCAGGAATTAACTCTTTCGGCATACTCCTCACTGATTGCTGGCACTTCAGCTCTACCCGTGGTCTCGATTCAAGTACCGCCCTCGAATTTGTTCGTGCACTGCGTATCGCCACAGACCTTGCCAAGAACTCAACCATCGTGTCGATCTACCAAGCGGGGGAATCCCTCTTCGATATTTTCGACAAGGTCTGTCTCATATACGAAGGAAGGATGGTATACTATGGTCCCGCCAGCATGGCACGGCAGTACTTCATCAACATGGGATATGTCCCTGCAGATCGACAGACAACACCGGATTTCTTAGTTGCCGTTACCGATCCTCTCGGTAGGACTGCGGCGATGGAGGAACAAAGGAGTATCGAAAGCAAAGGCCGACCCATACCCCAAACTCCTGCAGAGTTCGAGGATTACTACCGAAAGTCCAAGATGCGGACCACCAATCTGGAGGACATCGAGTCGTACAAGACGGGAAATGTGGATAAACACGACAAGGTCGTCGCGTACAAGGAAAGTGCAAGAGGTGAACACGCCAAGCACACTCGTCCAAAGGTACGATCTTTGACTACACGGGATTCGTATTTGAACTCATGTCTTCCGTGCAGAGCGCATACACGATCTCGATTCCGATGCAAGTGAGGGCCGTCATGGTCCGCCGCGTGCAAATCATGAAAGGGAGCATCACAGCTCAAGCATTACAGACCTTGTACGCATTGCCCTTCTCCTCTTCGTCTTCCTCACCCTCAAATTCTGTCAAACCACGTCTAGTACATTTGTTGCACAGGCTATCATCATCGGAACTACCTTCATAGACCTCCCGGATTCCACTGATGCGTACTTCTCTCGCGGAGGTGTGCTCTTCTTGTAAGGTCTTTCTCGATGTCGACAATGCTATCAGTTGATTTATTCCCGTAGCTCGACGTTCGCCCCTGCGCTCTTCAGTATGTCCGAGATCCCTGCGCTCTTCTCACAGCGGCCCATCATTGTTCGCCACGAAAGGGCAGCCATGTACCACCCTATGATTGAAGCGTTGTCCATGACGCTCGTGGATATTCCATTCACAATTATCACAATTGTCCTGTTTTCGGTCATAATTTACTTTATCGTCCGAATGCAGCAAACGGCTGCGCAATTCTTGTACGCACTTCTCTAGTTTCCTGACATTGCCTTTCTGACATATTGCAGCACGTACTTCGCTTTCGTTTTGGCCGTCGCCCTCTCCATGAAGGCATTTTTCCGGGCCCTAGCTGCGGCCTTTAAGCAAGCAGCACCAGCTCAGGCGATAGCTGGCGTTATGCTTCTCGTACTTTCCTTGTATACCGGCTACCAAATCCCTCGACCTTCGATGATTGGTGCTCTCCGATGGATATCGTACATAAATGTGGGCTCTTCAATTTTGCTCTTCGTGCAATTATTCTAATTTCCTCACGTTAGCCAATCCTTTATGCATTCGACAGTCTCATGACCAACGAGTTCCACACCTTGGATGGGACCTGTTCCACACTCGTGCCATCTGGGCTAGGATATGCAGGCGTCTCACTGAGCAACCAAGTGTGTACCGTCGTTGGGTCACAGCCCGGCCAGAGCACAGTGGAAGGAAGTGTCTATGTTGCCCTCTCATACAGCTATTACTACATGAACTTGTGGAGGGTAAGCTCATTCGATTGCATTCCGGTCTCATTGCAATACTCATACTCATCTAGAATTTTGGGATCCTCGTTTCCTTTGGAGTTTTCTTTGTCCTTTGTCTTCTCATCTTCACCGAGTTCAATACTGGCCAGTCGAGAAATGGCTCGATCTTGATGTTCAAGCAGGGTTCGAAACCCGATGTCATAACGCAAGCAGAAGCGGCTATCGCCAACGACGAAGAGAAGCACCATGCTGCTTCGGGCTTTTCTCCTGGCAAGGAAAATAACGAACAGGCGGCCGAGGCAAATGAGGAAGCGACGAAGGTTCTGAGCGAGCAGCCTAGGATGACGGATATCTTCTCCTGGCAACACATCAACTACACGATATCAGCTTCGGGCCAGAATCGCAAGCTGTTGGACGACATTTCTGGG
>Ga0247741_1000337_pt1 | contig 27896 bp, 23 predicted proteins | sample UWRJL213509R2_FD_180945 | JGI IMG/M metagenome (GOLD analysis project Ga0247741, IMG submission 180945) | Plant litter microbial communities from Arlington Agricultural Research Station in Wisconsin, United States - UWRJ-L213-509R-2 | ecosystem: Environmental > Terrestrial > Plant litter >... | reverse complement strand
ACAAGGAATGATATTACTGTAAAGGCACTGTGGGGCTGATGCCACAATTTGAAAAATACATGAGTTATCTCTCAGATTCAATCTGTTGTAATACTGTGTTTTGATTTTGAATAATTTTTGGATAAATCCAGCATTTATCTGCCAGTAATATTGGAATACAAGCCCAGTGCCTGACTCTTGTCAATCATAAAAAAATGAGGTGACCATCCAGATTTTGATTTGTCAATTTTGTTAGCTTCTTTTAACATGATTTGATGGTCTTAGCATTCTTGATGCCATCTTTGACCTTGAGAGGGCTTACACCCTCAGAGGCTGAAGTTGAGAGCTATTTATTACTCATTAGATACAATCTAATAAGAAATACATTAATCTAGCTGATTTACCTGACATTTCTTTGCATTTCTGGCCATATTGTAGATAGGAGATGATAGTAATGGACGAAGATTGCAAGATATCAATAGGAGACACCCAGTTGACCAGAGACATCCAAATTAGGAAATTTCAAAAAGCAGGGTTAGATCAGTACTTTTGTGAAATATAACAGGGTTGAATCAAGACTTTGTAAAGCAGAATGGGGGTTGACTTAGGAGTTGATTAAGCATAATACAGGGTTATCTAAGAACTTCAATAACATCTTTGAGTAGGCTTATAATTCAAGCCTTAGGTAGCTAGAAGAAGAGATTGAGTCAGTACTCATCTGATAGACAATACAATATTGAGTTTGAACAATGAAAAGAAAATACCAGGGTTGTTTTAGTAGCTGCATATAAAAAGAGGGGTTGAGTCAGAACATATAAGTCTAGGTTGATTAAGAAGATGCATTATAGTTAACTCAGTACTTTTATTTTGCTGAAATTGAACTTTTAAAAGCAGGGTTGTCTCAGAACATTATATAACAGGGTTGGCTTTATAGTTCTACAAGAGTTGTATCAGTACTTGGTATTTAGTTGTATCAGTAGTTTAATTTTGGGGATTGATTCAGTAGTAGCTAAAGGGGGGTTGAATCAAAGACTATTGAGGGTAGAAACCCATCTTGCATCTCCTTTATGCTTGACTCATATGGACTTGTAGTGACTCATTGATATGACTCTAACACGTAGTATAAGAATCAGTAGAGAACTAGGATGTACTTTAGCTAGTTCTTAACTCGCAACCTCTTATCTGCTCTAATTCAGACAATACCTCGCAAGAGGCATTCTGTTTATTGAGACAAAGGCCAGATCCGACCTCTCTGACTCTAGACAGTGTCTTTTGACCTAAGTCTATTGTCTCAGTCGTTACAAAGAACTAGCTACTCAAACCCTCGTTGCTTGTGTCTACAAGCGATGCCTCATCCACCAAAACAGACCCCTGGAGTTTAGGCCCTCCTCGACAGAAACTACAGATCGAACACAACCCCGAAACTGTCCAACAAATTATCAAATATAAGCTCACTCCTCTCCACTCTTATCCCCAACAAACCTTCACCACCAAACTCACATCCTGGGCTTATCCTGTTGAAGAAACAACTGACAAATACCCACCTGAAAAAGACAGGTCTACTGCCAACCAAGGAAAATTCTTCGCTCCACAAAAAGAAGTCTCACTACAAGTAGGACCATCAGCGCTACCGAACGCCTACCTGACTACTCCGAACGTATTTACCTGCTACGTCAAAGTGGCTAATTACGCACCCTCGAACTACAGATCACACTGAAGAACTCAGAACTCATTATACATTCCACCAACACTGAAACCAGAACCGATCCCCGAACCTGAAATCCGCGAACCCGAAATCTTTAGTGAAACAGAACCACCATCACGAACCACTACTGAATCCCCTGACTCTACGATGCAAGGATACAAACTACCCCAAGATATCTCAATGGCGCACCAAGCTGGACCCCAACAACCTCAGGACAAAGAAATGTACCAGGCAACTATTGGAAATGCCACCACCAAACCCCAGACCAGAGAAACGAAGGAACTGCGCATCAACTTACCAAAACCCTTCGATGGTAATCGCTCAAAACTTCAGTGATTCACTCAAGACTGCACAGTCTATTTGATGATCAACTGAAAAGTTTACGACGATGACAACAAGAAGATTGCTTTTGTACTCTCCTTACTATAGTCTGGCGAACCCGCCATGTGGAAGGAACAATTCATTAGATCACGCATGGATGGCACTGACATCGACTTCCCAATGTACAAAGAATTCATGGCGGCCTTCAAAAAGGCTTTAAGGATGTGGATCAGGTCAATGAAGCTTTAAACAACTTAGGATGACTCAGACAAGGGAGCAAAGGAGCTGAAGAACACACTACAACATTCCGACTTCTGGTTGGAAAAGCAGGAATCTCCTCAGAAAGAAACCCCAACCATCAAGTCCTAATCGACCTCTACCAAAAATCCCTTAAACCAAAATTGGTCGAATGAATCATGTCCATGGAACGCATTCCCAAAACCATTGACAAATGGTACAAAAAAGCCATTCTTTTTGACAACAACTGGCGACGACTCATGACTGCTATGGGGCGAAACCTGAGATACAACCAGGACAATAAACAAGATTGAGGATATCAGAACTCTTCTCGCAGTAGAGACCTGAATGCCATGGACATCAACGCCATGTCCCCTGAACGACAAAAACTCATGAAGGAGGGAAAGTGCTTCAACTGCGAGAAGCCAGGACATCGATCCTGCGATTGTGACCAACCCTGGAAGAGGAAATTTCCTCAGAACGACAACCGATCCTTGAACAATAACTCCTCGTCTTTGAAACCCCAGAAACCACAGTTTAAAACGGCTCGAGATGCCCACACCTATATCTGATCCATCGTCGACAGTCTCCCAGACGATGAAGCCTCGAAAGTCCTTGAAATAGCCGAAGAAGAGGGTTTTTAATGCAGAGACCTGCTTCAACGTCAACATCTCCATTTCTTTCTATCTATTCTGTAACACTAGCTGAGATCTCGAATAAAACTATGATCTTCCTTTTTGAATCTCGTGTGATGGAAAAATCGTTGAAACCAAGGCTCTTATCAACTCAGGAGCCAGAGGAACTTTCATGGACCAGAATTTCGCTTGAAAACACTGATTACCACTGAAGAAACTCAAAGACCCCCTGATCATGTTTAATGTGGATGGAACCCAGAACAAGAAAGGTACTATCACACATTTCATGGAACTCGACGTAAACTTTGGCACTTGGACATGGAAAACTCAATTCTTCATCTCTGGACTAGGAAAACAACAACTGATCTTTGGTTTCCCTTGGCTTGAACAGGAGAACCCAACCATCAACTGGAAACAAGGAACCCTGGAATGGAAAAGACCACCAATGAAATTTAAATTTCAAGGAAAATCTGCATCCCTACCTGAAATCATTGAACAAACTCTCTCAGACGAACCGTTGGAAGAAGAGGACGACAAATTGCTTCTAATCTCTTTCATTTCCAATTCCAAAATCTCGATAAATGTGAAAGCAACTACGGCAACTTCCATTGCCCAGCAGGAAAAGAAGGTTGTCGTACCCCTGGAAGAATTAGTCCCAAAGGAATACCACTCCTACCTCCATCTTTTTGACAAGAAATCCTCGGAACGATTCCCCGAACCTCGATCTTGGGATCACAAAATCAAGATGAAGGCAGATTTCAAACTAAGGGTTTTCAAAAAATACAACCTCTTGCCAATCAAACAGAAGGAACTCGACAAATTTATTGATGAAAACTTGGAAAAAGGATATATTGTTCCATCTCAATCCCCCATGGCATCCCCTTTCTTCTTTGTCAGCAAGAAAAATGGAAGTTTTTGACCTTGTCAGGATTACCGGTATATAAACAAGAAAATGATCAAGAATGCGTATCCACTCCCAAACATTCCAGAACTCATGGACCAACTCTGTGGAGCTAAATACTTTTCAAAATTCAACATCTGCCTGGGGTACAACAATATCCAAATCAGAAGGGGAGACAAATGGAAAGCAGTGTTTATCACCAATCGGGGACTTTTCGAACCAACTGTCATGTTTTTTGGCATGTGCAATTCCCCAGCTACTTTCCAGGTGATGATGGATGACATTCTTGGTGACATAAAGAAAAAAGGCTACTGCATCATGTATATGGACAACATTATGATCTACGCCGACACCCTGGAAAAGCTACATGAGGCGACACTTGAGCTATTCGACATTATCACTAAGAACAATCTGTTCTTCAAGGCGGAGAAATGTGTTTTCGCTCAAACCAAGGTCCCTTTTCTCGGAATGATCATCGAACATAACAAGGTCTCGATGGACCCAGCTAAGGTCCAGGGCATCACTGACTGGCCAGAACCCACCAACGTAAAGGAACTATGGGCTTTCCTAGGTTTTGGAAATTTCTACCAGAAATTTATCGCTCGATTCGCCGAACTCGCTCACGCCTTATACATCCTATTACAGAAGGGCGTCCCATTTATCTGGGGAGAACTACAACGACACGCCTTCCAATCCCTGAAAACTCAATTCACAGAAGAACCCGTTCTTATGATTCCCAACCTGACAAGACCTTTCCAAATCAAATCAGACGCCTCGAAACATGCAACTGGAGCCCTACTCACCCAAATGGACGGAAACAGAGATTGTCACCCATGCGCTTTCATTTTGAAAACTTTCTCACCAGCCAAACAAAATTACAAAATCTACAATCGCGAACTCCTGGCACTAGTCCGCACTCTCACCGAATGGCACCACTATATCCACGGATCACCCCACTCAACCATAGCACTGTCTGATCACAAAAACTTGACGTACTGGAGATCCCCGCAGAAACTCAACTGTCGACAAGCTTGTTGGCATCTGTTCATTTCCAAATTTGATCTCAAACTGGTTCATGTCCCTGGATCGAAGATGTATCAGATAATATACCCGAAGGAGACAACAACAATGAAGATGTACAATGCTACCAGATAGTCTATTTGTCAACCTCATCGACACAGAGCTTCAGCAGCAAATCGCTGATTCTAAAATCCTGGACACCAATGCTGCAGAAGCTTTGAAACTACTACTGGAAGATGGCCCAACGGAACTGATGGATGACCTTGCTGACTGGACCATGGAGGACCTAAACGGAAAACCAATGCTGTTTTACCAAGGACAACAATATATTCCTAAGGACGACAATCTCCGACACCAAATAGTAAAACAGTTTCATTATCCAATCACGGCAGGACATCCTGGAGAACTGGCAACTTATATTGATATGGCCAGATTCTATTGGTGGCCGGGCATGAGGACATTTGTGAAAAACTATGTGAAAGGATGCGCCACTTGTCAAAAATTCAAAATCAACTGAAGTCCGACCAAACCTGCTCTGATGCCAATCCCAGGTCCAGAATCTGACCAACCATTTGCCAACTGCTCTATGGACCTCATAACAGACCTACCTGTCTCTGAGGGCTATGATTCAGTCATGATCGTGGTAGATCATGGGCTTACAAAGGGGGTAATTTTATTCCCGACAAACAAGACCCAAACCGCAGCGAAAACTGCCAACATGTTGCTAGATCGACTCTACTCAAGGTTTGGACTCCCAGACAAGTTCATTTCAGATCGAGGACCCCAATTTGCAGCAAAGGCATTCTGAGAGCTCCTTAAACTCCTAGAGATCAAATCATCCCTATCCACAGCTTATCATCCACAATCCGACGGAGCCACAGAACAGGTCAACCAAGAAATCAAGGCTTACGTTCCATTTATTGCTCCTTACATCCAGACACATGGGCATAGACTCTTCCTACCCTCAAATTCACCCACAACAATCGCCAACATGCTGATTGCACGCACACCCCATTCGAACTCATGTATGGAATCACACCTTGAGCCATTCCCCTGACATTCAACTCCACCAAATTTCTGACTGTCAAAGCTCGACTTGATGCCCTGAAATGTGCCCGACAGGAAGCTCTAGCAGCCCACAAGTTGGCCAGAATCCGGATGCTTGAACGATTTAAGCGAGACGCTAAACCGTTCAAGAAAGGAGATAAAGTTTGGTTGGACGCCCGCAATCTGAAAACGACCTATCCGAAGAAATTTGCGCCAAAACGAGAAGGACCCTTCAAGATTAAAGAAGTCTTGGGACCCCTGACCTATCAGCTGGACATTCCGAAGCGTTGGAAGATTCACATCGTGTTCCACGCCACTCTCCTTTCACCATTCAGACAGACTGACATCCACGGGCTGAGCTTTTCCAATCCACCTCCTGACCTTATTGATGGTGAAGAACAATACAAAGTCGAGGCCATTCTAAATCATCACAAAGTAGGTTGCAGATATCACTATCTAATCAAATGGAAGAACTATTCATCCGGAGATGACTCATGGGAGCCTGAGTCATATATCAAAGGTGCTGACGAAATCTTATCAACATACAAAAAGAAGCACAAACTCCACCACACTTCCATCGACTATTTGAATCCGAACCTTTCCTGCTGAAATACCAACACCTTGATTTTACAACTCCCACTCTATTGATTCCAACCACACCTTGCTTTACTATGACTTCCAAAAACTCCTCTGAATTCGTCTACATCGACGACGACATGTCCCCCAATGCTCACCACTGGGCTCAGAATATAGAAGCCACCAAAGACGTTGCCATTAAACCGGCAGAAGCCCCCACCTGGTTCCAGGATCCTACGTTCGTCCAAACCCTGCTTAAGGCCACAGACAACTGATGAGAGAACCCAATGCGCCAGGATATAATCCTGGTTGAATCCCTTGCCCAAAATGATGCTGACATTGGAACCACCATCGCCTGACTCCAGAAAACTGTAGACCGAAACAAGGTTCTGGCTCGAGCCACCCTGGATGCTATCAACAAACGGGATCGCATGCGAAAATTTAATTGAGTAATTGAAACACGCTGCCAGGTATTGAAGAAACCACCTGTCTTCCCAACCACCTCTCAACCCTTCGTATCAGCACCATCGACTCCTCTTCTTACAAGGGATGCTTCACACACATCAACCCCTCCCCACTCCGCCAAATCCACCCAGAAGCGCTACACTCCCTATATGGGTAACCGACAATCGACACCTCCAAACCCCATTCCCCTTGACCCCAAGGTTACTGACACTATCTACCAGGAGATGCAGAAGCTTATTACCCCAGCCCTCGCCTATAAGCTTAAATCCGCTGGATGAAACGCCAACCCCACCAAAAAGGAACTCTCCCAACAACGATAAATTGCCAAAATCAACACCGCCCTCCAACAAAACCAAAAGAAGCCGCTTGCAACCCCCACTCCATCAACTCCCGTTCCTTCCTCCTCCTGACATACTCACTCTGCCAGATCGCTACCCACTCAGGCCAAGGCCTATAAATCCTCCAACAAGGGCAAGAACATGGCCCGACAAGGGCAAGAACGTGGTCCGAAAACACCCCTACCCCAATAACAGCAAATGCTACCACTGCAGGGTACACGGTCACTTCTCCCAGGACTGCCTCCAGCAAGAGTGTCGCTGGTGCAACAAAACTGGACACTTCCCTCAGAATTGTTTGAAGCACCCCCGATTACTAGAAGAGGAATGACAACGCAAATTTTATGACACCGCCAACTGGGGGGACCATTGGGACGAAGATGCAGAGGCCAACATCACAGGTGAACCTTACAGACATTAGGAAGTTTTTTGGGGAAAACTTGGATAGGAAGGGGGTAATGTTATGATTTTCATCTCTTAATTGGACTATTACACTCCTCTACGACGTGACCTAGTCATGTGTGCGGCTGTGCTCACCTTTTCTCCTCATTGTTGACTCATATTGTACTATAGCAACTCGTCTTGACTCACCTCTTTTGTCTTCTTTATGCTTGACTCATATGGACTCATAGTGACTCATTGATATGACTCTAACACGTAGTATAAGAATCAGTAGAGAACTAGGATGTACTTTAGCTAGTTCTTAACTCGCAACCTCTTATCTGCTCTAATTCAGACAATACCTTGCAAGAGGCATTCTGTTTATTGAGATAAAGGCCAGATCTGACCTCTCTGACTCTAGACAGTGTCTTTTGACCTAAGTCTATTGTCTCAGTCATTACACAAGAAGTAACTGCGGCTCGTAGTGCTGGTAATCACATGCATGGTTCCAGATTCTGTCAATGATGTTTGTGTGGTAAGCGCTTGTTGGGTTGTCCCATGGCATGGGCATTTAATTATCCTGTAATATGTTTTCCAAGTGAGTTCAGTTTCATCGCGGTATGTCTATTTATAGCTCAACGAGGTGCCCATGGTACTGTGTACTATGCGTTCTGTGGTACTGTGTTATACCAGTTGTAAACATAGTGTATAATACACGTAGGTCTTTTATTGTCTTTGGTTTTATCTGAACGTTATTGCAGCTGTACTACTGACCAGGTAATGTACCAGTAGTAGACCATTTAGAAATGCCAAAAATATATGCTTATTTGATGGCCGTCTCATCACTGGGTTGTCATTGGTGCCTTTGCACATACTGCTGTCCAGAGCATGAGGCAGATGTGATGTATTTGTTCCTGGTCATCAACCCAAGCTATGGACGGGAGGCTCCACAAGCCATTCCGCTCTATATCACCACTGAGTACCATCTGTAAACAAGCCTCGGAATCCACGTAGTAACATGGGGGATGTATATAGGCCACAGCTTTGACTGCATCAAAGAAAAGCTGTTCAGCATGTCAAATGAGCTGATCTATGTTGGCTGGTGATGGAATGGGGATCATGGACAACAATGCATCTTCAAGATACTTTTTGATGTCTGCTTCAACAATAGACTTCTCAATGCTGTCCAGATGGAACCGAAAGCACAAGTATTCTGGATTCAATACCTTGTCTTGAAAAACAGGGTTTGGCCAACTGGTGATGAAAAACTTGATAGGTAGGCCTGCTGCATGCTTCATCAACGTTTGGAGAAACAACAGAACATTGTCACCATTATAGCACGCATTCAGTACATCAATAGCTACCACCACACCATTCAGCATTGTGATCTTTGCCTCTTGCATGGACTGCTTTATCAGCTTCTGGAACTGTGATCTGATGTCCTGTGTAAGGACCTTTGGATCCTTCTCCAGAATGTTACCCAGAGCCAATTGAAAAGCAGGAGAGAATTGTGTGAGTTGGTATGCGATAGTCAGGATGATGTTCTCCATATTACTGCATGGATATGCACCTGCTTAAGTTTGCTTATGTTTTAAATATACCTTTGACTGCAGGCTGTCTATACCCCAGATCCAGAGAGTGATGTCATTCTACAAGCATATTAGGTTGTAGTTGCTCTTGAAAATGTGCTGTTTGATAGGGTACTAGTGACTTCAATGCTATTGATGGAAAGGCTCAATGAGTTATTGAACACTGGTGGCTTAGTCCAATGAAAAATGCAAGGAGGTGTGGGGTTGCAATAAGTGGTATTAGGTGGTAAGTTTTTTAAGAGTGGTGGAGGTGAATAAGGTGGAAATGGTGGAAGTGGTGGTAAGAGATGAATTATAGTACACAAGGGTTCAGATAACTGTGATTGGATGGGGCTAGAGTCTAGCAGTTTGCCAAGAGTGACAGACAAAGCATAGGCAGGTGGCACACATCCAGTAGAATTGAAATGTATGAGTGTAGGTATGGTGAGACAGCACAGCAGAATGTGTTGGCTAGACATAGTTGGTGGTTGTATGCGGAAGAGCAAGAGAGCAAGCTAGAGGACGAGCAAGTTAATGAGCAGGGGAGAATAAATGAGTGAGAAAAATTGAATGCAAAGTGTTAAGCGATTGGCAGGGTATTTGGTGTTGTTTGTTGCCAATCAATGGTGATTTTTCATTAATCGTCCAATTCTGATTCTGATATGGGATCCAATTTGGTATCTTTCAACTCTAATTCTGTTCTTGAATTGGTATCTTCAGTGTCCTTAGTGTTGTTGCACATGAATGCATGCGTCCAGGTGATATAGGGTAGCATTTGAAATGCAGCATAAATGTAATTTAGCAGTGCTCCATCTAGTTTGCTTAGTTTATAATTTCCTCCTTTTGTTACTTCTCTAATAACATAAGGTCCTAAGTATCTTGGCTTATGTTTTTGATCATGTGACATTTCTATGGCTGTATTGTGCACCAATACCAATTCTCCAACTTTGTAGTGGTCTCAACTCAAACAGCAATGAAATCTCTTCTCAAATTGCTCTTTAGAACTAAATCGAGCCTTCTTTAGAGTTTCAGCAGCCCTTCCAACATCATCAGGGTGCTTAGCTAGTTGTCTAGCGTGTAGGATCAATAGATCTTCTGTACTAATACCATTTCTAAATCCTTCTACAGAGAATGATGTCCTCTCTCTACAACTCCATTTGCATGATGATTGTATGGTGATATTTTAATCTGTGGAATTCCCATCCTTTTAAGGAGTTTTGCAAAGGCTTCTTTTACTTCTGGTCCATTATCAGTTATGACTTGTATAGGGGCTCCATAGTGACAATATATTTGTTCCCAGAAGAACAAGGCTAGGCTCTTAGTGATAGCATTTCATAATGGATGAGCTTGCATGTGCCTGATAAATCATCCTTTGCAGCAACAATACATCTATATCCTTTGGCTAAAGGCATGTGCATAACGTCAATATAAATTTTTGCAAATAAGATACTAGGTGTAGAGATTTGTAGTGGAATTTCAATACACTTTAGACTTCAAATTTGACATTCATGATAAGACTTCACATGGTGATAGACATCCATGCACATGTGTGGCCAGAAAAAGTGGTTCTGAATAACTTCATGGACAGCTTGTACTCCTTTGTGTCCAAGGTTTTCATGTGCATGTAAGAGAATTGAATTCTTCTGTCCAGGGTCTAGAATTACCAATAGGGGCAGTCTGCTTCCGTTCCATTTGAATAGATGCCCATCTTTAATGAAAAATTCCATAGCCTTAGATAGAAAATGTCTCTTAGCTTGGACATTCTCAATTATAGGAGCCTCTAAGATGGATAAAAATTTCAAGATATCTCGAAGTTGATGCTCTTGTGATATGCGTGAAGCATAGCATATGGGAGAGTTTGTGTCTGTCCGCAAGATTGTAATTGCATAGCTGGCTGGGGAGTGCGATTCATGAATAGAAAATGGTGGAAAATAATGATTAGGAATAAGGGATAGGAGAGCGATGTTGTCAAACCACAAGTCATCATCATTTTCAGTGGTTTCTCCTTCTGCTAAGGGTCTTCTGGATAGTGCATCTGAACCTTTATGTTTCTCAGCAGGTACATGAATCAATTTGAAGGTAAACATGAGAATGCCTTGAATCCAATGATTTATTGCGGTGTTTGGTTGTAGATCTGGTTCATTGAGCATTCCTTTAATATATTGCACATTGACTTCCACATGAAGAATTTTGATAGCGATAATATAAATTCTCCAATGTCACACTGCTTTATAGTCCAAATAATTCTAGTTTCGGCTGAGAATATCTAGATTCATGGGGACTTATAGGTAATGAACCATAGCATGTGGGACAGCAGTGATCTTCATCATCTATCTGAGATAATATCATTCCTGTAGCTTCAAAGCTTGAGTCAACAGAAAGTATAACTGGTTTCTCTGACTGATAATCTATCGGCCTAAGAGCGGGTGCAGACGTAACATAATTCTTAATAACATTAAAGACATCTTGACAGCATTGATCCCAAATAAATTCCTTTCCAATATGATAAAATTCTGATAGAGGTTTGACTATATTAGAATAATTACACATCTGTGGCTCAGCGATAAAATGTCATTTTTATTTGTATCTGCTCGAACTCTGACTAGTTAGGATATATGAGAATATATTGGGTTTTCCCTCTATGTGGTATTTGTGAGAAGTTGAATAATGTGCTGAATATGTATCCTTGGCAGCAGTGTATAGGAAGTCTTTCTACATAGACTAAAGGGAAAATACTCTAGACATTCACTGATATCATATCAGCACATACATTGGAAATGACATGCATAGATCACATATGGCACATCTGCAATAACATTGGGGAGGACACTTTTATTTTAGCTAGAAATCCCGTCTTTGGCAGAGGGGGATTATTTATATTTTATTGCATATGTGACATTTGCGATCCAATTGCTGGTGATACACCCTATTTAGAATATCCAGATCATTTTCCATGTGTACTTCTACATGAGATCAGTAAAGAGTTACAACTATTGCCCTTCATTTGATGTAGAATTAATCCCTATATGGTAGTGCCTAGGATATGAATTCGGTCTAATATTTGACTTCTTACATATATTAAATAAAAAAAGAATCAAATATGTTCTTGCATATCTTAAATAGTTTCAGTTCCAGTGGAGACAAATAAAAATCTCCTTTTTATCCTGGAGTCACAGACGTGTTAGGAATCCATATGCAGATAGTTCCACAGAGTCCCAGAAATTGGCGAACTCCTTTAGGCGTAGTGAGTGCTGCTGGCCAAGTTAAGATCTTATCAGAAGTAGTACAGCAGTCATATATTTGTCATTTTGTGTACATTTACTTCTCAAATGCAATCTTCTAGATACTGCTGATCAACATTTACCACTACTAGGATGCTTTTAGATGGCCCTTATTTACTCAATGAGCAGTCTTATATTGTACATTTTGATATTCTTGTGAAGATATTGCAGTTGCATAGTAGAGTAGTGTAACCATTCTCTTTCTTTTCTTATCTCTTATTTACAGTGACTAAGGGCATTATAAACCTTAAAAAGATCAATATAAGCTACATATATGAACTCTATCAAGAAACATCAAAGGGAGCAAGATTAGAATATGGCAAACAGTAGATTCACTGCCTGAACTGAAAATGTAGTAATGAAATGATGAGTAGTATTTGGAATATTGTCCATATATGGAAATGTTTCCCAGATATAGAATCATCAAGATGAAAGAACACATATGGGTATAACTGAGAGAGATCTCAGCTGAGTCAGAATAGATAAATTATCAGCTGTTTAGAATCTTAATTGAATTCTAAATTTGTTGAAATTATAGCACTTGGCCAAGCATTGGATTTACAATCATGTTACAATGAGATCTCAGCTGCAGTGCATCAATTATGAATTAGTTCCGTTTTCTGAGAGGATTCCAGATTTGTTAAAATTATAGCTCTCGGCCAAGTATTGGATGTACAATTCACATTATGATATTGGCTGCCTTTTGATTCTGTTGAGACAATGCAAGTCAAATTCCTGCGCCATATATCAGCCAAATTGCATCGCATCAATTATAAACTGGTTCCATTTTCTGAGAGGATTCCAGATTCATTAAAATTATAGCTCTTGGCCAAGTATTGGATGTACAATTCACATTATGATATTGGCTGCTTTCTCATTCTCTTGAGAAAATGCAAATCAAATTCCTGAGCCATATCTCAGTCAAATTGCACTGGGTAATATATAAATTGGTTTTGATTTCTGAGGGGACTCTAGATTCACTGAAATCATAGCTCTCAGCTGAGTATTGGATGTACAATTTACATTACTATATTGACCGCTTTCTCATTCTATTAAAAACTGCAAATAGAATTTCTAAGCTAAATCTCAGCCAAATTGCAATGCATAAAGTATCAGCTAGTTCTAAATTTTGAGAGGATTCTATATTCGCTAAAATCACAGTTCTCGGCTCAGCATTTGTTGTGAAATTGGAATCACAATCTCAGCTGCTTTCTTATTCTACAAGAAAATATGAACCAGATGGCTAAGCTATATCTCAGTCGAGTCACAATGAATAAATCATCCACTCTTCTGTTTTTTAAAATGATTTCCAATTCATTGAAATCATACACTGCCGGCAAAAATTATTGCAAGTTTGAAAATTATTGAAAATTTTCTCCATTAAACCTATGGTAAATAAGAGGGTCTGTGTATCAGGGTAAAGTCATGTAGCACAATCTACCATAAGAATTTCAGAGGCTGAATCTAACTTGCTGATGAACAACAGGGGCTTTGCTCAAAAAGGGGAGCGGGCTATTATGTAAGGTCTGATCGACAGCTGGCAAAGACTGCATCCCCCTTCGTTAAATCTTACTTCAACATTATAACATCTTTCTATCACATCTAAACTAACTCAACAACAACGACAAAGGCAACACCGACAAAGCATGCACGTATAGTTGAGCTTCGAAATGGGGGCGTCCGCGGGAAGGACGTTGCTCAGAAGCTTGGCGTCAGTGAGTCCTGTGTCTCTCATATATACTCCAAATACCGCCGTAGATCAAGCTTCTACAATTCTCCATCTTGAGCAGGACGACCCAGCGTCTTTACGAGCTACGATCGTTTTCTGGCTAAGTGGAAAATCCGTGGTGGCGTTTATCCCGATGCCACCAAGCTGCATCATGATTTATTTCCCAACGTCTCCGTGCGCTCTGTCCGATCCATGCTCACTGAAGCAGGCTTTCCAGGTCGACGTCGACGAAAACAATTTTTACTTACCAAACAACATGCACAAAAGCGACGTACATGGTATTCTTTGCATTGCAACTGGACACTTGAAGACTGGTGGAAGGTTATCTTCTTGGACGAGAAGAAATTCAACTTGTTCTGCTCAGACGGGTTGCAGTGGTGTAGAAGGGGCCCTGGTGAAGAGAATAACCTGCTTTATGTGGTGAAACAGGTCAAGCATGGTGGGGGGAATATCATGGTTTGGGGTTGCATTTCAGCTGCAGGGTATGGAGAGCTTCACTTAGTGGAGGGAATCATGGACAAGGAGCAGTATGTTCAGATATTGCAGGAATCACTTCTGGGTACCCTCAAGACCTTGGAACTGAAGAAACGTGATACCATTTTCCAGCAGGACAACGACCCTAAGCACACTTCGAAGGTCACTTCTGAATGGTTCACTCGCCGTCACATCAAAGTCCTTCCATGGCCATCAAACAGTCCAGACATGAATCCTATGGAGCACGTATGGGCATACCCCCAGGCTCGTATTCAACAGCGCCCCACTCTACCCACCAGTAAAGCCTCCCTCTGGAGCGCAATATGTGACGAATGGGCGAAATGGATACAGATTTCTTAGCACAGCTATATGCAGGTATGCCAGCACGTATTGCTGCACTGGATGCAGCAAATGGATGGTATACTAGCTATTAAAATACATCATTAATCTCATTCGAATCGCACAATACCATTGTCTGTAACTCGCAAACTTTCTACTACATCTAAGTTCTAAAAATAGCAATTTCGGTAAAGAACATCCAAATTTCTAACTTCAACAACTAACATCTACCTAAAATTTGACAAATTTGTAGCTTAGTAGACCGCAAATAACATATAATTTTTCAAAGAACAAAAGTGGAGTTTGACAGTATAAAATTTGATGTATTGAAAACTTGCAATAATTTTTGCTGGCAGTGTAGCTCTTGGCTGAGTATTGGATTTCTAATTGATATTACTGTACTATTTCAACCAAGTGTTCACGGGGTATGACCTGTGACCTAAGGTATTCACTGGAACAGGTGTTCATTGCTGATAAATATGTCCAAATATAGTAATTTTGCTGGTGGGCCGGCCAAAAATTATGATTTTGGGGGTGTTTTGGCCGAAATTTTGGTCAGTGACCTGTGACACATGTCCTAAGTGTTCAGTTCACAGCTGGTTGTGACGCATGACGTGAACACTTGGTTGAAATAGTACAGTACAGTCTCAACCAAGTTTTTATCATGTTGAGAAAATGAGAAAGTGATTCTCCAATATCATCCTGATGTAATTACAATGTATAAATTCTGATCTGCATTCCCCACCAGTTCAATTTATAGCCCTCAGCCGAGTAATAAATTTATAACTCAAATCACAATGTTGACCACTTAAATTTCACCCACTTCCACGGACTCCGCTGGCCCATATTTGTTGGACCATTGTCACAATTAGTTGGCTATATTTTATGGAACGGAGGCACTAACCTATGTGCTTTGACCGAGTTCCCATTCATGATTGACAATTTATATATCTGTCTAACTTGCTTTCTGCCGCTAATTTTTGGAAATTCATAATTGTAAAAATTTCCCTATTGGAATATGCAACAATTACACGGGACTTTGCATGCTATTGTGTGAGGAAAGTTGATTTTGAAACTCTATGTCCGTTTCAAACCCAATTCATGTGATAGTATTCTGACATCTGAACAGACCCTAAAGCACTCTGACAAATTAGACATTCTTATCAATTCTCGATGCGGGGGCAGAGCCCCAGTTGCTTGGACAGATAGTCGTTCACTTCCTGGCAATTAAATCCTTCTTGCCTCCGACCTTCCTGAAGGTGCTCACTCCAGTGACAACAAGTGTATGTGATAGCATTGGGGTCATGATCCTTGCCTTGGTCATCCAGATTTGCAACCTCTTCATCAGGTAGAAATGGTAACCCAAGGCTGTAGATACCGAATTGCAGCTGATTCTTGATTACATTGATGCATTTGTCTGCGAGGATACCATTGATGCGAGTCTCGTCGCAGTATGAATCACCAGATCGACCTTTGTCAAAGATGTAGTCAAGAAATGCATTTGGCACAAAAATCTCTTCATCGAAGTCCTCCGGCACGTAAAGCGCCAACCGCAGTGACTGTAAGGAATCCCAAACTTCATATCCGCTCAGCCCTAGAAGTGATGGGAATATCTGGGCCGTCATTGGTTGCGCATACTGCTATCCAGAGCATGAGGCAGACATATTGTATTTGTTTTGGGCTGCGTTCCAAAGCTGTGAATGGGAGATTCCCTAAGCCGTTCCGCCCCATGTCACCATCGAGCACCATCCGGAAACGAGCCTCGGAATCCACGTAGGGGCATGGGGGATGTATATAGGCCACAGCTTTGGCTGCATTGAAGAAAAGGTGTTCAGCACGTCAGGCAAGCTGATCTACTGTACGTAATCGGGATCCTGACAGCGTTAAGGTTTCCGTCGAATATCCTCCACCTCGGAATAGCAACCACAAAAAATACATGTATATAGGCTAATATGACATCTTTTCTACCTCTCTTTAAAGTTTAGAGATTTTAAGGTGCATGGTTAGGCGTCAGTGAATATTTTCGTACCGAGAGTCGGTAAAACGGGGAACCTGACAGCCGTAGGATCGCCCTGTCAGCTTGCCGAAATCACGCCATCAAATCGACTCTCCTCGATAATTGTGAGCGTTTAGAAAATATTTTCAAGCGGAATTGCTCAGTTCTTTTTGCAGATATTATACATTTCATTTCTCTTTGTCCTGACAGGTCTATATACATTGTTATACCTATACATTTAATATATAATCATTCAACAAATTGGAGCATCATCCAACACTACTTTACGGAGTTTCCATTCGTGAACAGAACAGGAAGAAGATCTAAATTAGCAGAAAAATATAGACGCAGTGAAGAAGATCTAAATTGTAGGTTTCCCATATTTCTGAGGTACTAGGCTCAAAAATGTGATGGCAAAGTGGTATCAAACTTCTTCAGTCTACTGTTATATTATTGGAATGAGTCGTCGAAGCTATTTACATTCTCCACAATCAACTTCAAAAATTATGGCATAAATCACGGATTTATTAGTGTCAGGTGAAGGGGAGAACACTTTGATACAGTCGGTTCGATGTGCGCAATCCTTTCGAGGCGGTAATGCGCTCATCATTTGTTCCCAGCCAGTTCCTAATAAGGAAATTTGCTGATCTCGGTGTTGGCAGCGTCAACTATAGCCACTTCTCCCAATTATATGTTATTTTATTGCACAAATTTTACCTGTATATTTGCCTAGTAATATTACTGGTTATCCTCCACCAGAAAGAATGGCAGAAAATGCTTCAGTTGTCGCTGTACAGAGGTACCTGTCAGGTTCCCAGGGCTGTCAGGATCCTGATGCCGTACAGTATGTCAGCAGGTGATGGAACTGGGGACATAAACGAAAGGGCCTCTTTGAGATACCTTTTGATGTCTGCTTCAACAATAGACTTCTCAACATTGTCCAGATGGAGCACACAGGGTCAAAGGCAGGAGTATTCTGGCTCCAACATCTTGTCTCGAAATACAGGGTTTGGCTGACTGGTGATAAAAACTTGATGGGTAGACCCACTGCATGCTTTATCAATGTTTGGAGAAATAATAGGACCTGGCCATTGTTATTGCACTTATCTGGTGCGTCAATGGCCACCACCACGCCGTTCAGCATTGTACTCTTCAACTCTTGCATGGGCTGCTGTATCAGCTTCTGGAACTGTAATCTGACGTCCCACGTGACGGCCTCTGGATTCTTCTCCAGAATGTTGCCAAGGGCCGATCGAAAAGTGGGAGAGTATTGTGCAAGCCGGTATGCAATAGTCGGGATGATACTGTTCACATTGCGGCATGGAAGTGAACCACGGGAACAGCAGAAGTCCCCACCAAGTTGATCGCTCTCCTTCAGCCACTTGCATAGGCTGTATAAAATCATCGTCTTGCCAGTCCCTGCCATGCCGTCCATCCAGTACACCTTGGCTCCATTTGGGTCATCAGCCCAAAGTATGAGGTCCGTTAGAATCTTCTCCCATGTCGCTGGTGTGCACCCTCGTCAACCGATAGTTGTGGAGTAGTAAGAGCAGTATCGGGCGTCATACACAGGAGATAGGCTTTGAAGCAGTGTTACCTACGAAAGGAATGTGAGCCCGTTTGAACTTCAAGTTGTTCATGTTTTAAACATACCTCGGACTGCGGGGTGTCTATACCCCAGATCTGGAGAGATCTCATTCTACAAGCGTATTAGATTGCAGTGTCCTCCGAAAATGTGATCATGTACTCACTTGCAGTTGACGAAATAAGGAAACAATTCTATGATACCGCTCGATAACATCAGTTCCATCTCAAGTGGATTCGAGTGGTTGGTGTTGCTTTGGGGGAATCTCTGCCATCTCCGCTTTAATCAATCTGTTAATGCTATCAGCGCCAGATGATTGAATGAGCACTGAGAGTCTGAGACTCACTCCATGATGCATACAAGACTGCCGCTATAATCTTTAGAAGCGAGATCGGGGAGGAGTTGTTCCAAATTATTTGCTGTACTCGTGAGTTCAGAGGGCACTTGATGGTCTTCTTGATTGTCTGAGGCTTTCTGTGACCTAGTTCAGAAACATAGTAGCCTAAAAAATGGTTATAGCATACCTGCACCACGTCCAGACAGTTGGCCAATCTACTGACAACTGATTCGAGATGAGGAAAGGCATTTGCACTGCATTGAACACCCTGAAGCACTTGTCTCAGTCTATTCCATGGCAGGAGAGGTGCGACCCTGATGGCTATCGTGTTGGCTGTTGAAGTCGAAGTACAAACGCCGACCGCCATGACCAACTGACCAGCTGACATATCGGAAAACCAAATAGAACCATATAAGATGACCTTACAATTGCCAATGTCTGAACGTTGAACGTTGAAGGTTTGAATATCAAGTCCGCTACAAGCACTCTCTCGAACAATGGTAACGTCAAGCTCAGCATGAGCATTGCCTTCACAGCCAGCCCTGGAGCATAACCTAAGCCCCCTGCTTCTTAATCTACTCTTCCTCTCCTTCCACGTTCTTTATTGTTAGTCTTTGGCTTCCACTTCGGGCTCATAGATCTGTCCCGTGCCCCATCCATAAGACCTGCTATTGGGTGTTCAGTGCCAGTGGGTTGACCCCCGCAGATACATATGTCCACGTTTGTGTTTATGCCTGGAGATTGAGTTTACGGAAGGATGGCCTGGGAAGGAACGTAGAAGGAAGAGACGACAATGACTGAGAAGACCGCATGATGACGAGAAAAGACTAGGCTGGGGGTCAGATGGGAGTGTCTGCGTATGAGATGGTGTGGACACGTCGGGTGCAGAGAGATGAGGGAGAGGTTGATTTGGAAGGAATGGGGGGTAGGGCAGACGCATTTGCCACATCCAAATGGGTTGGAAGAGCATTACTTGAGGAGAAAATGACATGGCTGCGTTCATGGAAACACCTAAAGAACAAGTTGGCAGTGCTAAGAGGCGAGCTTGGCTAATGGCGTTACAAGTCTTGGACCTCAAATTGCGCGTTGCTAAATTTAGATCAATTGGCTATGATTTGAGGATGACAATGCAAAGGTCATACTAGATAAAAAATCATACAAATCCATAAGAGTTTGAGCAGAGTGAAGTTAAGGCAAGACAAACCTGTATGCACATAACCAGGCGGATTACGCTGTCATGTTCAAGAAGTCTCGGAGTGCTTGGAGGATGCTGCAACCTGAGACTTGCATGGTTGGGCAGAGCGAGCTGGACACCAACATCGTGTCGAGAATACCGGAGAGCTAGCCGTAGCAAGATAGTGTGGATGCCCAGTACTCACGTCATAGTCCTAGTCCTCAGTGGTGAATTGGAGCGTCGGTTGTGGCCTGGTGGGATTTGGTGTGGTCAGGCTGACGCTCGGAAGGTGGCAGAGAGCAAATATGATCATCTCACAACATGGTTAATCATGAGGATAAAGTGAATATGCCGGGAACGCAGTGGGTGGTCTTGGTGAGTGTTGAAGTTGGAACTCGAGTAGTGGTTGGACGCCTTGAACTTGCGTTTGAACGAGGATCGTCCAAGAAGGTATGTCGAGGGCACTGGGCAGTGCAGCTCGAAGATTGACTTGAGAGAGGGTTCCCATGTGTGACAGGGATTTGAGCGCACGAATACGAGGTGACGTTCCTTATGATGGGTGTAGACGCATCAGGTGGGAGGATTTGTGAGTGAGGGACATATAGGGAGGATGTGGGGACAAGGAAGTGGAGGAAAGGGCTTCTGAGGCAAGTACGGATGCTGGGCCTGAGGGAAACGGGAGGGTGCAGAATGGGGGTGGCTGCATTGGACATCCACGAGGAGATGTGAGGCCAGCGAGGGAATACTCTGGTAGCAGGTACAGGTCGGGGATGTTAGGAAAGGTGGCTGTGTACTGAGGCCTGAGGTAGGATATTCCGAGGACTCGACGAAGGAGAGATTGACCCAGAAGAAAACAGGATAGACGTGCATAACGTACTTGGTGAAAGTGTGTGCAAAGAGGTCGCCTCAAAGGAGAGGGCAGGCGTGATTAGGTCCTGGTTCTTGCACTGCATGCAGAAGTTGAAACTCCTGGCTGTAGCGGTAGTCTGTTATGTATCAGAAACATTCTTATAATTATGAAAGTTTGGCTTTACCTTCCACTGCCAGTGGTTGTGATTCTCATTTTCACTGAGTATAAATCCAGACGGATGAAAGCACATACCTTTTGATCAACATGTGGCTGTACTAATTCTTTTTCCTGTTCCGACTCCCATGTCCGCTGCTTGAATTCAGCTCGAGCCCGGCATTCCTTTCACAACCGGCCTGTGGAGCGTAGCCTATCTGCTGAGATCCCTTTTGCGTGGCGATTGCTGGCAAGCTCTTGCGGTTCAAACTTTGATGGCGTCGACCGGACCACGGAAGGCAATCGCAAAATGAGCCTGAGGAGAGGATCGGTCTTTTGCATATCCACTTGGTCACCTATCCTTCGCACAACATCCTGAACAAGTTACAGTTCCAAGGTTGATTCTGGCATATGAACACCAACTTAGTTTGCCCTCTGCCTATCTCTACGTTGACCAGCTCTCCTTTGCCCCAATACCCAAATGCCTCGCCCAAAAGAAGTAGACACCAGCACCAGCCTTAGTCTCAGCCTCATTCTCCACCTCTGAGTCTGCCATCCAGGACCACCAACCTCACTTTCAAATTCAAGATTTGAGTAACCATGCGTATCACGACCACACTCGAGGACTGATCTGGTGCTCCAGCCTGCTTTTAGTCTCAGTACGTTCACCACCTTAGAGTCACTATGATTGGAGCACTAACAATAATGCCAATAGCTGAACGTGCCTATGACCCCCACAGAATGAGGGGAGGTTCTAATCCCAATCCTTTGCATGCTACTTGGATAGGCCAACAAGTTACAATGTTGCATTCTTTCTTCCCACAAAGATTCCGTATTTTCCCCTTCCACCTCGACACTTTATCCTGCAAAGTTTCTGCCCCCCCTGTAAGCTTCAACAGGCTTTGGTGCCATACACCAATTACAGGCTATAAATGGGCAATACCAGCACTCCGAATCTCAATCTACACTTCTCTTTGTCCTTGGTCCTACAAGCTCAAGCAGAGGTTCGATGCTCTCGACATTTTGGTGAACCTCATCGAATGAATCTAGGTCCTCAAAGCCTCAGTCCTCATCCTCGACCATGTTTAGCCTTCTATTCAGGAGCAAGTCAGCCCTCAATGTTCATATCAGCGAGGGGGCGTACATTCGCCATAAAGTTGATTTTCGGCCACACATCTATGGTCGCGTTCAGTTCTGAGCTCGGGATGCAGAAATCCTCGACACGCATTCGTCTTCTGTGTAATCTTCCACCTAGGCCTGTTATCTCTCACTGCACATCACCCCATCCCCATTTCCGCCGCGACAGATTCAGATAGAAGGGGAACAACTGAGAATGTCCTGGATAGTACTGCTGTTGCCTGTTGCCACCAGTATGTTCGACTCCCATGAGCAACGGACTTTGCAGCCTCCGGGTAGAAATCCATCAATATCAATCCACAGGAGACCAAAACCCCTTATGAGCATGAACTCAAGCAGTGAGAACTTAGCCTCCTGGCCCACTGGCGAACAAACAAACAAACACGGGTTGTGGGTCTCCATAAAGTCAGGTCAAGTTAACTCTGAGGTGACTTCATGCTTCCCCATTTGAATTGGAGCGGGGTTGGGTGATATAGCCTTAGGTTTGTGTATGCGGATATATTTGTGTGTACCTTTTGCTTATTCATCTTGTTGCAGGCTTTGCAGGAGGACATACACATACAGGTCCAGGATGGAAGGAGATTGCCGCCTGCATTAGGAATAGTCCACCCGTGGTGATCCCCTGGCGCTTTCATGCACGGTGTTTCCCGACGCCGATGAAGGAACAGTATTACAAGCTGGACTAGTTTGGTTTCTATTCCTCAGAGTGGGGTTGACGACGGCACGACTTGGGATGAGCCAAAGCGCACCTATTAGGACTGGTGCACTTAGACTCCATCGGGTGCAAAGACAATGAAGATTGTGAGACTATGTTTCTTTGTCTCTGGGTTTTTGAACCTTGATGCAATGACCAGTTGTTCGTTCATGGCTTGCCGCCATTCTGCGACCATTTTTATTCTTGCAAATCGAACGGCCAACAATGCGCAATCAATGCTGACTGCCTCTTGTTTTTATAGTTATAGAAACGAGAATACAAAGACCAAGACCTTAAGGCTTTAAGAAGCAAGCCGTTTGGCCCTATCTTGATGCCCACTGTCAGCTTCATTGTCAACTTGAACGCCAGTTCGCTGTGTCTATACATGTTTGTGCTGATCACTGACACAGACGATTGTTGAACATATAGGCTAGATGTTGCGTGGGTTCGTCCTAGGATTTTTATCAAGACCCCACCATGAATCCAACCTACGCCATTGTGGTTCAATGTGGTACTGCCTTGGTTGGATACCCTGTATCATCCCACATCCTTTGAAATGTTGAGGAGGATTTCTGTGACCTCTTTATCGATCCTCCACCCGTTATTTGCATATGCCGGTTTGCCATTGCGTCACCTCACTCGCTTCCCAACCCTGTTCATCTCTAGCAGGAGCTTCCTGGCCAGGGCCTGGCCTGAGCTCGCTCATTCTGACTGGACTACGACTCAACGACAGATATCGGGTCGCTGCTCTTGTTGTGTCGTCACGATTTACCAAAGTTGAGCCCCACTATCTGCCATTCCCATTGCAGACCTCACGAGTCCAGCATGAGATCTGACATACCAACGGCGCCACCATTCTCCTGGCCAGCATCGAGGAACAGGATCGCAACTGACATGACCCTTCCGTGTCTAGTTCCAGTCTTCTGTGGATAGGATTGAAGAGTGTCGAAATCTTTTGAAGGAGAGTGCATGGAGAACACCAGTGCATCTGAAAGGCACTCGGCAGGTGCATTGGCTGTGCTGAATAGCTAATTGTGCGCTAGTGGCAGAGGTGCATACATCTCACTGATTTGCCCTAATATTAACTCAAGACGATATGCAGCACATTCAAGGTGGTTTACTGGAAGATAAGGATATCGCCCATTCAGAGGACTTACCTCTGGCCCACATATTTACTGTGAACTTTAGTGAACTTCAGTGAGATTCAGTGAAGTTCAGTGAAGTTCAGTGAAGTTCCATAGTGTGGGAAGGTCAATCTAAAAATACAAAAAAAATACAAAAAAATACCCCATTATCTAAGGTTTCTAACTCTGGTTGAATCATGTGACTAGCTGTATTCCTTGTTGAGTAAAATACAAGAAACTTGGGAAAATATAATACTTTTAGTAGATTTTGACTTAAAATGCTCATAACTAAGTGAGAAAATATGTCACTGATGTAGTTTAATCTAATATGGAATGACATAATAGATGAGTATTACTATAAATAAACTTATCATTTTAGGAATTTATTTTTCAACTGAAGTTCAGTGAAGTTCAATTTGGCTGAGAGGCCTATCCCAACCTATAAACATATATCTAAAATAGAAAAAATACTCAAAAAATTCCTCTTATCTGAGGTTTCCAAATCTGCTTAAATCATGTGACTAGCTTCTTGTCTCTATAAGAAAAACACAAAAAACCATGAAAAACCTAACACTTTTTTTAAAGTTTTGACTTAAGGTGCTCTTGATCAAATAAGGGAACACATTACTGATGTAATTTAATCTGATATAGGATAACATAATAAATTAATATTAACAGAAATAAAATTACTATTTTAGGGATTTTTTTGGTATAGAAGTTTACTGAACTTCACTGAACTTCACTGAAGTCAGACTGAAGTCCGTGGGCCAGAGGAAAGTATAGCCCATTCAGGGTATTGCGTATGGGAGCGACATACCATATAGGTGTGTGTATGCATGCATATATATCCTCGTGGTTTATTTATTCATGCTTATTGTTACGTGGGTGCATAGGCTTCACGGGGGATGTATGCGTGTAGGTCCAGGATGGCAAGGAGATTACCACTTGTGTCTGCCAGCCACAAACCTGGTCTTCTTCAGCATGAATGACATCATGCATCGAGCAAGCTTTAGGACTGTAGCTCAGCTGGCAGCTACTGGATGGACGGCATCCCAGGCTAGTTGCTCAAGCAAAGACAGAACTTAAGATCCTACCTCTCAAATACTTGTGACTGGCGACTCCGGATCTGAATGTTTGTGGCCCAGCTTCGAACATCATATTTAAACAGCGACATCTGAAAGGCAAAGTGCAAACCTTGAAGCATAGTTCACTGCTTTGAGTGCGCCGTGAAGAGAAGACACGTTGATCGTGTCTCGCCGCAGTCGTGTGGCACTGGTGCTCATGCATTTATGTCTCTTGCTGACTCTTCTGGAGGAACTCTGCCTTGACTACAGACCAAGATATGCATACAGCGATCTCAGACCCTGCCTTGTCTACCTATACCCAGAAGCCAGACACTTCCATTGAGCCACATATTTCAATTCAGCGCATTGAGGACACAATCATGGAACTACTCGCTATCAAACATAAATGTCTCGAAACCATAGATCGTGTCACCGTCGCCAACCTCGAATCAAGACTCGCACAAGAACAATCCAAGCAAGCAATATCGGAAGACCAAGCGCTCCAGCTCCTCGTCTTACTCAAACCATGGACTCAGCATCCCAACAGTGCATCCTCAGCCTCGAAGTTGACTTGCAGGCATCGAAGAGAAGGTTTCTATGGAGGTTGAACATAGGCTGGCTGTAGAGACGTTTCAGAAATTGCTTGAGGAGCAGAAGGTGACGGCTAAGAATCCATTATAGTGTGGAAGACTGAGCTTAGGCAGAGGAAGAAGATTGCGGAGACCAGATAAGTCAACATCGACTGAGAATGTGAACATGGATTCATATGGCCTTGTATATGACCAACATCACCATTCTATATTCCAAGTAGAGCTTTGTAATGACATTATTGAGCATAAATTAGCCCAATAATGATATCGTTTCAGAGAGTACAGTGGACAGGGACAAGACAAGAAAATACTTGGTTCTGGCTATGGATTCAACAGTTGGTGCCGTGTAAGCTGTGGGCGAGCATAGTATCTGCGAAGAAGAGGCGGGCTTAGAAAGGGAAAGGAGCGTTGGGCACTGCAGGCCATATCGATATGCCAATCCACATCTTGAACCCACAGTCCACAATCCTCAGTGATAAGGATTCAAATGGCTCTGTGTCTGTGTTGATGAACATGCGTACTTACAACTCAGCAGTGACAGTGACATTATAACACACGTGATCCATGACCTGTCGTGCATGTGGCTGTCTGTCTGTTTTGGACGAGGGGAAGACAGTTCGGGCTTCAGAAGCTTCAGGTTTTGAGGTTCTGGGGTTTGTGCCCAAGACTTCAAGATTAAAGGGTACACCTCAAGCGTGTATCTCGAGAGTAGTCTGCTTTGAAATTTGAGATCGACTTTGAAGGTGCTGGGGAATTCGAAGGGTAGACGTGCAAGTAACCATTCAGCATTTTAACTCTGAACTGTGAAACCGACAGGCTGGAGGAAGGAAGAGACCATCAGGTGTGTGCGTGTGTGTACATGTTGGTTCGCCATTTGAGTCATGCTGGCCCAGGTTCCAGGTGGGGTGGACATCTTAAGTGTTGGATGTTGAAATGTTGGATTAGGCGTGGCACGCTCGGGTTTGAATTCATGGTGATTAGATGGATGATTGGCACTACCAGTGAACTCAACCCCCAATTTTGAACCTTGGACCTTGATCACCTGGTAGTCCGTTCCCAGCCTCCACCATCACCTCTGGCACCAGCATCTGCACCACCCATCCAACGAACAAGGCCGGAGTTGGTTGCAGATGTCAATGTCAACGTCGGCATATACTTGGGCATGGATGGGGATGTCTGCTTGAGCATTTATTGCCAGTGATTGTATTGGGGTTGTCGTAAGGTGTTCCATCCTTCCATCCCTCCAGACCAACAAGGTGAGGAGTTGGCTCAAGACCATCGTCATTGATCATTGATCATCCACCATCCAAGTCTGTCGTCCAAGTCCTAAGATCTAAACTTAGATGGGGGACATGTATGTGTCTACCGTTTTATGATTGGCTGTATTGATGATACAGATAATAACGCTCTGTACTCCGCGTATCTTGGTGGTGGTGGGGAATAGCTGCAGGAAGGGAGGTGCAGCAGGGTGGAAACACGGTTATCGAGTATCTCAGGTGTGGGGTGCCAGTGCCAGTGCCAGAGGAGCTCTGGTGTAGGTAGAGGTGAAGATGTGGAGGCAGTCATAGATAACAACCCCCGTGAACATGAGGAGGCTGCCTAGAGGGACTCACAATTGGAATGAGTCTGTATTCATCTTCATGTCCAGGTTGCGGGTTGCTAGTGTTGCTGAAGTCTGGCTCGGTTCCAGTTAAACCGGTAACCAAACCGTATTTTGACCACTGGTTTCCAAGCCAGTTCCAACTGGTCAGGAACCAGTCAAACCTGTGGTTTGGGTTACCTACTATATTTGGAAGCCAATAATGTTTCCACCTGTTAAATGCTCAATTTTACACTCATAAACAACTCTTTATTCTTGTAATAGCATTGTCTTGCAGTGCAAAAGCTGTTTTGCATTTGAGAAGCCATGGGGGTGAAAACAAAATTTTAGATAGTGCTGGCTGGGCCCAGCCCTTATTTCACTGCATCAGTAATTCCTGATTTTGGCTTTTAGTAAGCCATAGCAGGGGTCTACAGCCTTGTATGCTATGTTTATGTATGATATTGGGTAGTTGCCCATAAGCCTGCATATGTCCAGGAGGGTAATTACCCACATGGGCAGTTGGCCATGGCCTCTGGAAAGGGCCTGGTAGGTGGTAGGTGGTGCACAGCATTGGGAGGGAGTGGAAAAGATGTGGGTAGGGTACTAGGGCCACCTAC
>Ga0247741_1000336_pt1 | contig 27933 bp, 15 predicted proteins | sample UWRJL213509R2_FD_180945 | JGI IMG/M metagenome (GOLD analysis project Ga0247741, IMG submission 180945) | Plant litter microbial communities from Arlington Agricultural Research Station in Wisconsin, United States - UWRJ-L213-509R-2 | ecosystem: Environmental > Terrestrial > Plant litter >... | reverse complement strand
TCTTGATAGCGACACCGAGCGCATCCTTCAAAAGTGGTATCGGTACCAACATGGCTGCCGACTGTAACACCCTCGTCACCTCCTTCCCCCCAGTCATAACATATTCGTGAGTTTCGGGAACGTCGGATTTCTCTTGTGTGACAAAGGACTGTTATGAAATGTCGGCATAAGGCCTAAGTATGGGTGTTCATATGGGATATCACGCACATCTGACATTGAGCGACGTCGAGACTTGCCCAGTGGACACCAGGAGAAGCATCCACCTTGAAGATCCATGATGATGACAGTTCAGAGGAAACCGAAACCACGGCCTTGAGATTCAGGATTACAGTGTACGTGGTACCTTCATGTGATCGACACCGTCCCTTAATGTTGCCCTTTCGTCTTGTTTTAGCTCCCCAGTTCGTAATAGGTGTTTACAGTGAGCTGCAATCAAAATTTGAATGGGAGAAAGGCTGATAAGTTCCACCCTCCTCCTTCCGACATGCCGACTTGTATGAAGAGAACCTCGGCTCGAGCCAGACATTTGAAGTATTCTCGCGTAGACGAGCCTGAGCTTCATCATAGCCATGTGAACCTCAAGTTGTGAAGATTGACATGCAGTGAAGGGTGTCATTTAGGGAGTCTAGGCGTGGTGTGGACGTTAGGCCTGTTCGTAAGATGAAGATCGACAATACAGTTATACGCAGAGAAACCCTTTTTGGGCCTTCTGTACGGCAAAATCTGCGTCACCACCAAAGATGTTCTTCAAGGAGATATGTGTTAGGAGGTGTGCATTCGCACGCAAAGAGACGAAGTGAAATGGTCGGAGGAACTGAGGTTTGAATGTCTGATCTCGTCGGCAGTAGAGGCGAGCGTCCGGTGCCCGTGCAGATCGTCAGCAGATATTAGGAGATATTTCTTCAGACAGACAGTGTGATTCTTATCGAGCCAGAGGCGGGCGCCGCTGGGGCATCGTGCAAAGCCGGCCGCCGTAGTACAAGGAGAAGTTTAAGTCACCCAAGAAGGCTTAAAGACATCTTCTACGATGTCCAAAAAGTGCTGATGGCCATGGTTCTGTGGGTACGAAGTTCAAGCAACGGTAGGCAAGGATCGCGTCGAGTTCATCTTGACGGGTACTTTGATTGCCACGAGGGCTTGAGCCGTCTTCGGATCAAAGCACCGCTCATTGTCATCAATCGTCTGTCATTTGTTAAACCTACTGTACAGGAGACTACTTACGCTTATTGAAGGACCCCGAGTTATCAGGCCAAATGTCGGATCCGGATCCGGACAGATTTTCAAGTTTTTGACGGTCGGGTCCAAAACGGACAGAAATTTGGGAATTGGAGAGTATGTAAGGTCAGAAAGACCGGACAAAAACTGTGACAACACGAGGAGGTCAGGTCCAAGTCCAGACATAGACAGTGCTGTATTCTTTGCCTAATGTCCTACGCGCATTCACCACAGGTTATTGGCGAATTATGAAAATTTGGAGGTAGAGCTCTCAATACCATCTCGAGCAGCTTCAAGTGCCTGCGCGTGCCAAAAAATAAAAGAATTTTGACCTATAGAGGTCTGATCCATGTCCGGACGAAAACTCAGAAATTGGGCGTATGTCAGATCTTTTCCGGACAGAAATTTTGAAATTTGGGACGGACAGAAACCCCCCAAATCGGGTTTTTTGGGATCCGACCTTTGGCCTGATAACTCGTGGTCCTCTTATTGACCGTTCGATTTGGGGCCCAGGTCACCTGGGCCAGAAGGGGTAAGAGCCTTTTGTCAGGTCTTACAGCTGCTACGCAGCACCTGTGCCTCGCGTGTTGTTGTCCATGCAAAATAAGAAAGACGGCGGCCCTGTCTGAGGGTTCTCCGGCGCTTGCATAGTATGCCTCGAAGCCTCACAGCAGACATTGAACGTTTCAAGATCGAAGCTCCGACAGCTAGGGTGGAATTCAAGTTGGCTTATCAGGATTCAGCCACGCTTCATCCTACTGGGTACCAATTGTTCTGTAACCACATCAGCGGCAGATGGCTGTCAAAACGCACGACATTATTCCAAGCAACATCAGCCGTCCAAAGGATTGAAATTTATACATATACTTACAATAACTTCCTCTCCATCTAAAAACTTGAAACAAAACGAAAATCGCAAAAAACTTGCTCTTCCGAGTCACTCGAAACGATACTGAACACAGAATCTCCCAGCTCCTTCTTGACAGAACCGCTCCAAAGCTCGATCTCGAGCACGTTGAAGTCGTCAGGGGGCCCAGACAGCCCAGGGAATCAAGGGTCCTAAAAAACCCAAGTTTGCACTATACAGTGGGCCGTAGGAAGCAAGACGGACCATGGTGGTTTAGCCGCCAGATTCAAGTTCGAACATCTGCCTGCGAGATTGAAGTTCTTTTTTTTTTTCGGACGTCGACGTGACGAGCATGGACCTGTTGGAAGGCATGTAAGGAGGTGAGCGAACGGAAAATTACGCGGACGATATGCATCGAGGGTAGGGGAAATGCTCGTGGAAGATGGGAAGGACGTCGAATCTTGACGGCTGTGAGCTATGAAGTCGTTCCCACAAAAGTTCGCCAGCAGGCAAGTCGTAGAGATGTCTGTTATGTCTTGAGGGTACCTGTGATTGCGGTCGATGTGTGAGTTTAGAGCCGCAGTATCGAATTAGAGGCAAGTTGAGATGAAATGGAAGGAGAACGGACAAAAACCAAAGAAAAGATACAAGTCAGGAAGAATAGAACAGACGTACGGTTCATTCCTCGAAACTCAAGATTCGACACTCTACTCATCACCCAAAACCCTATACCTTCTCGATACATGTCCGCGCATGCATAAAAAACCCATTCGGATTTCCTCTCCCTTTTGTCCTGGGGTCGGGTGTGCAGAATCACGAGTCCGAATGGAGCGGGAATACACATACTTGATGAGCATGTGCTGGATACGCTAGTCCTGTAGCCGCCTCGCGAGGAGAACCTGGAGATGGATCAATGAAGATGGACCTATGTAATTGGTCATTAAGCGGTGGGAAAGGAGGGAATGACGAGAAAGCGGACATACACGGCAATTCGATGCATACAACATAAGGATTCAGCTCAGTCACCTGCACTATGTAGCAGCACCATGACTAACAACTGAACGTGTCCCAATAACCGCTGAATCTCAACAACTTGATGCCAGAGTGAAGGAGAATCGGCTAGGTAGTTTGGAGAGGTGACGAGGTGATAGGGACAAGATGAGAGGGTCGGAACGACGCAGTTGGACGTCCGTCGTATCTGTCACAGTAGAAGGATCGAGAACGGGATCGAACTGGACGCCGGCCATTGTCCTTTGGTTGATGGACGGGCACATGTGCGGATAGGTTGGACGATCTTCCCCACTGTGCTGTAAGATATTCAGCCTTCATCGCGTCGACTATTAGACGACCCATGGAGTACGAATGAACGCCTAAAGGGCGACTTGGAAAGAGTATTCGAGTTCAACTTGCGATGAACTTGAACATGCGAAGATCCTAGCGAACGTCCCGTGCTTCGTGAAGGGTGAAACCAGAGGCTGGATGAACATCAGGAGGCCTTGCAAGGCACGAGGAGTCGAATGGGTCGAATGCAGTAGAGTTCTAGAAGGGCGGCGTTCAGTGCGGAGGGAAGGGAAAGAGGATGAGTACATACACTTCAGCGACCCGATGCCCGTACCCATGCAACATGAACATCTAGCTCAAGGTGTCCATCTCCATCGAATTGTAGGACACACCAAACGCTGAACACCAGCGAGAGAGTTGAAGCTTGAAGCTTGAAGCACCATCGTACACGTCGGCAGATACCACACACTATACAATAAACGCCAGCCTAAATCAACAGGACCTGTGTGGCCTACGAGGAGGGGCGAAGGATTTGGATAGTGAGGAAGAGCCAACACGGAGTCAGCGAACGAGTCGATCGCGAATTGGAGCTGAGTGTGGCTTTGAGTGGGTGCGGGAAGAGGAGGTTGGGTACGCTGAATTATGGTTGTCGTTGGTTGTTGTAGCCACAGTCGTGTTGAAGGCTGATCATAGAAAGAAGCCCGGGTGCCTGAAATATTTGGTTGCGTCATAAGTTGCCATCGCGATCGGTAAGGGTGCCAAGCTGTGCCTATTGGGGCAAAAGGATCGTGCCACTCAACTTCATTGTGAATTAGGCGCTCAGCTCCACCTCGTTCCCACTTCAGCTTACAGTATCATGCATACAGCGGCCAATTATCGATACCATTACACCCAGGAGTGACCCGTTCCGAGTCTATTCTCCTCCCAGTTGCAAATTCTTCCCACAGTGTGCCGTAAACTTGAACATGAGGAGTCCACTAGCAGATGTCCTGCATGCCTTTGAGAGATGGAGGATGGAGGGTCCCAAGGAAGTCTTGTAGCGCCCAAGATTTGGTGGAGTGAGAGGCAGTGTATTCCTGGAATGAAAGCTTTCGGTATGGCGGAAGGGGGACAGGAGAGAGGACATACGCTGGGGCGAAGTAATGCATGTGCCAAATATGCGTGCGCAACATAGGCTCAATCCACCTCCACTGAATCGTTGAACTTCGACACACCAAACACCGAATACCGTTGGGAGTGTCGAAGCGCCTTTTTGCGCCACATGATGGTATACCAGATGCCATAAACCATACACTAGACGTCCGCCTAACATCCACAAGGGCGGTAATCTGGATTTTTGCGAGGACAGAGGAGTCCGACTCGAACTTGTGGTATACACAGGGGCGGAAGGATCTGCGCAGGCGTTACATTTGGAGTTGGCGTCTGAAGGAGAGAAGTGCGAAAGATGTGGAAGAGGGTCGAAGGAATTTGGAGAGGCAGAGGAAACCAACGCGTCAACGAGCAGGCCGAATCTTCGACAGCGAGTTGGAGAGCGACTACAATCTGAGTCTAGTGCTAAGTTGAAGAGGAGATGCCGCTGGCTCGAAAGTGGCAACGAGGTCCGGTACTGAATTATAAGGGCATGTGTCTGATGCGGACGAGTCGAGTTTTCCTGATCGAGTTTCTGAACGCTCATCGTGCTAGACTAGTAGAAGAAAAAAGTAAAGCTTCCAATGCGGTGCTTGAAATACTTGGGTATTTTTGGGGTGAAAGGCTTGGGCTTGCATCTCATTTCGGTCGACTGACAATTTATCAATTTCGCAGAAAACATGGTTCATCCTACTTGTATTCCTAGAACTACATATTCCCGTGAGAATCCCGGACGCTTAGGCCGTCCCCCCATCCTGAACCGATTCTTTAGCCCCAATTGCCCATTCCGCGAAAACATCTGAATTTGCGTCTTGAAGAAGCATCATCTGGAGATAAAAGATCGATGAGAAATCACCGAGTTCAAGTTTGCGTCGAGACCACCTTAGCAGTGTAATTTTGGAACTCCTTAGATAAATTCTGCCACTTTTCTGCAACCTTATTTTTTCGCAAATCATTATTCAATCTTGTAAGCTCTTCACAGCTGGTCGCCTGAAAAGACATGGCCATGTTCATCCGTGTCCACCAGGCAACGTATTGCGAAATGCTGTCTTTAAATGATTCCAGGATATGGAGATCCTTCTCGAGTTGCTGCAATAATTGGATTGCAAATAGTGCAATTGTCTCACCTTGAGTCCAAAGGCGACGACATTGAATTGAGGACATACCTTCTTTGGTTGTAGCATTTTTCGGCTGAGAGAGCTAATCAATCCGCATAATCAGAGACCAGCTTAAAAGCACCAGAAAAGAGCTTGCCGAAATCACATCCGCTCGAATCTTCTTGAAATCCGATACCGTTTTCGTGGTTATGCCAAGGCCTTTTTCTGCCAGCTCAAACATCCCATTGAGATAGCTGTTGATATCGGCTATCGCGGCGCCTTTTGCAAGCGCCTCGATAAGAACTTTGGCTTCTTCGGCGATGTCGCACACAACCTGAGCGGATGAAATGCTCCCAGTAATCGCCTTGCAATACTCTCTCATCTCCTGGTCAAGTACGGAAGCGAATCCATCAACCCTCAGACTATGGTCCGTGAGTGTATATTCGCATTGAATATCGAAGTTCTCACTCAAGGGTGGTTACGCGCCATGAAATGACGAGTTTGAGTGCCGTCTCCGTCGACTCGGTAAGGCTGTCCATATTCAGCCCATCGGGGGGGTGGATCCGATTTTCCCGCTCTCGCTTCTTGAGGAATTATGGATGAACTGTTTAATACGTCGTGATACCAAAATCTTACCAATGCTCCTCTCGCGTCGGCCGCCGCCAATGCCCCACTCAGGGTCCAGCCCTCGGGAGGTTGGAGTAGTTTTACCTGCTCTTGGAGTTATAGATGAGATATCTGGTTAGTCCATCAGAATCTCACTAATGCTAGTGGCGCGGCGCGAGCAGCCTTCAATGCCCCTCTCACGTTCGCTTTCATCGATGACGAAAATTTTCTCCAAAATCCAAGCTTGCCCGTCTCAGGCTCACCCTCCTCAGAGTCCGATTTCAGCTCCAATCCAAGCTTGCCCGCCTCAGAGCGAAATCCGAGGATTCTGTTCACCCGTTCCAGATCAGTTAGAAATAATTTCAAATCTATTGGCTCAAGCGCCAACAGGGTGTCCACGATATTCCAAGCCGACTCTTGGGTTCCCAAAAAGCGACATGGCTTGAGGGAGTTCAGTAAAAAATTTCTCAAGGGCGATTCCCACAGGTTATATAGAAGCGTGTTCTCGTCCGCCCTCTCGAAGTGGTTGTTAAACCTTGTCGCCAAAAGGACGTGGCCTAGGGGCTCAGGTTGGGTCAAACTTGTTAGGAATGGGGGACGTCTCCCGATGTCTCTTTGGAGATCCTGCAGATGTATGACGCCTCCAAATCGTGTGTGATCAGTACATCTATATGTTGAGTGATACATACAATAGGTTAGTGAAAGCTTAAAAAAGGAGAATGGGGGCTAACGATTTTTTTATCCATTCGATGATACTATGCAGAATGGTTCCATCGCTCATATCGAAGCCGAGGCCTGGGGTTTCAACGAAAATGATATTCTCCCTGGATCCGGGTCGCTGGACCTTGAAATGCACAACTGTGGTACATTCGGGTGTAAGTCCATGGCTGACACGAGCGAGTTCAAGTCCAGCCGCGATATTAATGAACTAAGGAAAGCCTGAGTGTCTATATAAAAAAAATGCGAATGAACAGAGCGGGATGTACAAAACTTTTTCCTGCCCCAGTTTCTCCCGTTATCCTATAAGCGTAGTTTAGTCTCCAGTGACAGTCGTCATTAAGCTCCAACTTACAGAATTATGGTGTCCAGGGGACCAATGATAGGAGCTGGCTGATTTTCGAGCATGTTATTGGTGAGCGGTCGATGGATGGGAGGTAACGCCGTGAGAGATGTGGGGCAAAGTTTCGATCGATCATCGGATTGTCTTTTCGATTGTTTGGTCAACACATGATATAGGAAATTGGTAACTTTCTTAAAGTTTCTTTACCAATGAATTTGCACTTTGCACTTTGCATCGGCGGAAATTAGCATGTGGCTCATTCTTTATAACGGCGCCTCGGGTAAGAATCCTACAAAATTTAACGCTTCTCACATAGCTACGTAGTGTCCCCCGTTAAATTGCGATTTTTTTCTGACAATGTCGCTGTGATGAAGTACAAGAGGCACCCCGTTGTCTGCCACCCAGCGCTTGATGTACCGGCGCTTAATAGTGTTGTGGGCTCAACCGCGCCTCGCCGCACCATGTAAACACTTAGCGAGAGCTACCTATCCTGCATTGCATTGGCGCTTTGAGCGAAATTACCTTGATAGCACACAAGACAAGCCTTATCCAAATCTGATCTTGAGAATCATGTACTAGTTAAATACTTAGATTACATGACAATAAGACCATTTTCCATGTCTTTCAGTCAATTTATGCTGTAGAATTTATTTATTTGGAACCCGGGTCTTCCATCGTCGGTAATCTTATACCAGAGAGTTTATAATTCCAGAACATGAGGACGAAATCGCAGTTTTCATCTTATAATTCACTAAAAGCTGTTGCTTTGTCGAAAAAACAACCATATTTACTGACTTAAATGGCACTAATTCACGTATCAATGCCACCTAAAGCATTTGTATGAGATATAACACGTCAGGAGTTTTCGACTGTAGAGGCCATCTACACTTGATTCTTCCAGCTTATCTTCCACCTTATGTGGAGATGCCAACGTACAGCTTTTTTTCTACTCAAAATGAAAGGTAACATAGAAAATTTCCTTCCATTTGAATTACACGATCTCCTTGAAATAAATTCGTCATGTTATGTGAAAGAAAACTGTTCAGGACCCGCGACAGCTGACATGAGGCGGAACGTGAAAGAAACATTTCTACCTCAAATCGGGATGAATTTTCTACGAAATGTTACATCTCCCTTCCCATTTTGGCTGTGAGAAAAATCTGCAGCACATTATTTGGCAGGCAGCTGCCGTTTCCACATAAACTGGAGTGAAAATTTGTTACCTCAAATGGAGTTTTAAGTCCAAATTTTTGCTTCATTTGAAGTGAAAGAAAACTTTGGGATGTTCCACCCCAGACAAAGTGAGAGACGAAAAAAGAGAATTATTTCTCCTTTAAATGAAAAGACCGGCTTCCGGTGAAATCGCCACTTAAGCTGGAGATGTATTCTCCAGCAAATGGTCCACTCGAAGTAGGAACTTTTCTCAGATGCGAAATTACACATTCAATGGAGGTTTTCCAAGAGGAATAAAGTGTAATAGGCTTCTCCATTCCGAGATCCCTGACGTGTAATCGCCTATGGCCTCCAATGACAACCGGAACGAACAGTGCAGAGTAGCGCGTGGAAAACCTGGCGGCTGAAGTCACATGAAACCATCCATGGACATCCAGCCAACCTTACTCTCTTCAAACCTTGAGTCTTCAAATTTGTAGGTCGTGTGCAAGCTTTGAGTGAGCTTTTGATTCTCGGTTCGCTGATCGAAGTTCGAGATGCATTGAACTTTGATACCAGTAGATGGCACTTTCTATGCTCTTATTAATTGAGGCTCAGGCGTGTCTACTGCACCCACTGGATGTGAAATTTTGAGTGGGCCCACAGCGTAAGTACCACTAATATTAGTAGCGGTCGGAGGTCTAAAGCCGTGCGGAAGGTGCATGTCCAACATGAGGTTTACACACTTCTGCTTTAAATAATGTCACCTGGTATATTTTCACCCGTTCTACACGACTAACTCTCCCTCGCAAGTCAGAACATGCCAATCTGGAAAATCACCTTCGGCGCCCCAGGTCCATTTGACCCAGTAAAACTGGCAAGTGCAACTGAAAACGCACTGAAGATACTTGCCCCTTGGTGGGATTTGGAACCGTAAGTATTGACCATTGAATAAAAAGGCGCAATTTCAACTCATATCCTTCGAAGATCCTTATTAGTGCTTGCGCCTATCTCAGAGCAGGCTCGTTCATATATTTGCGCCATCGATTCCAGCGTTTTATCTGCCCAACAAGGGTACAACATTTCCGAAGACGCCTTGCAGCTTGCAACCTCGATGAACGAGAATCCAACAGTGAATCACGAGGAATTTGCAATCAGCATGCTTGAGTTGGCCGTACGTGCCCAGCGGAAGGCTGGTGCATCTTTAGAACAGTTTAGAAGCGTTCGCCAGGCTCTTCTCAAGGTGCGTTGCTCACAGACAGTGGACTTGAAGCCCTGAATTAACTTGAAGGACTGCATAGCTCATTCAAAGCACACAGGGCTCACTAGACCCTCGGCAGTCAGTCGCGAAAGGTAAATTTCATGCCACATTTAAGGAAGATACGAAATAAAACTTTTCTAGAAAAACTCCAGGAGCTAAAGAATGGAATGAAGGTACTCGATACCATGGCAAAGACCCTTGACCAATATATTATCTGGTGGAACTGGATGTCTATGTCAACTACTACTCAAATGTCTACCACGGATCAACTGAAGGTCAATTTTTCCACTCTCCGCGAAAGAGCTGTGGCCAGTAGGTGGGAGTCGATACGAGAAGGATTTGTCCGGTACACCCTGAAGGTTAGTCGAGGGATTGCCTCAATATATGTAGGCTTTCGCTGACGCGGGATACACAGATCAGCGAGCTTCAAGACACATATTCGGATATGTTCGAGGAGTCTAGAGGCGATAGTCGCAAGACCAGGGAGATGGGAGCAGAGGACCTGAGTAGAAGTATTGAGGACCTCAGGCGGAAGCAGATCAGTTTCCTTGGCGCACGTGCAGAGTGCATTATTATGTAGATTTATTACGACTTGAGCGAGCAGATGCAATTCAATCGATTCGACAACGTGATCGAGTTGGAATTACGATGACATTTCATCTCTGAGGAAAAGGTCCAGACTGTCCGGTAAATCTAAGATCTTCCACCGCTCCGATTGACCGTTCAGGATCTCCACTAGCGACGACAGAATGAGATGTTCTTCTTCAGAGGGTCCATAGTCAAGTGGCAACCAGGCTTGAATATAGCGAGGTAGAGAAGCAACGGTAGGCAATGATCGCGTCGTGTTCATCTTGACGGGTACTTTGATTGCCACGAGGGCTTGAGCCGACTTCGGATCAAAGCACCGCTCATTGTCATCAATCGCCTGCCATTTGTCAATCCTAAGGTGGTGCTCTGATGATGGAGGAGGACGTAGTCCGAGGGAAGGAGGAAAGAACGAAGTCTTCGTGTAACAAAACCGACTTGTCACAAACGGTGACCAATCCTCTTTCCTTTTCCTCCACGACAATCGTTCCGCCAATTCCCTCCTCTCAGCCGTTTTCCTTTCGGCCAAGCCCTCAAGTTTTCTTTTGCCCACCCACCCGCATCCTTTTATTTCTTACTTTACTTTCAGCCTTTAGTGCATAAACCGGTAGCTTTCCCTAAACCCTTGCTTTTTCCCACTGGGTTTTGCAGAGTTTAGGTTTTTTAATGCACCCGACATGTCCCAACACCTTGCACGCACTTCCCCTTTTAAAATTGGCTTGCGGTATATTCTTAATATCTTATGGCTACAACTCTAGATAGTTTATAGGGCCTCTTGTAGTACTTTGGTCCCACCCGCCTTCCCTTTTGTTGACCCACCCACCCGTGGCGTCTCAGCTCAGACCAGAGATCTCGGAATATATTTCTCGCCTGAAAAGTTGCCATCCAACGGCGGCTTTTTCACCCAAACCCACTTGTCCATGTTTAGCCCTCTCTTCTAATCTGTCTCCAGAACCATGTGACTAATGGTGTCGGCAACTACGAAGATCTGTATAAGTGGTGACACGAGACTACGCTTATTGACCGTTCGATTCGGGGCCCAGGTCACCTGAGTCAGGCGCCTACAGAAGGGGCAAGAGCCTTTTGTCAGGTCTTATAGCTGCTACCCTGTGTCTCTCGTGTTGTCTACGCTTATTGACCGTTCGATTCGGGGCCCAGGTCACCTGAGTCAGGCGCCTACAGAAGGGGCAAGAGCCTTTTGTCAGGTCTTATAGCTGCTACCCTGTGTCTCTCGTGTTGTCTGTGCAAAATATGAAAGACGGCAGGTCTGAGTTCTCCAACACTTGCATATGCCTCAAAGCCTCACAGCCGACAGTTAGGGTGGATTTCAAGTTGGCTTATCAGGATTCAGCTACGCTTCATCCTACTGGGTACCAATTGTTCTGTAATCACATCAGCGGAAGGTGTCAAAACGCACGATATTATTCCAAGCCGCGGCGACACTGGCAGCCGTCCAAAGGATTGAAATTTAGACATTTACTTAAAAGAACCTCCCCGCCATCTAACCGTATCATCTCCGTCGTTGGCATAGTACTCATCACAGCGTCTTCTCTCCCCCTCCCCCTCGCACAGCACACCAAAGGGCATCACGCTCCAGGTTGTGCATGCAATAGACCGACATCCGAGTCCCCAAAGCTAAAACTTAAAACAAAACCGAAATCGCAGAAAGCTTGCCCTTCCGATCACCCGATGCGATACCGAACGCAGAATCTCCCAGATCCTTCTTGACAGCACCGCCCCAAAGTTCCAAAGCCCGACGTCGAACGCGTTGAAGTCATCAGAAAGCCCAGACAGCCCGGGAATCAAGGGACATCAAAAACCCAAGTTTGGACTGTACAGTGGGCCGCAGGAAGCAAGACGGACCATAGTTGTTTAGCCGCTAGATTCAAGTTCGAACATCTGCCTGCAAGATTCAAGTTCAAAGTTTTCGGACGTTGATATTACGAGCATGGACCTGTTGGAAGAGAAGGTGAGGAGGTGAGCGAACGCAAAATTATGCGGGTGATATTCATCGGAGGTGGTGGAAATGCTCATGGAAGATGGGAAGGACCCCGAATCTTGACGGGTGTGAGCTATGAAGTCGTTCCCGAAAAGTTCGCCAGCAGGCAAGTCGTAGAGATGTCTGTCATGTCTTGAGGGTACCTGCGATTGGGGTCCGATGTGTGAGTTTAGAGCCGCAGTATCGAAGATTAGAGGCAAGAATAGAACAGACGTACGGTTCATTCCTCGAAACTCGAGATTAGAGACTCTACTCATCACCTAAACCCCTAAACCTCGGTTGCTCCATATACCCTTCTCGATACGTGTCCACGAATCCATAAAAAACCCCACTCGCATTTCCTCTCCCTTTTGTCCTGAAATTACTTGGTGCCGGGTGTCCGAATGGAGGAGGAATGCAAAGCATAGATGGTTGATGCGTATATGCTAGATACGCTGGTGCTGCGAGAAGAGGGAGATGATCGATGATGGGCGGGCCTGTGTGAGTAATCATTTGTTGCTGGGCAAAGACGAGGGAAAGAGGAGCAGACATACACTGCAATTCGATACAACAACATACAAATTCAGCTCATTCATGATTCCTCGCATACACTATCAGCGCCATGGCTGACAAGTTATGATGAACGCATCCAGACAACCGATCATCTGAGGGATAAAGCCCAGCCTAGACCATGCCCAACGCAGAGTCGCGGGTGCCAACGGACGACAAACATCTAGCATCCACAAGTGCTAAGTTGTGGATGCTCGCGGGAGCTGGCATGTACAGCACTTCAGACTCAGGGCATCGGGGTTGGAGTCGGAAGGAGAGACGAGCAAAGGAATTTTGAGAGTAAGGGTGAGGAAGGGAAGCCAACGCGTCAACCAGCGGGTCGGATCTTCGATCTCGAGTTGGATAAGGACACCGAGCTGAGTGTAACTCTGAGTGGGTGCGATGTTGAAGAGGAGGTACAGCCGGCTCGAAAGTGACAACGAGGTGGATGGAATTGGTGTGCAGGTTGGGACGAGAATGACACGTCGACGTGGGTTGGACACGTTGGCTAACAGTGGCCAGCAGTGATCGTTGGTCAACTTTTCCCCACTATATAATACGTGCGCCAGCAGCCTGCAGTGAGCGTCCCAACTCACACGGATGAGTTTGCTGAAAGCTGATCGTGGCAGTAAGTAGACAAAGCTTCCGAAGAGCCTGAAAGACTTGGTTACGTCATCGAGTCGAATGGTGCCAAGCCGTTCCTTTTGGGGAAAGAGACCCAGCTTGGCCATGTGCTAGTGGTCAGCTAGGCGCTCAATTCTACCTCGTCCTCAGTCCACACCAGCTTATCATATACGATGGCAAATTATTGAACCCGGAAGCGACGCCGATTTTTGTCTTTGGTTTTGATTGAGATAGACGGAGGTTGTTAGTTCGGGCAATCAAACCGAGTTTGTCCAGAGTGACGAGGCAGCGAGGGACTGTGAGGAGAGTTAGATGAAAGCTAGGTTGCTTTTTGCGTTGTTAAAGGCAGAAATATGTGACGTTTATTACAAGTGACCTCAAAGGTGACGGCTGAATCGAAACGGCACACGGACGAGGAATTTGTAGACGGGTTCAACGACCTAGAATTCACTGGGGTAATCCACGAAGTACCGATTTATATACATGTATGTAGGTTGGACATGATGTAAAGTCCGAAGGGACATATGGTGGATAAAAGGTGCCGAGTCAGCCGAGAGGTGCGACGAGGCTTTGATCGTAGAGTAGAATGTGTTGCAAAGGGAGAAAAGAAAAGAAGCCGCGGGTACGCAAAAGGGATAAGAGAACAGATACCGAACCATTACACAAGAAAACCAGAGAAATATACCCTTGTCCCATCAGACCACTTCAACATTTGACCGGGAAACCACCCATCATCCAACTTCAATTTCCTTCAAATCGCCCGAACGATCTAAGTGGAACAGACTGCCTGGGCAGTAAGAGCGTTGTTGATCAACGTCACCTCGCCGTTCAAAGCACACCAGGATCCTTTGTTGCTTGCACCATCGGTGGCCGAGATGCTGGTATATGCCAAGATGTTTCCGACCAATTCAGCGCCAGCCTTGACAGTAGCGGAACTTCCAACGATGAAGTAGACGTTGCATGCTTGAGCACCGTTGATTGTGAGGATTTGGGATGCTTCAGATGCGCCGAAGGTAGATATTATCTGGAAGATCCATTGTCCGCGGGGGTTTGTTGCACCATCGAGAGTTAGGATACCCGTGAGTGTAGCTGCGGAACTGGGGAAGGTGTAGACCCCAGGAGGAAGGGTAACACCGCCCAAGTCCGAAGCGGGAAGGGCAGCGGTGGGGACCTTGGCGGCGGCGTTGTTGTAGGCGTTCAGGCAGGCAGCCTCAGCATCGCTGGCGGCAGTTCCACAAGTAGAGTATGCAACGGTGCACACTCCGGGAGGGAAGCCGGTCATTTCGCTCCCAGGATACGTGCCACAGCTTCCGGTGATGACGGTGTTACCGACGTTGGTGAGTGTGGAAGCAGCAATTGCGCCCCAGCCGGCTGCAGCGCCCATGAGGATCGCAGGAGTCGTCTGGCGCTTCTCCATCTCAGAAGTGGGATGAGCGGCAGTCATTTGTGCCAGAAGAGCAATGAAGGCGAGCTTGCTGGTGTTAAGCGTAGTAAATTGCATGGTGATGGATTTAGTCGAAGTATGGAGTTGATTGTGGAATTGAAGGAGTCAGATTTTTGGGGTGAGTGCTTGAAGTGAAGGGGTTTTTCAGGGAGTGATGTTTTTTTTCTCTTCGGAGGACAAGCAGTTATATACAAATTTCTCGAAATTTCCTTTCTCTCAACGACAGCCCATAGTTCTCTCCTTCTCTTCAAAACTCGTGGTTCTCATGACGGTCATAGATTGGATCCTGAGATCGAGGCCAGGAAGACTGCCATCTACCTGTGCACGAAGGGTCAGCAGATGGTCTGGGCTGCTGTCGCCAGTGCCTCTCTAAGCCGCTGAACCACAAGAAGTTATAACTCTATGCGAAATATCATACGGACGAAAGGGGAAACGATCGACGATTGCTGTAACAGGACATACGAGTGCGACACACATGCGAATGGGGAAGAAGTCAAATGAAAAACGATACACCGAGTTCATATTCGACGCTTCGCCGCTTCGAATAAGGGTCTACAGTGTCACGGCGTGTCGCACATTAGCTTAGGTCCATTTACCGTTCTGTCGTACTGTAGGTGTCAAGAGTGTCGCGTTTGAGGCCCGTCCGTCAACGCTTCAGCGTGTACGGTGTAGAGTGCAATCCCGTTATCGCCTATTAAATTTAATTACCTCTGACGAATTTTAAGCTATAGAATTTTGAAATCGCACATAACGAGTTCTTAATGTTGCCGATATATTACCACGCGAAGAAGGAATTTGAGCCCCATGCCATCTATTTAGATTCTACAATGATATCGATCTGTTCATTAGCTCCTTGCTCACAACGACAGCCCATAGTTTCTTTCCTTTCTCTACAAAACTCGTGGTTCTTATGATGGCATAGACTGGAACATGGTATCGAGGCCAGGAAGACTTCCTTCTGCAGTGACGAAGGGTCAGCAGATGGCCTATCGTCAGTTGTTCCCCGAGGCGCTGAACCACAAGAACTCTATGCGCAACATCATACTGACGAAAGGGGAAACGATCTACCATTGCTGTAAAAGGCAGTTGGCAAGGATCGTCTGTATCAGACTACTTCGTTGAGTTAAGCCTTGCCTTGCTTTTTATGGACAAATTCTACAATTTTTTCTCGTGGGCACAAATCACCCCTTCGGTCGGTTGTGGGCATTTGTTTCCTGATAAAAAGAAAATTTCTGAAATGACGGACACAGCTTGAAAACTAGTATTGGACCATATGTCCAGTGCAGCAGCCTCGGCCCCAGCATCCAAAAGCCCTTCGAACTTGCCGGCGATGCTTAAATGGGCAGCTGACCTACCATTTTTAGACAAACCCTAATTCTCCGACATCGTGTACAATGACGACATAGCTCAAATCACAGTACGGATACTTCTGCTCATCGCTGCGCCCGCCATGTAGACTAGCATCAAACCAGCTCCACTTCAAGAAGCCGTCGTACAAAAGTAAAACCTGAAATATCACTACCTTCCCCTTCCCTTTGATAGAAATTGTGACAGCGATTGTAGTACTGTGTACCAGGGACCATTATCGGAGTCGAGTAACAGCAATTTCCCGAGATAGAAGACTTCGTGCGACGAGTTTTACTGACCGTGGGGCATAGTAGTGGAAGAAGACAAGAGTCGCTGAAAGCTGATCGAGGACTTAAGGACAACGCTTCGGAAGTGGGTGCCTGAATACTCGGGTCCGTCATCGCCATCGTCATTGGTTGATGAAGTCGAAAGGTGCGGAGCAGATCAACGTGCAGCCGCAGCGGCACGATCGAAGTCGAAGAGTGCCAAGCCGTTCCTTTTGGAGAAAATGCGTGTTCCGAGGTGGGAAAATACCGTTCTCAGCTCATTCCAATCTACTAATTATCAATAATGTTATATATTCCCGGTGGGCCTACTGTGACACCGCAACAGGATTATCAATAGGAACGCCTGCCCTCTTCCGTGACTCTCAATAAAAGCTCGATCATGCATAGTACAAGAACAGTCGTATAAGTCAATCAGGACTCAATGATCCGTTTAAAATTCGACTGGCCCTCGATTCGTACTGTAAACACACATTCTTTGAACAGGCATATGAAGAGCAAAATTAAATCATTCCAAGTCCATTGCCAATACTGTAGATCGTCTTCTATCTCACCATCCTCCCCAGAGTCCTGCTCTGCATTTCATAATTCTTCGGCACTCAACATTGCTAGAGTTGGGTGTTTCCGAAGGCCACAGACATTGGCTTCCCTTCCCAGATGCTGACGATGTCTACATTGAAGATATGTCGATGCTACGAAGGAGGCTACGGTCCTATTTCCCCCATTTCCCCCAGAAGAATTCGACGCAAAGAGTTGACGAATCTCGCGCTTCCATGATATTTTTAGTGGAGATTTGAGGATGTTAAATGCCAAACGTTTGACACGGGCATAGGTCTAGAGGATGACTAGATGAGTCATTGATAAACATCACGGTTCCTGATATATGTTCATGGCGACAGACCTGGGGTCTACAAGCACCTATAGGGTCCCTGGCTTGGAGATAAAGCACGAGCAGGTATATTGATGAAATATAAGAGCGACAATATGAAAAGACTCGATATTAGACAGCATGAGGTGGAAAAACAGACGGAGAGAAACCGACTGACAGTAACGATCGAATAAACAGTTTATGAGACCCAGAAACGAAGCCAGGGATGGTTAAGAAGTACTGCGTCCTTTCCGCCACCACGATTGAGAACATCATGGCGCAAAGGACCAAGGTTAATGACGAAGAGAAGCTGCCAAAATTTATGGGTAACACACCCAACGAGTAGCAGAATGGATTTAAGAGTCGAAGCTTCAGCTGATTCATAGGTCTCTTAGGATGATTTTGATCAAATCTGGGTCGTGTGAGGCATATGTATCGCCCATGTCCACTATTTTGGATGGAGGGTATATCCACGAGGCTACGCAATGTCCTCAGGTGGATTTTGACGTCGTTTAATGCCAATGAGCGTCACCCAGAACCTGAGATATGCCGTGTTAATAGCTTCGGATCGAAAAGGAATGAACGAAAGCGAATTCGAAATGATCAGTAATATGGCGAAGTCTGCTCACCGTAAACCAATATCGCCTTCCTAATACAGCTACGTCAACATCCAAAGGAGTCGCGTGCGCGAGGATAGAAGGACAAGGCTGAATGGATGTTGATCGGAAGTATCTCATTGGAAAATAGAAGCAAGGATACGTACCCTGATGATATCGCGGGTTCAATATCTATTTTGAGGTGGGCCAGGGGAGTGTAGGTCATCCTGAGTTTGGTGAGGGCTGCGGTGATGAGGATGTTGCGGCTGTGGGATGTTTTAATGTGGTTAGGCTGGATTATGCCAGAGATACTTAGATATCGAGAGGCCACTCGTAGTCAACAGTGAATGCCAATGAAAGCTCGAGAGTCAGTGAAGACTTTGAGAGAAAATCCACATCATGATCTATGCGAGTAGACCTGTCATCCACGCGATTAAAAGAGTGGAAGCTGTCTTAGAATAGTAGTGCATACCAAACGTTCGCCCCTCTAACTCGAAGAGATCAACTTTTCCCACTGTATTATCGCCGTAGGCAACCAAATAGGTAATGGACAGTGCATAGTCGACGGGTATTCAAACCCAAAAGACGAAAAGGCCAAAGAGGAGGAGGCCACCATTTAAAAACGCGTTTTTGGCCCATGTTTTGACGCGGAAAGTTCTACCTTGTCGATGAAGGCCTTTATCGCCACCGGAGGGTTGCACAGCCCTTCATAGGACGATCTTCCTACCATTTGTATACCACAACTATAACCGCCGCAAGGGCCTATCGATCGCCTATCCCCGCTGTGTAGTGCAGGTAACGGCTGGGGCGGATCCCCGATCGCGAGCTCGAGAGGGTCCTCGAGGCGAGTGTGAATCTGGGTGCCCCAAGTGAAAACGAGGCGTGAACGAGGACGAGGGTGCATGGGCGTGTAGGAAACGAGGGTGCAGGAGAACGAGCAGAGGGCGGTTGAAATTATGATGACGTGGATATGAGCCAGGATACTAACACGGTTGGATGTCAGCCATATGCGCAACGGTGGAAGGTATGAGGTCATGACCAGAATGGGCGCTGGTCGTGTTGGACAAGCATATATGCGGATAGGTCGAACGGTCTTCCCCATTGTACAGTAAGACATTCTCGGTGAAATTCATCACGTTGACTAGTAGGCGATCCATAGAGTACGAATCGTGACGAGATTTTCCCATAGTGGCCAGAGAGTGACTCGGAAAGAGTGCTCAAGTTCGGATTCCGGCCACCGTGAACTTGAACATATGAGGATTACAATGGCAAATGTCCCATGCCTTCTAAGGGGTTCGAAGGACTGGGAGGCGGTGTAGTTCTAACAGGAGGGCGTTCAGTACAAAGGGGGGAAAAAACGGGATGAGGACATACACTGCACAAGTCGGTGCCCGTACCCGTACCTATGCGCAATATAGCAAATCGGCTTATTCCACCTCCACCAAATCTTGATACGACACACAAAACACTGAACATGAGTGCATGAGTTCCGAAGAGCGGGTATTTGGTTGCGTCATAAGTTGCCATCGCGATCGGTTGATGATGTCGAAGGTGCCAAGCCGTTCCTTTTGGGGCAAAAGGATCGTGCCTTCAACTTCATCGTGAATTAGGCGCTCAGCTCCACCTCGTCCTCAGCCCACTTCAGCTTATCATGCATATTATGGCCAATTATCGATATCGTTACACCCAGGAGTGACACCGACCCAGCCCTGTTCCGAGTCTATTCTCCTCCCAGTTGTCCGAATTGTCGAGGTCGACATCTTCGTACACTCTGAGTATAGTAGGTCAGTGCACAAAACTTTCGAGGTAGAATTATTTGTTTTTCGTCTTTATTTTTGATTAAGTTAAATGGAGGCTGCTAGTTACTGTTAGTTCGGGTGATCAAGCCGAGTTTGTCTAGAACGACGAGGTAGCAAGGAAGTGAGGAGAGTTAGATAAAAGCTAGGTTGTTGTTGTTTACGGTCGTTCACTTCAAAAATGCGTGATATCGGGTATAGACTTAACCTGAAAGGTAATGGGTAAGTCGAAATGACACACAAGAGAAACTCGTAGACAAGTTTAACAACCCAAAATTGACTGGGGGGTAATCTACGAAGTACCGATTTATATACACGTATGTAGACTTGGCATAAGGTAAAATCCAAAGGAGCATACGGTAGGTAAAATTTACCGGTCAATTGAGAGGTGCAACGAGGCTTTTGATCATAGAGTAGAACATTTCGCAAAAGGTGTAAAAAAGGAAAAGAGGTCGCGAGTAAGCAAAAGTGATAAGACAACAGATACCGAACCATTACAAAAAGAAACCAGAGAAATATACCCTTTTCCCCATCAGACCACTTCAAATTTTGACCGGGAAACCATCCATCATCCAACTTCAATTTTCTTCGTCCACGAACAATCTAAGTGAGGCAGACTGACGGGGCAGTAAGAGCGTTGTTGATCAAGGTCACCTCGCCGTTCAGCGCACACCAGGAACCGTTGTTGCTTGCAGCGTCGGAGGCTGCAATGCTGGTGTATGCCAAGATATTTCCGACCAATTGAGCGCCAGCCTCGATAGTAGCGGAACTTCCAACGATGAGGTAGACGTTACATGCCTGGGCACCGTTGATTGTGAGGATCTGGGAGGCTGCAGAAGCGCCAAAGGTGGTGGTGATTTGGAAGATCCATTGTCCGCGGGGGTTTCTTGCGCCATCGAGAGTTAGGATACCCGTGAGCGTAGCGGCAGAAGTGGGGAAAGTGTACACCCCAGGAGGAAGGGTAACACCGCCCAAGTCCGAAGCGGGAAGGGCAGCGGTGGGGACCTTGGCGACCGCGTTGTTGTACGCCTTCAGGCAGGCAGCCTCGGCATTGCTGGCGGGAGTTCCAGCAATAGAGGTTGTAGTGCAAAATCCGGGAGGGAAGCCGGTCATCTCGCTCCCGGGCCACGTGCCACAGCTTCCCATGACGATAGTGTTACCGACGTTGGTGATTGTGGAGGCGGCAATTGCGCCCCAGCCGGCTGCAGCGCCCATGAGGATCGCAGGAGTCGTCTGACGCTTCTCCACCTCAACCGAGGGAAGAGCGACGGTAAATTGTGCCAGAAGAGCAATGGTAGCAAGCTTGCCGGCGTTGAGAGTTGTGAATTGCATGGTGATGAATTTGGTCAAAGATTTTGGGATTGGAATTTGAAGAAAGACGAATGTTTGGAGCGAAGGTTTGAAGTGAAGGGGATTTTCGGGCTCTTAGAAGTGAGGGATGATGTTTTTTTCTTTGGATGAATGGGCAGTTATATACAAATTTCTGGAAATTTATTTTCCTCAACAACATCCCATAATTCTCTCCTTCTCTTCAAAAATCTTGATTCTCATGACGTGCATACACTGGATCCTGAGATCGAGGCCAGGAAGACTGTCCTCTACCAGTTCACGGAGGGTCAGCAGATAGTCTAGGCTACTATCGCCAGTGCCTCTCTATGCCGCTGAACCACAAGAAGTTAGAACTCTATACGCAATACCATACAAACGAAAGGGGAAACGATCTACATTTTCTGTAACGGGAAATACCAACTGCGACACTCCTCGAATCAAGAAGAAGTTAAATGAAAGACGATACACCGAGTTCATATTCGACACTTTGCCGCTTTCAATAAGGGTAGGTAGTGTCACCGTATGTCGCACATTAGCTTAGGCGACACACCTATTCATTCTTCTGTCATATTCTAGGTGTCAAGATTGTCGTGTTTGAGGCCCGTCCGTCAACGCTTCGGCGTGTACCGTGTACTAAAGTCCAAGGCCGTTTTTAGCCACTAAATTAATTTACCTCCGCCGAATTTTAAGCTATAGAATTTTGAAAATCACATATACAAGTTCTCAGTGTCGCCGATGTTGATTACCACGCAAAGCAGGAATATAACCACCAAGCCGTCCATTTAGATTCTATAATGATATCGATCTGTTCTTTAGATCTTTGCACTCAACGACAGTCCATATTTTCTCTCCTTCCTCTCCAAAACTCATGGTTTTCATAATGGGCAGAGAGTGGATCTGCAATAGAGTCCAGGAAGGCTTCCCTCTTCAAACTTCATATTTCTCATGATGACATAGACTGGAACATGGCATCGAGGCCAGAAAGACTTACTTCTGCACGAAGGGTCAGCAGATGGCCTAGGCTGTTGTTTTTAGTGGCTTCCCGAACCATCAAACTATAAGAACTCTATATACAACATTATATCGACAAAAGGGGGAACGATCTACCATCGCTGCAACGGGCAGTTGGCAATCCAAGATTGTATAGATCTGACTACTTCGTTCCGTTGGGCCAAGCCTTGTCTTTTATGAAAAATTTCTACAAGGAAAGGTTTTCTTGTGGGCACCAATCATTCCTCGGGTCGGTGGTGGACACTGGGCGACTTGGCTCCCGGCATGCCACAGGCATTCATGTACTCGGGTATGGAGTCCTATGGACAGGGGATCCACCAGCTCGTGTTTAAACACGCGAATCTTCCGTCGTAGCAAGCCACATACGGCCTGCCCTCCACTCGCCTGGCAAGCAGTGTGGGTGCTTCCCTCCTCACCAGCCTCGGCCCCAGAAGCCCTTCGAACTTGCCGGCGATGCTTAACTGGGCAGCTGACCTACCATTTTTGGACAAAATTTAACTCTCCGACATCCACTGCATAATGTCAACATAGCCAGATCACCGTACGGGATACTTTAACTCATCGCTTGGCCCCATGTAGATTGAAACTTTTTTATTTTTCGAAACCCCATTGTTTTGAAAAGCGCAATAAACTACTGGAATAGCTGGGCTGGCTAAAAGCTTGGGAGTGACGCTCGTCCATCAACTGCATTTCAGGTTCCACGAACACTAAATTTTCACTGAGGGGGAGGTTTATCCTGGCCAAGCTGCGATCATGTGGAAGATTTAAAAGACATTTCCGTTGAGTTAGAAGCTGTTAGAAGCTGCACTGGCTTGGCGCTAATATCAAACCAGCTCCACTTGAGGAAGCCGTCGTACAAAGCAAAAACCGAAATATCTCTACCTTCCCCTTCCCTCGATAGAAATAGTGACAGCGGTTTCAGTACCGTGTGTACCAAGGACCGTTATCGGAGTTGAGTAACAGCAACCCCCCGAGATAGAAGACTCCGTGAGACGGGTTTTGCTGACCATGGTGCATAGTAGATGAAGAAGAACAAGACTCGCTCAAAGCTGATAGTGGTAGTATAGGAAGAAGGGCAAAGCTTCCGAAGGGTGGGTGCCTGAAATACCCGGCTCCGTCATCGCCATCGCCATTGGTTGATGAAGTTGAAAGATGCGGAGCAGCCGCAACGGCACGATCGAAGTCGAAGGATGCTAAGTCGTTCCTTTTGGAGAAAATGTGCGTTCCGATGTGGGCAAATGTCGTTCATCCTAATCTACTAATTATCGTCAGTGCTGTAGATACCTGGTGAGCCCACAGTAACACCGCAATGGGCTCAGCAATACCAATTCTTGCCCTCTTCTGTTACTGTTCTCCGCTATTCCTGGTCCACTGAATCGTGGAGGTCTTCTAGGACCCCTGAAAGTACTGCTCAATGCCATATCCCAGTCCGGATCAGATTTTTGAGATTTTTTGAGAGGCCATATCCAATCCGGATCAGAATTTGGCCAAAATACACGAAGGTCATATGCATAGTCCGGATCAGGATTGGCTGGGAACTGACTGGCCATATCCCAGTCCGGATCAAAAATTTGGGCAGTAGGAGATCTTGAACACGCAACCTTGGACAACAATGGGCTACTTCATCATTGACTTACCACTGAGTAATATTGCAATTCATAAAGAGGTTTCTCAGTATGTAGATCTTGAGAGGAAAGCAGAATCTCATGTAACAACCTCCATTAAGGCGTGAACACCACCGTTCGAAATCGAGAGGGAAGAGGGGAAATGTCCCAACAGATATGTCTCGTTCATAATTTTGCCAATACTCTTGACAATGCAATTGCCAATCGGCATTATTATTATTCAGTCTTCCATTGACAAATGAATGGTCGAACCCAGGAAATCAGCGCATTCCTTAACACTGTAAGGGGATTCACATAATAGTTTGGCAAGTCCTAGAGAGCGACCACCTCCATCGAGCCACGAGCGTTTTCAGCAAGTAAAAAGGTGGTTCATATTACTGTCCTCAAGATAGAGCCTGAGGCCTGATATTCGACAGAACTTGAATCCTGGAAATCTCAGGCCCGAGCATAGTAGGATTGAGGTGCCACTAGTTCATATACGTGAGGTAGTACCTATTGGTAAATCTGCACCTTCAAGTAAAGATGCTTCGAGCTGAAAATGTGCTACCCATACTTAATACCACGCAAAATAATCGAAAATTTAGAGAATTTTCGATTTTTTGAGGCCATATCCCCAGTCCGGATCAGGATTACCATACAGTAAACAGTCCGGATCAGATTTTGGGATTTGGGATATGGCATTCAGCAGTACTTTCAGGGGTCCTGGTCTTCTCTGCCGTCATCATCGAACAATCCGAGGCTCCACGTCTGAATCTGTCAGCTGGCAGTACTTATGTGGGATGATTTACACGCGCTGGGTGGTGCCGAGCTGCCGAAGCTCGCTTAAGCTGATCCCATCAATCCTCGTGATCGGTCCCCAATATGGACAAACTGCCTGTTTGGGAAGGCGCGCTCGGGCTCCGCCAGCGCTGAAACCCTGCGCGCCTAAGCCTGCGGCGCCTGTCGTTTCGTGTCCCTTGAGTGCCCCTCCCCTCCAGTGCTTCGGTAGACACTTAGAAACTTCTTTTTACATATTGGTGAATAATATAATTGATTTTATTGGTCTATACATTGCTTGTAGCTAATACGAGTGGTTGCTCTGGGTTTACACGGTGTTTCTTACAGAAAACCATGTCTGGGGAGGAACTAAGGGCGCGGCTGGGCGCATAAGTAGAGCTAAGTAACTTATTTCTGATGATTTACGGATTTACCTGTAAATTGATGTGATTTACACGCTGAACCGGCTCGATTTACGTCTGATTTACCAGCAGGAACGACGACATGCTTAGCCGAACATAGCGCGCTCAGGGTTGATGCGCGATGCTGTCCGCCAAGGAAGCTGAGAAACACTCGTATCTTATGCAGGCGCCCTTCCAAAAGTATATTTGGCAATATATACGAGCTCTATACTAGGGATATGTTTTCATCGAATATATACCGTCTCAATGAAAATTTGCGGGTCCATTGGGCTTCAAATTATTTGAACACAATTATGACCGCTTGTTCGGGCCTCCCAGGGTCGCCTCAAATAATTCTCAGGTGCACACAAGCATCGTTTGAGAGCTAAGGACAATTTCTTGCACCAATGCCCCGGGTAGTGAGGTCGGCTGAGCCGTGATTTACTGTGCCGTGTAAATTCATGGTAAATTTAGGGCTATTATGCATACTTAATAATAATATAACCTACATATGCCACCCACGAGACAGAAATATTGTCGTTTCATCAAATGATTTGAATCATATCAACTGTAGTCTGACTGAATCTCCAAGTCTGTGTCTCGAGTCAGAGTAATCAAAGGGTGTATTTTGGGTCGGCCCAGCTACCGAGATTGTCTGAATTGAATTAAACATCGACATGCCGCCTGAAGAGGCTGCTAACCCTGAATAGTAACTACCTACTTAAGTGCTAATGGGCTGTTGCTTGGGAAAATGAAAATACCCCTAACTTGTTACCCAGTAAATCATTTCGTACGATTCACATACAGGATTCCACTCGTACTCGTATTCACCCTCCTGCCCCGCTGAGCAATGCCCAGTCATTTACACTCAAAGCCGAGCAAGAGAAGGTCAAAGACGAACGAAGCGGAGGAGACGAGAAGGGAGGGAAGAGAAATGAAGCAAACATGTGCTGGGCTGATCCTCGACCGCAAGAAGGAGAAGGACTCCTAGACGATTCTGAGTGGGTGAGGTGCTAGTAGGCGGGGAGATAGGTACCACGCATCATGGATTCCGCGGATGGTACAGTCGATCTGGAGGAAACGAAGGAAGTCAGTATACACGTGTATATCCAACACCAAAGGTGCAGACCAGAAAGGACTGGGGTCAGTTAGCATGTATGCACAGACAAAGGCGCTATCGGATTCATGTCAGGGGCGACAGGAAAAGATGCATTAGTATTGTGAAGAGAGTAAAACTTGGTACAGCCGTTAGGTTTACCTCTTGCGGATAATTTATTCAATAGTACATATTTCTGTAATTAAGGATGCGAAGCGACTTCTGGTGGATAGAAAGGTTTGAGCCAGTCTCGATCCCCTGGTGGCCTGAAGAACCCAATCCGCTGATCCGGGTTCTCCTGCTTCAATTTGATTCTCTCCATATTCTGCCTGCACCTCGGCTCAAAGGTCCGTCTATCAGGTGATTCATCATCCAAAACAGAAAATCTCTCGGCGGCTACCTCAAAGGCCGAATACGCATCTGCGTATGCACCTGTATGAAGGTACATATACCCAAAGTCACTGAAGGTGACAGCAACACCCAGCACTTGACCAACATACTGGCGTGTGTGAAGACATGTCTCGAAGGAGTGCGACGCCTCTACCGGCCGACGGAGCACCCTCCCAGAGAGTGAGAGAATATCACCATAGATGAATGACGGTCCCAAATGTTTGACCAACTCCTGTGCGTCTTGAGCTGCCTCCAGCACCTGCTCATTTGGAACATCCAACCCATCGAGAGTGCGTGCTTTGCCGTAAAGGGGCGAGGCTGCATCCCTGTTGCATCCTTGGCGCGTCAACAGACTTGCTGCTGCACCAAAAGCCTCCAAGGCCTTGTTGTCCTCGTTGCAAGACAAATGTAGCCATCCGAGTGCATCTAATGCACGTGCGTGCCAGTACTCGTCTGCGTTCTTGGTCCTGGCTAGTACGTCGTCGAGGAAAGTTTTTCTCTCTTTCGGGTTACTGCGAACAAGCTTGCCGACATCCGCGTATGTTAAGGCACATTCGAAGTCTAACTGCTGGCTGGCATCGTCACCCGCCAATAACCGAGAACTTTCCTCCAGCAGAGATTTCGCCTTGCCAAAGCTGTCAACTGCTGCGTACGAGCTGCCTAAGCACAGCAAGGCTTCAGCAATGTATCGCTTGTTCCCATTTGCCTTAGCCACATTTAAGCTGTGCTCCGCAATTGCGATGAGGGGCTTGGTGTCCCGTCGATACCAGCTAAACGCAAGCAAGGCCCGGACCAATTGATCATTGGAACCTGTATGATCTGTGGCGGCCAACAAGATGGACTGAATGTTGATGTCCTCCCTAGCAAGCGCCTCGGCATTGGCTTTGAACGTTGGATCGCGGTAGCGACAGGTGTGGTCCAGGACGTACTTGCAGAAAGCTGATTGCATAACTTGCTGGATCTGTTCGGATATGCGGTTGCGGTGGAGCATAAATGTTTGGATGACGGGGAGGACGGAGAGTGTCTGCGATGTATTTTTTCCGTCTCGAGTTGCAGTCTGAAGAAGCGCCGCCCGGGAGAGTGTAGCAATCGCGTGGGAGATATTCTTCAGGTTAGGGGCCCAGAGCACCAGGCGCTCCCTAGTGGTCCCAGCAGGAAGCAGCGAGAGAGTTGCTAAAAGATCAACCGCATCAGGGTTACGCTTGACGAAGTCGCTGTCCACCGAAAGACTGATGCTTTTGTTCATCCCATTATCCAACGGCCCATCAGATGGCCACATATCAGTGCCCAGCTGCGTCCATTCATCAAGCAGTTGCTTTGGCGAAGACTCCGATTCGCGTCCACGAGACGCCATCAAAGTGACAGCGAATGGCATACACCCAACGGCGTCTAGCAGGCTATCGAGGTCAGCATCCATGTTCCAGTGTGGGTTGAATCTCTGACAAATGCGGAGACTCGCATCCTTGTCGGTTGCTGGGACAATTTCCGAATGCCATTCCACATCGACAGTGGGCGAGCGTGATCCACGCATAGTGACCAGGATGGATACGTGACTGAGTTGATTCAATTTGGATAGTGCTTCCTCGACCTGCTTCTGGCCATCGATC
>Ga0247741_1000335_pt1 | contig 27981 bp, 38 predicted proteins | sample UWRJL213509R2_FD_180945 | JGI IMG/M metagenome (GOLD analysis project Ga0247741, IMG submission 180945) | Plant litter microbial communities from Arlington Agricultural Research Station in Wisconsin, United States - UWRJ-L213-509R-2 | ecosystem: Environmental > Terrestrial > Plant litter >... | reverse complement strand
TGAGAGCAACCGAAGCGGAGAAGGGCGCGAGCGTGTGGCGCTACAAGCGCAAGCGTCAAGAGGGACTTCCACTGCATAGCGGAAGAGATTGACAGTAGTGTTCTGGAACGAGTCGGGGTCCCATATAACTGGGACTCTGTCAACGAAACACTCCCATCCACGGCAAAGGCATGGAGAAATGACGTGAGTCGCACCAGCACAAACAACGAGTCTCGTTGAATTGATAGAAGCCAAAGGCAAAGATAATATGCCGTCGAGGCATTTCAGCGTGCATCTATTCTCCATATTCTTGCGTTCGAAGGAGACACGCATATAATTGAGTCAATTTGTAGAAAAAATGCTTCTCGTCTGAACCACGGCAATCATGATCTTCTTGGGTTCTCTATTCCCCGCTGGTAGCATGCAAACTGACAAAATAAACGCAAACGCAATAGATCAGCGCTAAGTACCTTCAGGTTGTTCAAAGTTTGGAGGGTTCATAACGTACAATTTGATGCCAGACGTGAAGTGCGAACCCTCGTTCACTAAAAGCTCGGGCAGAACGTTTTGGAGCCTTGAGCCAAATGAGAAAATCGAAATCAACTCGAAGCAAGACGCTTCTATGTGTCAAATGCAGCACATGGTCGCCCCCAGACCAAAAACTTGGCGACCAGCTGCCGAGAAATTTTCACATTGAAGTTTGAAGATTCAGTAGAGGGAGGCGCAATGTTGTTGACGTGACTTGTGAGGAGAGTGATGGAAGAGGTATCATGTAAAGATAGGAAAAACACAGGCGAATTCGGAGTGGAAGCTGACAGTTGGTAAACCACACGTCATCGTGATGCAAGGTTGAATTCTCACCTGTAGCACATACCTGCTGTTCTCCAGCACGAGTTCGTCGATAGCCTAAGGATGAGAAAGATGTGTCGGGAATGTTGACTTGCATGGGTAGGACGTAGGTCCATGAACGTGGACGTGGGTTACGATGCGGGTGCAGCCAAACCCAGCACACATGGCCGACAAATAGCTGACCAGTCGGCCTGAGGAGTGGTGTTAATAATTGCGACCCAGGTGAGAAAAAGGGAGGGGAGAGATGGAGTCCGACCGTGGGAGAGGAGCCGTCAGCAGTGAGGGGAGCTCGAGGAATGCAATTGGTGCAGAGGAAAGCCCATGGATCGTGGTCGACGGCAGGTAGAAGAAGATGAAGAGGTCAAGGCAAAAAGATCGGCAACGGGGATTGTGAATGGACTCGATGGCAATGGGACGCAAGCGTAGCCCACGCGCCTATGGCTGCTGAAGAAGATTTGGCGAGGATGGTGGTTGGTTACTACAGCTGTCTTTTCCGAAGGGAGCTGGAGGATCGGGTAGGACCCTACTCTTTCCTGAGGTATGTCCGATCCCTATGCGGACGGAAACCAGACCTGGGACCAAAACCTGGCCCTAGTCTGATCCCTATGCGGACGAAAATCGAAAAATTTGGCCGAACGTCCGATCCAAACTGGGTAGCTGGTCGGTAGTGAGGTCCGATCCACATTCGTACATTTGTGGTCGTCAGCATCCTGGGACCTTCAGCCAAATTCTACCCTATATTATTGTTTTGAAATTTTTTATTCGATCGTTCCGTCCTGGATAGGGCTCAAGACCCTCTAAAATTCACCCTCTTGCTCCAGTACCTGGTATTTCCGGTATGGAGGTATCATGCAATATAGTTTCCTCTTGCGTTGCTGTTGCACTCTCGCTCTGCTAACAGGTCTGATGTTAGCGATTGTGCTTTTGTGGTGCTCCGTTGGCTTGTCGCCCAGCGCTTGTCGCATTCGAGGTGAGTTGACTTTTTTCTAGGTTTGTTGAGGCTGAAATTCATGATTGTACGTAGGTGGCCTTGGATCTACTGTACGACCAATGTTCCTCTTCGCCGAGATCCATTAGACCGTATTGAGGTCTCGTCTGTTGGGCCACTCCTCCACCTACCTGAATCTTCGGGGCAATAATGTTAATTCTGGTAAAGGTGGACGTCATCCCCTCCAAACCTTGCATTCTTACTTTAATCTCAGGCGCGAATGTTACCGTTCAAGGGGCTCGTTCAAGGTGCGTTGAATTGTCTTTGAAAGTTGCCCTTCAAGGTTGAATTCTCTTTATCTAGATGGACATCCCCCTCAACGATGTGGTCCTATGGCAGATCCTTTCTTTGGGGGTAACATAGGATTGCGAGATTGTCACAATAGAGTGAAAAGGCTGAAAAGCCGAACCGGCTCTGAGCTGTCGCAGCACGAGAAGGACGATGTGAACAGCGAATTCGACGCGGATGAAAAGCAGGAGTGATGCAGGTAGAAAACGCATTTCCCGTAGAATTGTCTCTAAAATACATGTCCGATCCGCTGTGCGGACGGAATTGGTTAGTTGAAAGCTATGATCTGCTATGCGGACGGAAATGGGACAAAAAGTGCACCTCTCATCCCTATGCGGACTAAATCGGCTAGAAATTTCGCGGACATAAGTGGGAAATTTTGACGATTTTGGATCGGACATTGCTCAGCATAGAGTAGGGTCCTGATCGGGTCAGGTTGCCCAGCGTGGGCATTTGACTCGTAGCCGAGTGAAGCCTTGCGCTTGAAGACTTTTCCTGGCTCTCGCATCCTGGGTCCCCCTGGCATCAAGCTCCCATTGCTGCACAGACGAGCACACTCAGCACGACCAATTGGCCCTTAGCCCCCAGCTCTTGCAGACGGCCAGAGCTCCGTGCGCGGCACTAATCTGCTTAAGTACAGTGAGGACGCCTCTACAATTACAAGAAGGCCTCGTACTCTCACGAGCAAAGTAAATCTGGTCCGGTCTTCCTCTTTGCAACCCTACTTAATAATGCTGACCTATTCTAGTCCATGAGTATAAACTCTCACACTGAGATGGACATCATCCCTCAAACGCTTGTCTACATGCTTAAGTTGCGCACGACGATAAACACATTGATAAATGGGCATGTTTACCAGTGTGCTGCGACGGTGGCTCCGATTCAATATGCTGAAGTGGACTGTGGTCAGTACCCTGCGAGAATTCATCGCATGGAAGCGACAACAACTGAACTTTTGGACATGGACGCGAGATTGTCAAATTCTCCTCCTAACTTCCCGCACTGATACAATTGCCATCCTTGCTTCCAGATTCGATGCATAAACACAGTCTCTGTGGAACTGGCCATCACAGAAAATCTCACTCCACTCCACATCCGCCACCACCGTTGCATCTCGCCATGCTGAGTGAGGCGTATTGACATACTACCTACAGATGACAGGATAAGCGCTAAATTCCACTCGACTTGCCAGAACTAACCAATCGAAAAGGCCGTTAACCGAGAGGCACTTGAGTACTCTTCATTGCTGGCGCTGTGTGGCAAGATCCTAAAGCTGAGCAACTCGATAGTCAAGGCTGGAACACAGAGGAATTATGAGTGAAGTACCTGGAGGTGGGTTAGATGAGGATGAATCATGGTTCATAACTCTGGGGTGAGTCATACAGAGTAGTCCAGTCAGAGAGTCGATCAGATTGGAAGGAAGATTCAACATGTAGCCACGCACGCTGTCGGACTCGATAGAGTCAGCATCAGTTTCCTGAGGGATCAAGTTATGCATGCAGTGTTAAGCCATACAAGGGAGGAGGAGAGAGAAGATTGCGCACCCCCTAAAAGTCGAAATTAGAAAGAACAAGGTGAGAGTCCAAGAAGCAGGTTCAAGAGGAAAGAAACCACGGACATCTGATTCGGAGTCCTGAGAGAGAGAAAGTCAGCCACAATGAGGTCAGAAGCTATGGCAATAGGTTCGAGAGCAACAACGCACCAACTTTAAAAGTCCAAATCAACAATGTCACGGTCAGAAATCATGTCAGTAGATTTGAGAGCAAATCACGCACATCCTGAGAGTCCAGATCAACCATGTCGCCGTCAGGAATCGGGTCAGTAGATGTGAGAGCAAACCACGCACCCACTGAGAGTCCAAATCAACCATTCCACAGTCAGAAATTGGGTCAGTGGATTTGAGAGCGAATCACGCACAAACTGGGAGTCCAAATCAACCATGTCACAGTCAGAAATCCGGTCAGTGGATTTGAGAGCAAATCACGCACTCGCTGAGAGTCCAAATCAACCATGTCACTGTCAGAAATCGGGTCAGTAGATTTGAGAGCAAATCACGCACTGGCTGAGAGTCCAAATCAACCATGTCATGGTCAGAAATCAGGTCAGTGGATTTGAGAGCCAATCACACACTTCCTGAGAGTCCAAATCAACCATGTCACGGTCAGAAATCCGTCAGTAGTTTTGAGAGCCAATCACGCACTACCTGAGAGTCCAAATCAACCATGTCACTGTCAGAAATAGGGTCAGTAGATTTGAGAGCAAATCACGCACAAACTGGGAGTCCAAATCAACCATGTCATGGTCAGAAATCCGGTCAGTGGATTTGAGAGCAAATCACGCACTGCCTGAGAGTCCAAATTAACCATGTCACCGTCAGAAATCCAGTCAGTAGATTTGAGAGCAAATCACACACAAGCTGAGAGTCCAAATCAACCATGTCACGGTCAGAAATCCTGTCAGTGGATTTGAGAGCCAATCACGCACTTGCTGAGAGTCCAAGTCAACCATGTCATGGTCAGAAACCGGGTCAGTAGATTTGAGAGCAAATCACGCACTCGCTGAGAGTCCAAATCAACCATGTCACTGTCAGAAATCGGGTCAGTAGATTTGAGAGCAAATCACGCACTGGCTGAGAGTCCAAGTCAACCATGTCATGGTCAGAAACCGGGTCAGTAGATTTGAGAGCAAATCACGCACTGGCTGAGAGTCCAAATCAACCATGTCATGGTCAGAAATCAGGTCAGTGGATTTGAGAGCCAATCACACACTTCCTGAGAGTCCAAACCAACCATGTCACGGTCAGAAATCCGTCAGTAGTTTTGAGAGCCAATCACGCACATACTGAGAGTCCAAATCAACCATGTCACCGTCAGAAATCGGGTCAGTAGATTTGAGAGCAAATCACCCACCCACTGAGTCCAAATCAACCATGTCATGATCAGAACTCCGGTGAGTAGACTCAATAGTTTGATCTCATTGCGTACCTCTGGTTCCAGCTAAAAACAATGACGGCTCATCAGTCAAAGCTCAATTCTCGAGAATAGATCAATAGACAAACAAACTGTTTGACATGGATATTGCGGATCAACCACAAATTAATGTCTTCGTCCGTGTTCTTGCCTACAGTTTCACTTCTGGCAACATGTGTTGCTTGAAATCGGGCGCCGCAATCATTGGCACTTGGCAACGAGTTTAAGTGTCAGCCAGAGAGATCATCGTCCGCAACAGGAAAATCATACCAATCAATAGAGACTCTAGTGGACCCGTGCTCAACTTTAGTCTCCTTCTTACAACGGGGGCACCTATATGTGTTGAAATTTCTCTTCTTCCTAAAATCCTTTCGCTTTGCTTCCTCGGTCAATACCACCCTCATGACGAATTTAGTATTTGGCCCTCGATTGTTCTCGAACCCAACTTCGTCCGTCATTTGGATCACTTCGTCACCTGTATCCACGCAGAGGTCATACATCCCCTTGTCGATAACACGGATGAGGGTGCGATCTTCGGGCGATTTTTCATTGACGAAAAGTGGCCGTATGGCTGCTTTGAATTGCTAGATGATACCGTCAAACCCCTGACAACACTCATGTATTGCGCATCACAAAGAGGCGTACTTACTTTCAGCGAGCCTGCATAGTCCATTGAGATGGAAAATTTGCGTCCAGTCGCGTCGATGAGTTCCAGATTTGCCGATATGCAGACCGTCACCCTTGGATTCGTCGAGCTCATGTCCATGAGGGTTAGAGCCTGTAAAGATACATTGTGAGCGCCGATATAAGTATTATAAGCTAGAGCTGGGCGCACCGAGTAAGAAGTCAAATAAAATTGGATATCTTGCATGCACTGAGAGAGAATCTGCGAGACGGTCGTGTACCTCACTTTGCGCAAGGTCTTTAGCCTCTCCAGCTCATTGGAGGTATGTGTCAGTTGCCTGGATACTGCATTAGTGGTGTTTCCGTGAGTTGAATCCCAATAAAATACATGATCATATTGTCCCGAAGCCGCAGCGTTCTGGATGCCGATGCTTCTGGCAAGGTGGCAACCTCATCCAGAAGCCAGCGAAGTTTAGTGGTTAAGGCCTTGATAGCCTGCTCATTTTGCGACATTTTCTACGTGCCCAATATGAGTAGGACGTCGCCTTAGACACTTCACACTCACATCGATGATGTTCAGAATGCCGAGCAATGTACCAATCGCAGCTTTCAGTGGGGTACCGGCGACGGGAATCGCCTCTACTAAGGGTATCAAGGCGGTGCCAACAACATTGGTGTAATCCCGAACGCGTCTCCCAAAGGTCTCGTTTGAACCGACGGCAAACTCGGTACCCGGGGGTGGTGCAAGGTGTCCATGAGAGACATTAGCAGCGCTCGATTGCAGAACGACATTGCTAGAGGTACCAAGTGGGAATGTACACAGAGATCTGGAGGCAAGAGTGATGATCGCAGACTCTTGTCCCGCAGCATCGATTTTGCGCCGTTGGATTAGCCCTCTCAGCCACACGGGAAACAGAGGAGGTGACTTGGCTGTTGGTTGATACTTAGGTATTTGTGACATCTGCGAGTAAGATATTGCGAAGTAGTGGAGATGTTGCTGCTGGTGAGATGGGAAAGAAGACCTGGTCATGCCGCATGCCACCAGAAGTAAGCAAGAACAGCCTCGTGGAGGGCATTGGGGTTGACGTGTGGATGATCTATTGAGTAGCTTGACCCAAAATGGTGCACTATCTAGAGACTCAGACGTGCACAGCAGTTGCTTATCATGAGAGCCTCATCGATGAAATGAGTACTGACAGCGTCAATGGAACCTGGGTTGTGACTCGTCACATGTCTACACCCGAAACCGATCAATCGCCTAAACTCCAGCCTTGAATTCGAACACTTCGATCCGTCTCCATGATAGACAGCCTGAGACCAGCGTAATGACACCAAGCATCTGCTAGGATTGGAAGGGTTCTCCCGACATTCCCTTTACAACTCCTTCTCAAGACCTACTTATTCCAGAGACTCACTTTGATTTTGTGGCACGTCTTTATTTACCTTATCACCCCACTGAAACTCAAGGTGCGCGGTTTCTCGTGCCTGAGTCCATGAGAGGCACGCACGCAGTTTATTGTTCAAGTCCAACTAGACGAGGCATACAACATTTCGTGCGACTCTGATCATTTGGGAGCTCAGGATAACCCATCGACTCGTCTGTGGTGTGTACAGGAGAGAAGAGTTACATCTCGTCCACTTCCAAGGAATTGAGGATACTGTTTTATCGGTTCGTCACATCCCTCCTTCTGCTCCGGTGATTTTGAAACCTCAGTTGACAAACCCTACCTGCTAGGCCTCCTCCACGTCGAAGCGAAAATCCCGCCTCTCCTGCCAGTCGTTCACTCTCCCATTTTGTCGTACCTATCCTCCCAAACGGATGTACCAGATGGCAGCAACACAACTCAGTATTCACCCGCTAGACACCACCAACCAGCTGCCACTGCTAGACCACCAACCATCTAACTTGATGGCGGCGCAGACGTTGACGCAGATAGCAGTCTTGGCCCAAAGCAACACCGACACGGATAGCGTCAACGTAGGATTAGAATTTGGGAGGCGGAGGTCAAGGAAAATGGATTTGGATTTCGACAGAACCATGCTTGAGCAGATGATCTGCATTTGTATTTGAAGGGAGGCAGAGGTTTAGGGTTTTGGTTTCGATTTCGAACAGAGCCACTTGGCAGATGCGGTCGGTGCATGGCGGTTGGCAGACTCAGTTGGTGGTACTTGGTGTCTGGCCTTAATGCTTCGTGCCCAGTGGTCTATCTTACAGATAGCAATAACTCTTGACGCAGCTGTCATCCAAGATCCCAAGCTCGACAGAGCAGCTCCATCTGACACCAGCTGCTCAATCAGGTTGGAGGTTGTCAAATTTTGACTACATTATTTTTAGAAACAGCAGCAAGCGAGCATATGATATGTCGGTAATATGACCACAAATTTTATTAACTAACTGAAGTAACCCAAGTGACCATTATACATCTTCTGCGGCCAGGTCCTCTCTTCAAGGAAAGTAGCGGGGAGTAGCGAAGATTCGGAGAAGGTATTGACTCTACCATCAGTCTTTGTGCGAATTTTCAATAGGCTATTCTTCAATTTATGATACAATGTTATTACTTAGGTGTGAGATATACTTTTACCTCCTTCACGTATGATTACACCTCAACCCGAGGCTCCGATGCTTCAATTTCCTTCAAGATATACCCCTCCAGGCCGCCGCACAACCACAGCTCCTGCACGCTCGCTCCAACCGGCTTCACCTGATACACCTTCTGCTCACCCAAAACTCCACCGTTAACGACAACCTTGCCATCTGCCATCCCAATCTTCACCTCCAAACCCTTATCCACCGTCAGCTCGCCCTGCTCGCCACCAGCGCCACGCTTTCCGTCTTTAGCATACGCCTTGGTGAGGTCACCAACAAGCTCGGGGCATTCAAGGCACACCAAACCGTTATTGATCGCATTCCGCTTGAAAATGTCGCCAAAGGAGCCTGCAATGACGAGCGGCACACCGGCGGCCTTGAGTGCGGTGGCAGCTTGTTCGCGAGAGGAACCGGTGCCAAAGTTGTACCCCGAGACAAGGATGACGCCTTGTTTTGCATTCTTCGGTGCTTTCGATGCGGTGTCGCGCTCTTGAGTGGAGACGAGTGACGCGACGAGAGACGCGAAGCCTGGATCGTAGTTCTCCATGACCACTTCGGCTTGTCGTGCAAGGGTAATGTCGTCCTGATAAGTGTACTTGCCAGGGTAGATCCCATCGGTATTGAGATTGTCTTGAGGTGCGAAGAGAAGAGGGCCGGAGAAGGCAGTCGGGAATTCAGGAAGAAGTGGTTCGGTGGTTGTGGGCGTCTTGGAAGTCGCTTTCGAAGTATTGTTGTCGACTATCGAGAAGGTGGGTGCACCCACAGGAGGTAAGCTGACTGCGTTGAGTGAGTCGGGGCCGCAGATATAGCCCTTGATAGCACTAGCAGCCACAACTGCTGGACTGGCAAGGTACGCCTGTGCGAGCGGATGTCCCATCCTCCCCTTGTAATTTCTGTTGGTAGCGCTAATACCCGTTTGACCTTCCTCTAACAAACCCATCCCAAGCCCAATGCAAGGCCCACAACCAGCCGGCAGAGTTTTCGCACCTCCAAGAACCAGAATTTCCCAATCTCCAAGTTGTTCTGATTCCTGCTGGACGGCAGAGCTCGCGGCAGCGATATAAAACTCGACTCCAGGAGCGACTTTACGACCTTTCATCACCGCGGCTGCAGCTGCGATGTCAGAGACTCGTGAGTTGGTGCAGCTGACAAGGTAGGCTTTTTGGATTGGAATCTTCTTCTCTTCAAGTACTGGTAGAGGATTCGAGACCTTGACACTGTTGGGGCCAGAGACATGTGGGACGAGGGTTGAAAAGTCGAAGATGAGGTGTGAGGCATATTCAGCCCCAGGATCAGAGCTGAGGATGTTTTCCCGAAGAGCCTTCAGGCGTGATTCGTTTGTCCGGGCATGAGTGGGAGGTGAGATTCTAGGTGAAGTAGAGAACGTCTTAAACTTGAGTTTCTTCAAAACGCCGTCGTACCAGTTTCTTCCAGCGGAAATACACCTGCGAGAGCACCCCATTCGGCCGTCATTTTTGATATGGCGGCTGGTCGTCCACTGCGAGGCTGCGACACCACCTTCTGCAAATTCCAGAGCAGCATTCAGCACTTCGTTCTTGTTAAAAGACCCACACAGCGCTACGATGACATCTAGGGGCTAGACGCCCACGCAACTCGACTTTTACCATATGAGGGACGGTCTTCCCCGCTGCCCATAAAGCAGGAGCATCCGTACGCACGATAGGCATCCCAACGCACCCCGCACCACCGTACATGTTGATATGGCCATCGCTGGCCACTGTAAGTGTATGCGGGAATGCGTAGCCCTCCTCCACGAGGACTTGGTGTCCAATGCCTCGGCCTGCAGGGTAGGGTAGATATCGACACCATGTTTTCGGGTAAGCTCCTTAATCATGCTGTACTTGGATGACCGGTTCTACACGTCGTGGTCGAGCGTGAAGACGGGCTGCGAGGCCAAGTTGCACCCTTGGAATCTGGATACACTAGTCTGTCAGAGGGACGTGAAACAAGAATCAGAATACACACTTAGATGCCATAGGGCCAGTGTTATCGTGGATCATGATATGTTCATGACGAATCACCACATAGTCTTCAGCCTTGAAGCTTGACGATTTTGCCCTCTGATGGCCAACGGCATACATGTGGACGACTTTTTCTAGAGTCTGGGGATCTTGGATGGTAGCTATTGCCGCTAGAAGCCTCTAAGCAGCACCGACTAGTAGCGGTGTGCCTATGAGAATGATGAGCGCATTCTGCGCCAGACGGGGGTCCGCACGTTGAGGAAGTTGAAGACGGCGCGATGTGAGAATTGCAACACTCGTGATTCGCAGCCGCGATTGATTGACCGCGCGTGGGAACACATTTATTGGCGCATTCCCATCGTTTCGATACCCGTTAGGCGCATAGTCCAAGCTCGCGTGCCGCTGCCACACCACAGCCGACCAGCTTTTGCGGCCCCTTCACTGTCTCTCCACCCGTTCTCGGCCACGATCTACACTGCACAATCCGCAAATTCACGGGTGCATGGCCTCTCCTAATCCACACCAATCGCGTTCCTCCGGCTCTCCTCACTTCCTACAAGTCCCTCCCAATATGGCTTCCTCCCTCCCTCCCCCTCATCCAAGTCGCGTCAATCAGCCACTAGAACCCAACACGTGTCCTATCACACGAGAGGCTTGCAGCCCATCATCCGACTCCAATGGTGGGACCCATGACGCGTCGACGAGGCAGGACAGCCTATCGACACTGGTGTGGCCCGGAACGCGACTTACTCGTTACTCTGGCCAATTTCAAGGCGTCGAGATACACTTAGGTTCGTCTCATCCCGTCCTCATATTTAAAGCCAAAATCTGACAACGTTACCCTATATCTCTCAGGTCACAGTCGACGATCCTGCCCGTTCCGCCAGCGTTTGGTCCTCCACCTAGTAGGTCATCGGACACCCCATTTCATCAATCACCGTTCCAAGCAGTGGTAGCGCCAATCAAGGCTCGATGTTCACCCCTGTGACGACCGCCTGCTACGGCCACGCATCATCTGCCTCGACCGTCTGCTGGAAGTTGACGCCGAAGTTGGGCAGCCAGCAACGTTGGCTCAAAGTAGCGCCGACAATACCGACGAAGGACGTTATGGAGATATAGGTATCTGGGATGTGGGTTCGGATTTCGACGAAATATGCTTGGGCAGGATTTGGATTTGGATGGGTGCAAAGGTGTAGGATTTGGAGCAGAATCGTGGAGGTGGAGGTCTAGGATTAAGATTCGGATTCGAATCTTGAATTGAGGCACTGGTAGAGGTGGTTGGTGGTCACTTTGGTCGTCGTCCATGGTCGTTGGACATTGGAAAGCAGGGGTCTTCCACCATCGAATCTCAAAACTCACGGGCCTCAGGTTAGTAAGTGTCCCATCTTCCTGTTTCCTCTGTACTGAAAACTGAAACTGACGATACTCGCATATAGGCTGTAGGTGCCTCTTCCGGGTCCAGTCCTCGACTCCGATCCCTGACCCCCAATCCCCTCCCCCAACTGCCGAACGCTTGAACCTCTGGCTCAAGAAAACCCGCTTCTAGGACGCCGTCGGCCGTGTTCCATTGCAAAGTCAAACTCACGATCCGTCTTCTAAAGATCTATACTGTATGACGTCCATCGCATCAACTACTTCCTTCATGCGGACTCCGACTGCCAACTGTGAACTCTGCAACGTCCATCCCTCGTAATTTGTCGCCTCCATTCTTACCTCGAGTTCCGGCCATAAGACTCTCGGGTGCTCGAGTCATGAATTTGCACCTGTAACCGGGATACTCACCAGAACGCAAAAAATCTCAACTCAATGTGAGTTAGGTGAACCGAAACCACAGATGGCTCGATTCACCCATTGTCTTCAATCCACCTGTTATCTGGAACCGCCCTACGCCGCTGGCAGAAGCATGTGCGCTCGATCGCTTGGACGCTACCTATACGACGGTCACACTCCGTCGAAAGTCTCTTCAGCAACGCCTTGGAAACGTCGGCATGTTTCCCTCCGACTAGTCTCCGCTCAAGCCAAGCGAATGACGACTCGGAGCCCTTTCCAAATGACGACTTGACCCATAATACAAGACCACCCCGCCCCCGCCTCGCTAGCATTTGTCATCCGAAGAAATGCCCGCTTCGCAACCATTCAGCGACTGAATGAAAATCTGCCACGACCATCTGCCAGACGATGCCAACGCTGACGAGGGGTATGCTGGCTCATACTTCAAATAGCTCACCATGAGGTCTAGGACACAAATCACGAATTTGGAAGCAGAGAGACGCGGGAGGTTGGAAGGAAGGAGTCACCAACAGCATTGTCCATTATCAAGTCTCTGGGTCAAGAGGTTACTGTCCGGTATATCTAACTAGAGGGTGAGTTGTGCATTGCTCGTATCATCTCTGCCTGTGAAACTGACCTTGAAACCTTACTAGCCCTCGCGTTTTGTCCTGGACTCCTGGCTTCTCGTCCTGACTTCCAGGCCCACATAGTGTGGCGTGTATCAGCTTCGAGTGCTTCTGCACGCACTGCCAGCGATATTCATCATCTCGTGTTGCTCTCCCATCTTTGAGGACTTCCGTACCCACCAGCATCGGAGAGCCAATCCATTGCGGCCACTGTCTGCTTCAATGAGGGGGGTGCTTCTAGTACACGGACAACGTACCGCGCTCAGGCCTCTGGTTGAAGCATTGTCATCCAGGATTTATATGAACGTTCGTATAGCACGCTTGATCGATAGTCCTGTTTTGAAGACCAGGGTGGACACAATATCATTGCCTTGTGACCGTCATTAACGATGTCCGCACCACTGGCGCACTCGAGAGCCACCTTGGGCGTTTCCAAAGCATTTCAATGTACGGCACCTATCTCAGCTACTCGTTATTCCAACGGTTGCGCGGTAAAAGCTTGCGCGGCCTCTCACGCGGCCTCAATATGTCTCTTTTGGTTGACCAGTGTTCTGCATGCCATTACGAGTTTTCGCTTTTCTTGTATCTAAATTTTACTTCGAGTCACGTGTGAATGCGGCTAACTTCTATACAACCTTCAAATGTGTAGACTTGGTATCTCATAATTCGACCTAAAATGGCGTATACTAAATAGATTACAGGGTTTGGCTGGTCAATTTCGTTGCATTTGTTATCTACAGTCGCATACGTGTGGTCTCATAAAGTATTGATTATACCTACGCAAAAGCTCGCAACTACCTCAGTATGAATCACCTGCCCTCACTTGCCCGCCTAAGCACCGTAGAACTCGATTGACATCCCAATCAAACGTCAGAGGCAGCGTGCGCGCAACCCTTGACTGCATCGTGTCTCCCCTTCTGCTGCAACATCCTAGCCGTCCGACCGAGTGCAATTGGCGCTAACGTTCAGCCAAATACAGATGATCACCCGAGTCGTACGGGTAGTAGGTTGGGAGTCCGTGTTGACGAACTGCACGATAAGAGTATTCCTGATCGAGTGCACTTAGCATCACCAACCGCCTCCCTTCCAAAACCCTGCCGACGATCGGGTTGTTGTGGCTAATTTATGCTATGTCGAAGAGCTTCGAGGTAGGGTGTGACTATGGCCCGAGCCGTCTTTATTCTGAGGATGGAGAGAGTCAAGGGATATCGTTGACTCAGGGTGGTACTCCATCTGTAAGTTGTCTGTAAGTGCCGTCGTTGCAGGTTGCAATACTGCAAGTGGCAGTACGTGGCTCGAGAGGCCTATGCACTGCAATATGGCGGGAGCCCGGGGGCGTCGAGACGGTGACCAGGATGCAGAGTCCGCAGTCCGAGAAAGTAGTTGACGCGGAGTACATAGACGCGGAGAATATCGCCGTACGGTCTAAATTGCTCGGCATCACAAATTTTGCGGGTTGGAAGACCTTGGAGGACGGAGGGTCGGTAGGGATGTTGGATAATATCTGCGAAAATGCGACCCCAGTTCCCAGTTCTCAGTTCTCGGATTGCTGGAACATGAGACCCTAGGCTGGACATTTTAGCGTTCACAGGCTGGCCAGAATTATGCCATGGGTTCCGGATCGTGGACTAGACCTGGATCTAGTCCTCCTCTTTGCAGCCCTACTTGATAATTCAGACCTTTTCTAGTCCATGAGTCTAATCTGACACGCTGAGAATTGACATTATCCCCTCAAATGCTTGGCCGCACATTCTTGGGTTGTGCATGACCGATACTAAACACTTTGATAAACGGGCATGTTTGCCGTGTGCTACGACAGTGACCCCGATTTGAAGTGGACTGTGGTCAGAACTGTGCGAAAATTCATCGTATGGTGGTGTTAGCGACAACAACTGAACTTTTGGACATAGACGCAAGATTGTGTAATTCTCGTTCTACTCTGCACCGTGATACAACTGCCATCTTCGCTTCCAGATTCGACGCATAAACAACCCAATCTCTGTGGAACTGGCCATCACAGAAAATCTGACCCAACTCCACACCACCACTGTCGCATCTTTGTCCTGCTCAGCAAGGCGTACTGATATGTGACCTACAGATGTCAAAATAAGCGCCAAATTCCACTCTACCATCAGAACTAACCAAAGGAAAGGGCCGTGAGGTCGAAAGTGCTTGAGTGCTCTTCATTGTTGACGCTGCGTGGAAGGACCCTAAAGCTGAGACACCCGATAGTCAGGATTGGAACACGGAAAAAGTATAAGTACAGTACCTGAAGGTGGATTATATGAGGATGAATCATAGTTCATAACTCGAGGGTGAGCCATACACAGGATAGTCCAGTCAGATGGCCAATCAGACTGTAAATATCGGAAGGAAGATATAACATGTAACCACGCACGCTGTCGAGAGTAGAATTCAACTCAATAGAGTCAGCATCCGTTTCCTGAGGGGCCAGGTTATACGGTTTGTGTTAAGCGATACGAGAAAAGTGCAGAGAGAAAATTACGCACCCCCTGAAAGTCAAAAGAGTCAGCGAGAGCAAGGTGAGAATCCAAGAGGCAGGTTCAAAGTAAAAAACCACATACATCGGATTCTGAGTCCTGAAAAAATGAGACAGCCACAATGAGGCCAGAAACTATGAGAAGAGATTTCATAGCAACGTACAGACTGAGAGTTCAAATAGAACAAGGTCCAAATAAACAATGCCACATTCAGAAATAGAATGAGTAGATTTGAGAGCAGATCGCGCACTGGCTGAGTGTTCAAATCAACCATGCCACAGTCAGAAATCGGGTCAGTAGATTTGAGAGCAAATCGCGCACTGGCTGAGAGTCCAAATCAACCATGCCACAGTCAGAAATCGGGTCAGTACATTCGAGAGAAAATCACGCACTTCCTGAGAATCCAAATCAATCATGTCAGAAATTGTGTCAGTAGATTTGAGAGCAAATCACACACATCCTGAGAGTCCGAATCAACCATGTCACGGTCAGAATTCAGGTCAGTACATTTGAGAGCAAATCACGCACTCGCTGAGAGTCCAAATCAACCATGTCTGAGTCAGAAATCGGGTCAGTATATTTGAGAGCAAATCACCCACTTCCTGAGAGTCCAAATCAACCATGTCACGGTCAGAAATCGTGTCAGTACATTTGAGAGCAAATCACGCACAATCTGAAAGTCCAAATCAACCATTCCACAGTCAGAAATTGGGTCAGTACACTCGAGAGCAAATCACGCACTCCCTGAGAATCCAAATCAACCATGTCACGGTCAGAGATTGTGTCAGTATATTTGAGAGCAAAGCACGCACATCCTGAGAGTCCAAACCAACCATGTCACAGTCAGAAATCGGGTCAGTACATTTGAGAGCAAATCACCCACTCGCTGAGAGTCGAAATCAACCATGTCACGGTCAGAAATTGGGTCAGTACATTCAAGAGCAAATCACGCACTCCCTGAGGGTCCAAATCAACCATGTCACGGTCAGAAATTGGGCCAATACGTTTGAGAGAAAATCACGCACAATCTGAGAATCCAAACCAACCATGTCACGGTAAGAAAACGGGTCAGTACATTTGAGAGCAAATCACACACATACTGAGAGTCCAAATCAACCATGTCACGGTCAGAAATCGGGTCTGTAAATTTGAGAGCAAATCACGCACAATCTGAGAGTCCAAATCAACCATGCCACAATCAGAAATAGGGTCAGTACATTTGAGAGCAAATCACGCACAATCTGAGAGTCCACATTCAACCATGTCACGGTCAGAAATCGGGTCAGTACATTTGAGAGCAAATCACGCACTCGCTGAGAGTCCAAATCAACCATGTCATGGTAAGAAATCGGGTCAGTAGGTTTGAAAGCAAATCACGCACAATCTGAGAGTCCAAACCAACCATGTCACGGTCAGAAATCGGGTCAGTACATTGAGTGCAAATGACGTACAGGCTGAGAGCCCAAATCATTCATGTCACAGTCAGAAATTGGGTCAATACATTCGAGTGCAAATCACGCACATCCTGAGAATCCAAATCAACCACTTGACGGTCAGAAATCGGGTCAGTACAGTTGAGAGCAAATCACGTACATACTGAGAGTCCAAATTAACCATGTCATGGTCAGAAATCGGGTCAGTACATTCGGGAGCAAATCACGCACAATCTGAGAGTCCAAATCAACCATGCCACAATCAGAAATCGGGTCAGTACATTTGAGAGCAAATCACGCACAATCTGAGAGTCCACATCAACCATGTCACGGTCAGAAATCGGGTCAGTACAGTTGAGAGCAAATCACGCACATCCTGAGAGTCCAAATCAACCATGTCACGGTCAAAAACCGGGTCAATACATTCGAGAGCAAATCACACACTTCCTGAGAGTCCAAATCAACCATGTCACGGTCAGAAATTGGGTCAGTACATTTGAGAGAAAATCACGCACATCCTGGGAGTCCAAACCAACCATGTCACAGTCAGAAATTGGGTCAGTACATTTGAGAGCAAATCACGCACGTCCTGAGAGTCCAAATCAACCATATCACGGTCAGAAACCGGGTCAGTATATTCGAGACCAAATCACACACATCCTAAGGGTCCAAATCAACCATGTCATGGTCAGAAATTGGGTCAGTACATTCAAGAGCAAATGACGCACATCCTGAGAGTCCAAATTAACCATGTCACGGTCAGAATTTGGGTCACTACATTTGAGAGAAAATCACGCACATCCTGGGAGTCCAAATTAACATGTCACGGTCAAAATTTGGGTCAGTACATTTGAGAGAAAATCACGCACATCCTGGGAGTCCTAATCAACCATGTCATGGTCAGAAATCGGGTCTGTAAATTTGAGAGCAAATGGCACACATCCTGGGAGTCCAAATTAACCATGTCACGGTCAGAAATTGGGTCACTACATTTGAGAGAAAATCACGCACATCCTGGGAGTCCTAATCAACCATGTCGTGGTCAGAAATCGGGTCAGTACATTTGAGAGCAAATCACGCACATACTGAGAGTCCAAATCAACCATGTCACGTTCAGAAACCGGGTCAGTACATTCGAGAGAAAATCACGCACATCCTGGGAGTCCAAATCAACCATGTCACGTTCAGAAACCGGGTCAGTACATTCGAGAGAAAATCACGCACATCCTGGGAGTCCAAATCAACCATGTCACGGTCAGAAATCGGTTCAGTACATTTGAGAGCGAATCACACACTCCCTGAGAGTCCAAATCAACCATGTCACGGTCAGAATTCGGGTCAGTACATTTGAGAGCAAATCACGCACAATCTGAGAGTCCAAATCAACCCTTTCGTGGTCAGAAATCGGGTCAGTACATTTGAGAGCAAATCACGCACATACTGAGAGTCCAAATCAACCATGTCACGGTTAGAAATCGAGTCAATAAATTTGAGAGCAAATCACGCACTCGCTGAGAGTCCAAATCAACCATGTCATGGTCAGAAATCGGGTCAGTAGATTTGAGAGTAAATCACGCACATACTGAGAGTCCAAATAAACCATGTCACGGTCAGAAATAGGGTCAGTACATTTGAGAGCAAATCACGCACTCGCTGAGAGTCGAAATCAACCATGTCACGGTCAGAAATGGGGTCTGTAGATTTGAGAGCAAATCACGCACAATCTGAGAGTCCAAATCAACTCTGTCACGGTCAGAATCGGGTCAGTACATTTGAGAGCAAATCGCGCACAGGCTGAGAGTCCATGTCAACCATGCCACGGTCAGAATCGGCCGACTAAACGCGACAGTTTGACCGCATTTCGCACCTCTGGTTTCTTCGAAAAATAAGCACGGTTTATCAGTCAATGCTTACTTCTCATGAAGAAATCGAAGGTGACGAACAAACTGTTTGACATGGATATTGCGGATTAACCACAACTCAATGTCTTGGCCCGTGTTCTTGTGTACAATTTTACTTCTGGCAACATCTGTTGCTTGAAATCGGGCGCCGCAATCATTCGCACTTGACAGTCAGTTTAGATGTCAGCGAGAAAGATCATAGTCTACAACTGGAAGGCCATACCAATCGATTGAAGCGCTTGCGGACCGTTGCTCAACTTTAGTTTCTTTCTTGCAACGGGGGCATCTATATATGTTCAAATGTTTCTTCATAGTCATATCCTCTCGCTTAGCTTGCTCAGTCAATACCACCCTCATAACGAATTTCGTATTCGGCCCTCGATTGTTCTCGAACCCAACTTCGTCGCTCATTTGGATCACTTCGTCACCTGTATCCACGCAGAGGTCATACATCTCCTTGTCGATAACACGGATGAGGGTGCGATCTTCGGGTGATTTTTCATTGACGAAAAGTGGCCGTATGGCTGCTTTGAATTGCTAGATCATAATTTCAAAACCTCGGCAACACTCATGTATTACGCATCACAAAGAAGCGTACTTACTTTCAGCGATCCTGCAAAGTCCATGGAGATGGAAAATTCGCGTCCAGTTGCATCGATAAGCTTCAGATTCGCCGATATGCAGACCGTCGCCCTTGGATTCGTCGAGCTCATGTCCATGAGGGTTAGAGCCTGTAAACATATATTGTGAGTGCCTGATATAGGTACTCTGGGCCGGAGCTGGGCGTACCGAGTAAGAAGTCAAATAAAACAGGATTTCTTTCTCGCACTGAGAGAGAATCTGCGAGACGGTCGTGTATCTCACTTTGCGCAAGGTCTGTAACTTCTCAAGCTCCGTGGAAGTATGTCTCAGCTGCCTACATACCACGTTAGTGACGTTTCAGTGATAAAGTGCCAATAAATACAGGATCATATTTTGCTGAAGTTGTAGCGTTCTAGATGACGACGCTTCTGGCAGAGTGCCAATTTCATTGAGAAGCCAGCGAAGTTTGGAGGTTAAGGTCTTAATGGCCTGCTGGTTTTGGGATATTTTCTGCGTGCCATCATGAATAGGACCCCATCCTAGCCGCATCGTACTCACGTCGACGATGGTCAGAATACCGAGCAGTCCACCAATCACGGCTTTCAGTGGAGTCCCAACGACAGGAATAGCCTCTACGAAGGGTGCTAAGGCGTTGCCAAAAACATTCGTGTAATCTAGAGCGCGGCTCCCTAGTGTCTTGTTTGAATCGATGGCGAACTCGGTACCCGGGGCTGGTGCTAGGTGTCCATGAGAGACTTTCCCAATGCTCGATTGCAGAGCAACATCGCTAGAGCCAATTGATGATGCGCAGAAAGATATCCTGGTGAGACCGGTGATCGTGGACTCTTGTCGGGCAGCCTTAGGCTGTCGAAGACGCAGGGGGATGACTCTCATCAGCAACTCGGGAAACAGAGCAGGTGACTTGGCTGTCGGTTGTGACTTAGGTATCTGCGACATCTGTGAGTATGAAGCTGCGAAGCAGTATGGGTGTAGGTGTTAGTGCTAGTGAGATGGTGTGAGATGGAAGAGATGATCTGGTCAGGCCGCATGCCAGCCGCCAGACAATAACGGCCCCATGCATCTTATTGTAGTTGACGCGTGGATAAGCCATTGAATTGCCTGACCCGAATGGGGCAAGGGGTATCAAGCGGGAATTGCCGAGACACCATGAGGGGAGGGGGGGGGTCCATCTGACGGTCTTAAACGCGCAACTGATGGTGGCTCAAAAACGGTAGTAAATTGGCACTTTTGTGAAGAATATATTTAATTAGGATGGAATATGATCAAAACAAGCTCAAAAACATATACAGAATACTCAAAATTTTCAAAGGCCCGTGCGTAGACCGACAAAATTTGCCTCGGGAACTATAATTTCTGGTCCGGTTCTATCCTTCCTTTTCGATGCCAACTGTGATCCAGCCTCGATGGTGAAAAAGAACGTTAATAAAGACGTGAGTCCTGTGTCATAAAGTCTTGACAGCCATAAGCTTCCATTGACGCATACTATTATTAGCCCCCATCTTTTGACGCGTCGTCGACGCGTCACTGCGACACCTGCAAAGCTGACATCAACATTGGCTTTGGAGGAGAAGGAAACTGGTCGATTCACCTTGTTAGCAAGGCTCATCTAAAGCTTACTGGACTCAAAGTCAAGAAACCAATCACCGACTTTTTCTCCAAGGGCTCAGCCACTATGAGTCCATCCACATTGCGTCCAATCATTCCTGGACTACTCTCAAACAAGCTCCCAATACCTGCCATCCAGCTTAATTTGCAGCCCTCCAGCAATTCTTTGCCCGCCGTCTCTTCCACCGACACTGTGGGTCAGGCAGGGCCCTGTGACACGTTGAACATAATCAACAGAATTCGTATGGCAGCAAGCCGACTCAAGCCTTCAGTCCCTGAAGCAACTGCCCTTGATACACTGGCATGTTTCTCAGGTGACCCAACCCTTGAGGTCGGTGACAATGATCCCTGGGAAGCCGTCAATCGCACTCTACATGACGGGCTCGGTTATGGCGCAACTGTGGAAGACTTGGTGAAGATTATCCGTCGTGGGCCCTATGGGATCTTGGGCTTTACCAACTGGGTGGAGTCTTGTATTAGAATCCTGAAGATCGATGGAGCGCTTATGGAAGGGCGCCTTCAACGGGTACTGGAAGCTGTAAAACAACTGTGAGTATATCTATCCATTTTTAACGCGCCGTAATTTAAGTGATTTTTACTGGTATAGCTGTATTCCAGATGTATCAGATATATTACCGATTGAGAATGAAGAAACACCCATTCCGAATCCAATGCTCCATAATACCCAATACGACTCTGATGTTGAGATTCTCAGCAACGCTGAAGAAATTGAGCGCACACGGTGGAATCTTCGCCAGAAGATGAAGGAGGTGCTCCCTAATGTCACACCTTGCCCCACATACGAGCTTAACATCCCCGAAAGCCAGCACGCCTTCAGCTCGTATCCATATCTCATTCATACAACAATCAATCTTCCATGGGACGTATCAGTCAAGGAGGAGAGGATTTTCCTTCGCTCCCACATCTGTTCTGGTTTTGCGCGGACAGGAAAGGATGGGCGCCTATCTCCATGCTCTCATTGTCAACACCTTCATGATCACAATATCGTCACAGGAATCCGATTTCGCCTTTTGGATGGTGCCCACGAGAAGACGCCCTGGGCATACTTGACAGTGGCACAACTGTACAATGCGTTGGAACGCAAGTCACACGAAAATAATAAACTCAAGCTGGCGTCCTTGAATGCAGCGCGGAAGATTGATACCCGAAATCGCCATCTTCAGGCATGGAAGCGGCTGGCGATTGCGATTGGCAGAGAGGACATCCCTCGTGTCCGTAGCCTTATTGCAAAAGAATGCAAAAATGGCCATAGTGTTTTCTCTATGTTAGAGAAGGTTGACCGCGCCGCTCTCAAGCTCTACCGACCTCGTGGCTATGAGGAAGCCGACTTTCAGCGCGCTTTTTTAATCTATAAACTTGGGGGTCGAGCTGCTGCAGCGATTGCTCAGCGTACGCTTGGAATTCCCTGCATCAATTCGGCCAAGAAACGGATTGTCACAGCATCTATCCATTCATCGGCTGGCATCCCAACAACACGTGAAATTTTGTCTAACTTGGAAATAAGTTACCCACAGAAAGCGGCAGGAGAAGAGGGCATCATTAAAGGCATGACTATCCAAGTGGATGAAATGAAGATACAGGAAAGACTTCGATGGGATCCTCGATCGAACATGATTCTCGGAGTGTGTCGCGAGCATGGGGATAAGTGTGCTCTAGAGTTTCGGTCAGAAGTTCAAGCCGATATCCTGTTGGACTGTCTACAAAAGAACGAGGTTCATCTTGCTACGGAGGTATGCTTACTTTCTCTTTCCTGCTGGTGTGCAATTTCAAAGATTCCTAACAAATTTCAAAGGCAACAGTGATAGCTGCGTCAATCTTGTCCTCCGTCCCATCCGAATATGCAGCAAGACCATTTGTAATCTCTGGAAGTTGTAAACGAGAGACTGTCGCAGACCAACAGCGTCTTCTGGCTAGTGCAAGTCACCTCCTACAAGAGAGCCAGCGCACCTCTGGACGGCGGCTCTACTGTATTGCTTCAGATGGGGACTCGCGCCGGCGTCGAGCGCTAATCAATATGACGCTCGATAGAGATTTGGACGCCAATGACCCAGTGTCCGAGCTCCTCTCTCTTTCTCTCTTCAACACACGGTGTGGTCCTGATGCTCTTACATGTGACTTCGACTGGAAGCATGTTATGAAGCGATTCAGAAATACCGACCTGCGCCTCAAGGGCTAGGTAATTGACAGTACTGTCATCACACTTGATGTTCTTCGAGCACATCTCATCTCAATCGACATTTCTTCTACCACGGCTGCTGCACTCCTAGCTCCAAATGACAAGCAAGACGTGGTGCTCATGATCAAGCTGTTAAACGCCATATCATCACTACCAGCGTGTCCCTCCAACTCTCGACCCACTGTCCTTGCATCACGTCGAGTGCTTCGCGTTCTCGGAAAGCTATATTACCACCTGCTACATGCATACCTCAATATATCACTCTCGTTGGACCAGCAACTCACTTATCTCAGCACTACCGCACATTTGGTCCTGGCTCTCTACCACAAGGACAAAGGAGCGTTCATCCCTGTTCAACTCTACTTTGACGTCATGTCAATGATCAAGAATGTCTACTTTTGCGTGGCAAAGGTTCAGAAAGATGATCCTACAGGCGACTTCTACATCATTATACTTGGGACGGATGGCCTTGAAAAGGTTTTTGGAAAAGTACGAACCATAGTTGGAGACGACACCAATGCAGATCAATTACAGCTCACCGACCGCGTTGATGGGGCGGTCCAGTGCAACAATATCCTCGAGGGTCATCCAGAATGGGGAGGCGAGTCTCGACGTTTGACGTTGAAGCCTTTATCAGACGACCCTGAGTCAGTGTCAAGCAAACACAACCATATCAACCCAAGGTCATGGAAAGGGGATGTGAAGGTTGCTAAAGTCAGCCTCTCAGGTTCCTGGAAGGAGGGTCGACGGAAAGCAGAGGCCATACTTGAGGATGCACACATAGAAGTGCCATTTAGGAAGATGGAGCTGGATGGCGGTTTCGATATTCTTTGCCCATTCGGCAGGAACAAAATGGTGCTGGTTGACGGAAAGATTGATTCAGCTGAGGAGGAAGAGACGGAAGAGGAGATTGACACACCTGCACCCCCAGAAGTCATCGAGCCATCAGCACCTCTTCCCCTCGATGCCCTCAACCTGGAGCCAGATCTGGATGATTTGTTGGGCACTGCTGAATCGGAGTCATCCGAGAAAGCTAAACACGAAGCTTGGGTTAACATTGGCAGTGGCAATAGCAAGAAGATACACAAATCGTCGATGCTGCGACTTTACTCAAGCCCTCTCGCAACCATCGACTCAAAGGATCGTCTCAAGCGCGTTCGTGGTTACTCACAATTTAACGATACCCAATCACTTGATGAAATGGCGACCCTTGACGCTGACTCGTCCGAGCCTGCCCTTGCCATTGAGGATCCTGTATTCACCCTGGTGCGCTGCCAGAAGAAGACATTTCTTGCCGTCATTCAAGTGCAAGGCATTCGTCACAACAATACTGATGTTGCCTCCATTTCGACCGCCCTGTTGCATGAACCGAATGTCAGTGTTCATGGTCAAATCATGAAGATCGCCCTACGTGATTGTTCTCAGCAGCCAGAAGGGCCAGACTGGGAATGGATTGGAAGTTTTGAGAACCATTCAAGCTTCCGCGAGGCAGAAGGACGCTGGTTTGACGTTGTAGACCCTGTGATAGAGTCAGCATCAAGAGGACGGAATGTCGGTACACCCACATACATTTTCAGGACCTCAGAACTACGCGCCACTGCCGCGCATCTATTCGAGCGCGTGAAAACGGACATCAACCGATTGCCCGAGGTTGTACCCAGTGATTCGTTCCCTTATCGAGCAGAAGGAGGTGAGTTATGTGGTCACGGATGACTCGAATTGCTGTTACTCACCAGTTCACAGGCGCTTGTTTTGCATGCGAGGCGGACAGCATGCTGGGAGATCCAAACCGTGAGCTGGATTCACTTTCTTGTCGATACTGTCCATCGGTGGTGGTTGCGGCGCTCAGCGGTCCTGAACTTCTCAGGCACATGGGGTCTCATATCCTCCATGATCTTCGCCTCAAGGACGTAGCCGAAGCCTGTGGGCTATGCCTTGGTACAACGAGTGGATGCGTGATCTACCTGGTCACCAAAAACAAAGCAACAACCGTCTCGAACGACAAGTCGCGCTGTCCGAATATGCGAAAATTTAAGTTAGGCGTTGCAGCTGAATTTACAGAACGCTCACCATGTACAAATCACCCAACCACCTGTCCACTTTGCCCCACCCACGCACCCGCAGTCTGGAAGTACAATCTGCGGTCCCATATTATCGCTGCGCATCCCACCGCAACTGTCGACCTCTACAAGATTCACTTTGAGATCAGTGACACGGAGCGGACTCTCATGAAAGCTGCATACCTTGCAAAGCCTCGAACATCGTCAAAGAAGGTTTGTGCTCGCGAGGGTTTGCTCATATCAGAGGGGCATAGCACTAGAATGGTGATGAGATCAGATAACTTTCGGCATCTGGTTTCCTGAAACTGACCTATCACAAGGGATCTGGAACCATCTGACAAAGAATTGGAAGAGGACGAAGAGGAACAGGGAGACGAGAGTGACTCTGAAGAGGATGAGGGCGGTGAAGACGAAGAGAGCAGCGGGGTAATAGAGAACACCACTGTGCTAGCCGAGAATGAAAGCAGTGAGTGAGATTCACACAATCGAACGATAATTACTCACCTTTTATGTACCAGGTATTGTCCTTTCAAGGTCTGGACGGAAGCGACGTGTTCGATGCCTCGAGGATAGTGATATGGTCTGCGCTGACATGGGATGTGAGAAAGCTGTATCATCTGATGTTCTTCGATGCGACTCACCTGGTTGCAATCTGGTCGTAAGTCCTTCTTTTCGACCCAGTGCAATACAGCAGCTGAGAGTGCCACATAGTATCACCTTACATGTCGCGGGCTTGTTCGACGTCCTTCTGGTAACTGGTTTTGCGATGATGAATGCAAGAAGAATGCCGGAGGTCGAGTGGGTCGCAAACGGCGGCGTGGCATGTGAAGGTAGATTACAAACGCATAAGGGTCCTTCTATATACGGTATCTCCTTCCTTATATATCCGAGGGGGGAGGGGGGGGGGGATTTGGTTGCGCTTAAACGCGGTATACATCATTGTGTAGCTGAGTTTTGCCCTTGATACCCCTTGGAATGGGGTGGACTCTGGAGACTCAAACGGCGGATACACAGCAGACGTCACTGGCGTTGTGGCTTGTGACTTGTCACAGGACTGATAATCGAACATGCCACAAGGCACAGGAAAGGCTTGGAGCACTTCGATCCGCCTCTGAGCCAGCATCAAGCCTACCACCTCAGCGCCAGGATTTGTAATGGTAACCACAACAGCGACATCAAGGATCTGAGAAGGGTTCTCGCGTCATTTCCTTCGCCAACTCCTTTCAAGACTTCCAATGAACCCATGTACGACCACCGCCGACCAGCGTCTGCCTGTCGTCTCACCACCACGATCTATGGTCCAAAAGTGATCTATGCACACCGACTGTGTTCCTTGAGGTCTCCTCAACACCAAATAGTCTGCTCCTACAGTCTCATTCTTCCCTCCTCTCTCGTCCAGGTTGCCATTATAAACCCCACTAATACCCAAAAGTGCGTGGCATTCTCGCGCCCTATCCCATGAGAAGCAAGCAGCTTATTGTCTAACTCCGACCAGACGAACACAACCTACCGTCTGAGTCTGGATAGTTAGACCCAGGAAAGCACACCGACCCGCCGGTACATGAGGGAGAGGAGAGTCTGCATATGTCCAATTCAAGATATTGAGAACATTGTGTTATAGGTTCGTCACGCCATTGCTTCCGCTGCGGTGATCGTTAAACCTCATGTGATAAACCTTACCTCCTAGGCCTCATCCACGAACACCACAATCTCAAAGAAAAACCGTCTCTCCCATCGGGTGTTCACTCTCCCATTTAGTCGTATCTGGTCAATCACCATCCCAAATGGATGTACCTGATGAAAGCAACACGATTCAGTATTCACCTGCTCGATAACACGACCGAACCAGCTAGCTGCTACTACCAGACCACCGACCTGTTGGCGCATCGATGTAGGATTAGGATTTGGGGAAGTTTGAGAATTTTGATTCTAATTTTGACGGAACCATGCTTGTGCAAATATCTGCATTTGTATTTGAGAGGGTGGGGGGCAGAGGTCTGGGATTTGCATACGGCGTAGCATCCGGAGGGAAAACGTCACTCTAGCTCTAGGGTCTGATTTGGATTTCGAAGAGACACTTGGAAAATGCGGTCGAACCTTTTGGGCGGCCGAGTCAATTGATGGCGCTCAGTATCTGGCTAACTCGAAGCCGGAGAAATAATAGCTGTCTGATTAGTACCTTTATTAATTCTCCTGGCCTTTAATGTTCAGGCGAATTCGCTCAGTTCGGGGTGTCAAATTTCACATACAATTTTTTTTAAGCACCCAGCATACTGTACAGTTCCGACCAACTCTTCGCGCACGTGACCATTTAATTTTTCCGACAACTCCCCAAAATCGCCATAAATCGAGAAAAAATTAAATCCGGGGTCAGAAAAAAACTGCTGTGACGCGTGACCGAAGAGTTGGTCGGAACTGTACAGTATGGCCACAGCTTGATATCGCTATTTTCGGTGAGTTTTACTCTTAACGTCTTAAGTAACCAAAGTAGCCACTACCCATCCTCTGCGGTTGGGTCCTCGCTTCAAGGAAAGTAACAGCGAGTAGCAAGGACAATTGGAAAGGTATTGACTTTACTATGCTCCTAAATTCCTTAGAATCAGTCTTCGTTTTACTGCTCAGTTATAATACAGTGTTATTACTTGGATGTGAGATATACTTTTACATCTCCTCATATGACTATACCTCAGCCCTGGACTACGACGCTTTGATTTCCTTCAAGATATACCCCTCCAAGCCTCCGCACAACCATAACTCCTGTACGCTCGCTCCAACCGGCTTCACCTGATACACCTTCTGCTCACCCAAAACTCCACCCTTAACGACAACTTTACCATCCGCCATCCCAATCTTCACCTCCAAACCCTTATCCACCGTCAGCTCGCCCTGCTCGCCACCAGCGCCACGCTTTCCGTCTTTAGCATACGCATTGGTAAGGTCACCAACGAGCTCTGGACATTCAAGGCACACCAAGCCATTATTGATCGCATTCCGCTTGAAAATGTCGCCAAAGGAGCCT
>Ga0247741_1000334_pt1 | contig 28004 bp, 32 predicted proteins | sample UWRJL213509R2_FD_180945 | JGI IMG/M metagenome (GOLD analysis project Ga0247741, IMG submission 180945) | Plant litter microbial communities from Arlington Agricultural Research Station in Wisconsin, United States - UWRJ-L213-509R-2 | ecosystem: Environmental > Terrestrial > Plant litter >... | reverse complement strand
AACATTTTAGCAAAACAGCAAAACATTTTGGCAAAAACATTTTCTATAAAACATTTTCAAACAACCTATCGGGTTGCTTTCAGCCTACTATAACCTGAGAGGTTCCATCGGGGGGTCAATGAAGTGCTATTCCGAGGCTTGGTGCCCTCAGCCACCAACCATCTGTTGCGTTTCAACGCTCTGTATTTACGCCACCCCCCATGTCTGCAACTCAAGACACGCTGCCCGCCAGTGCAACTGCCTCGACCTCAACTCGGAGCCCACGAGCTCACAGTGGGTATCCATTCATGTCTTCGTACACCCAACGAATGCAACACATTCCTTCCCCATTCGACCACCTCTTGCAGACCGAGTTCGACGCTGCAATCAAGAAGGCTCTTAAAAAGTAAGTTGTTCACCGCATTGTGGTGCAGCGTTTTCTGTTTCCTATGCCCCCTTGATGCATATCGTTTACATACCTCATACTCTCCATATCCACGCTTCTCGGTAGTTCCACATGCCTCACTTCTTTACCAAACATTATGCTCAAATCCTTAAAACATGCCAATATATGCCCTATGCTATTTCGATGCTTTTCCAATCATAAGTTCCAGTCAAAACTCCAATGCTCCAACACTTCAAATAGACCCAATTGGCCAATATGCCACTCTGTGCTGTTTGTTCAATCTGTTGACCAGACTCAAGTCGAAACAGAGCGCCAGTGCCCAAAAAAAAAATCAGAAAGTCTACAAGACCCTCGATGATTGACACGTATGGGTCTGCCGTTGTTACAGAGTGCTGGAGCTCAGGAAATAATCAGAAAATCCATAATTCCCTGCATGATTAATGGATTGAATAGGTGCTGTTACCCGGTGGGGGCCATAGGATTTGATATTAGATTTTGATGCCCAGGCCAGCCATCGATGCTGACAAGCTCCATATGGATTTTGTGAAATTTTCTACCCTACTCAGTCACCATAAACGCTTGATACTCGGCTTCATCTGTGTTGCGCGTATCCTGCATCTTCCTAGATCTCTTTGTACGACTGGGGTAAAGCCTCGAATCAGAGCGTAGTAGAGTAGAGTGGAGACAGTACTGACCAATTCTCCCAACTCTGCATCCGTAGAACAGTTTGGTTTGCCTCCCTATAACGGGCCTGTGCCTGACGATGCTGCTGCTTTCGCAATTCTACTATGTCATCAGACACTTCGCATTTGTGCCTGTCGATGCCAATGATAAATATTTGTTTTGTAGAACTTTAATAACAACATATATACCTCTGAGCGTGCTCCTGGGATTTTAGCCATTCTCTGCCAGCATTCCTGAAACGTAGTGGGCAATGACACTAGGGACAATGGCTTCTGTAACCCACCAGTAAATTGTGGTAGCATGTCAGCAGCATCTAAAATGTTTCTAAATAGAGCCTACATCATCACACCCTCTGAGCATTTAAATCAAATCAACGGATGTGATTAACATGCAGCCGGTCGTGTTTCATTTAGACTGCACACGAACGGTGTCACCTTAATCACATTGAAATGTGTTCACTGTAACTATAGGTGGTTAGCATCATGATGAGTAACGCTGGTAGCATTTGATTAACCCCTTCTGGAATACATATGTATATGGGGTAAGCACAGAATTCGTCCTGTAGGCTATCAAGCAACATATATTGGCGATGTAACATTCAAGTCAAGGTTCATATGCAGAATGAGTTTTTTAAAAAAAGACTAGGTAATGAGTACATGCACTGGTAGGGGTCTAACAGGTTCGGCAGAGCAACACGGTCTCAGATATGCAACAACTATATACCTCCCCGAGAAACAGAGTCCAAAAATGAATGAGAGAGCGTCTTGATGTTCATCTGAGTACGCCTCAGCATACTCACAGACCTGATCTCTCGACGCCACTCCGTCGAGTTCAATGGTTTTGCAGATCCGCTTTCTAGCTGGTTGAGCCGCTTTCTGAACCAAGACTCAAGACGATCATTCCAAAATCCAGTTGCTACGTGCTCCGCCCATCTGTCAGGAGTTGGCCACCACGATTTCATGGCCGGTGTGCCACCCTCACCTGAGATCATATCAGTTCAGTCAGTTGTTTCAAATGTACAAGCAGAACACTTACATGTAAGCTCGTAGACCAAGCCACAAAGACGGTTGGCCTCTGTCAAATGCATTGTATCATCATACATATGCGTCAGACCATCAGGGACACCAGGCGTCTCGAATAGTACTCCACGGTGAAGTAATCGAGCCGTGCCACTTGGCCCTTCGAGGACCTGAGGAAAGCTCACTGATGCCACAGAAAGTCACCAAAGGATCCCGCCTTCCATAACTGCTGCACATGCGATCCTGGGATCAGAGAGAAGGGTTTTTCTATCGTCCAGATACAGGTGATAATCGTCATGTGTGTAAACATAACCTGGCTGTCGATAGGGGATCATACAACGCAAAGGTGGGTGCCAGGCAGTTGCCTGCACAACAGGCTGCAATGTTCGAAAGGGTATCCCTCTGGTCAAAATTTCATATGCCAGCTCATAAGCTGACATAGGGGGTGGGAGCCGACACACCAGCAATGCATCAACGACGTTCGTCACTGCTAGCCTCCACTTGTGCAGGTCGCCTTTAAGATTGAACACAAATAGATCGTCACCAATTTTCGTGAGTGTTTTGAGGCGATCTGAGCCGGCCAGAGACTTATAGTTCCCGGCAATGAGGTCAAAAACATCTGCCCCTGGTGTCGTGTTGCAATTGGCGAGGTTTTGGGCAAACTTGGCAGCCAGTTGACCTGAATACGACTTGAGCAAGTCGGTCAACCTATGCTCATCAACACCAACAAGTGCGGAAACTAGCTTCCTGGTGCTTGTAGTCACTTCAGGTACTGCCTGAGCTGGATGCTGAGGGGCCATGGCTAGTGGAGGGATAAAGCCATAGACATCATGTAGGACTTGCAGCAGAGCATCGGGCTCGTAAGTATACACGGGCTGGGTATGGTGGGGCATTGTGATGGTCGAAGGGGTATGCTCCTGCTCGAAGTTTTGACGTAACTCTATCTCTGGCATATCAGGTGCTACAGGCGGCGCCATCTGACCCACTGGTGAATAGTCCTCCTCATTGCTCGTCTCAAAAAGCCCATAAAGGTCATCTGGGTTTTCCTTGGCGAAACCACTGAAGGGTCCACAGTCCCATTCATTGAAGATTGCGTTGTATGATTTGTCCTGTGGTTCATACTCGTGCAGGACCTTGAGGTTGTCATCTTGCACCTGAAGTTCTCTATACCAATGACCAAACTTGTCATACACCCACACAAAGACTTTCGCATTTTTTGTTCCAGGTTCTCGTTCTCGTCCCAATCTCTGCTGCCGTCGATGGGCAGTTTCATTCTGTCGCAACATGCGGCATCGTTCCTCCCTTTCGGCAAAGAATTCCACCCACGGCGTTTTGTCATCCGACGGACGTTGAGAACTTTGCTTGACAGGAGGGAGACTCGGCTCCTTGGATAGGAATGTGACTGCTTCCTGTAGCAGATGTGCCGGAGGTTGCAAACAACACACAGCTGGTGACTTCCTCGCTTCGTTGATTTCGGCTTGGCTCCATGGGTACCAGACGGGTACGTTGAAATGACAGAAAAAGTCAACCGAATATTGCTGACGATGTGGTTGTATAAGTTTAAGAAACACGCCCGCACGGTGCACATGTGGGCCAAAGATCCCCATGCTGAGGTGAATTGCTGAGACATAAAACTCCTTCCACTTCTGATCGAGCAGATGGGTGTACCAGTCCGGCGCCTTGCCCTGGTCATCGAAAGACTCGTTACGGTGAGATAAGCCGACGGCGATCAGGAAGGAGACCATAGCCATGTACATGGAGAACCAGTTTTTGGCGCGATGAATACTGACACTGAATTCACGGGCGGTGTCAAAGATGGTAGGGCCTGCTAAAGCTTTCTTGATGACCAGCTTGCTCTCTTTTTCAGGAACTTTGTAGTGGGCTGCAAGCTGTCTAATTATCCACTGGAGCTCCTGTTCAACCCATGTCCATTTAATTGTCTGATTCAAGTCCATCGAATAACAGCCAGATAGGAAGCGGGAGTAGCTCTCGTAGGGTATTGTGAAAAGGAGTTGGAATGGGTATCCAGCGAAGACAGGTTTCAGCAGAAGGAAGGAGATGTGCGCTGTTTCAGGCGAGAACCACAGCGGTTCATGGAATTCTTCGACATCACAGGTCCTTGTATCACGCAAGATGTGCCCTTCATGTGGCAGAGGAGGAAGAGCTGTTATCCGACGAGATGCGTTGAGGCTGTAGAAAAGCTGGCCCTGAATGAGCATGGCTTGGCCCGAGGAATGATCGAGCTCGCCCGATGTAAATGTGGTTGCACGACGAAATATTTCGGACCAGGGCATCTAAATGGTAGTAGCATTATTGAGCTGTAAATTGTTCTATGAGTAGGGCAAGATACGCACTTTATATAAGGCCAAGTGTGTATGGCTACGATTCTTGAAGTAGGGTCAATATTCGTTTCCTGAAGTAGGTGGACATACATACATGGTATCCTGTACTGAGATCCCCAATGTCGAATGCGCCGAAAACCTTTGATAGCTCTCAGAGATCTACAGATTCGAGAGCGCGGTCTGCGTGGTTTGGTTTGTTATTCTCCGCTGCACGAGTTTAGACCAAGACCAGCGTAGCTTCGAGAGCTATGGTGATGGGCCTCGGCAGTGGCAGTATGATTGACCGTAGCTTAGGGAGACCCACAGCTATGTCCGGGTAATAAGCATCACGTGTAGGATCGGCAGACGCTGGCTTAGGGAGGCCCACGACCAGCGCTTGCAAGAGTAGTGGTGGCGGGTACAAGATCCAGAGGCAATAAGAATGTGTGGTCTCGCTGGCTAGCACGTGCTGAGAGTAGTGGTCGGTGTTGATGTGGCGAAAAAAGGCTGGTCGACAGACACACGCTGGCATAGGGAGACCCACAACCGGCATGCGCTATGAGTACTATGAGTAGTGGTAAGTGTTGATGGAGAGTGGTACCGTCAGATTCTTTCAGTAAGCACGTGATCGTTTGATTTGGCGATGTTTGTCAAGATCAATCACTGACAAGATCTAGTTTGATGTGTGTTTCTACTCTCTGTACGCTGTTGCTGGCTGTGGGTCTCCCTAAGTCAGCATCTGGTGTCTGTTCCAATCTGTGTCCTTTGGCTGTACGCCTTCACTGGCTGTGGGTCTCCCTAAGTTGGTGTCTCGTCCTGCCTACAATCTGTGTCCTTCGGCTGCTTTCGCCATCTCTCAATCCCAACTCCTTCGACAAGCACGCCGTGTACCGTTTTTCTTTGGCTTTTCAGTGCATCGTCAATATTGGTGTCAGGGGAAGTGAGCCAATCAGAAGCCGCGTTGTGCAGGCCGGAACTCTTGATGTCGTTGGTTGTATCCTGGAGGCATGGCTTGCCAACAAGGGATTCGCTGTTGGACCCAGCTCAAATTCCCCGAGAAACTCGAGAGCAGAGGCAGCAGCGTAGGTTGGCTCAATTGGAGCAGCGGCAGAGGGAGGAAGCTGCTCATCTACAACGAGCGCTTCAGAGGCAACTGCAAGTAGAATCCGTCCGCGAAACACAGAGGCAGGATACTCGTCTAGGTCGTGCGACCAACGATGATCAGGTGCGTGATTTACTTGAATTATGAGCTCGGGCACTAATAAGATCGTAGGATGATTCGATGGACTTCTCCCCCGCCGAAACGTCTGGCAATCGTATTCTTCTACTGTCTGACTCGGGCTCTCAACCTTCGAACTCGAACAGCAACACTGATGTCTCAACAGACAACTCCACCGCTGCCACTCCTCAAGGAACAGGAAATCCTACAGGCTCCGTCGTTATTCCCAGCCACGATCACAGTGGCACAATTCTTGCTTGTCCCGTATGGGACCAACCCGCCGGTACGAACCCTGTGGCCCTAATGCCTCCAAGAGGCAGACGCATTCGTCATCGCGAGCTCCCACCCGAGTCCCCTTCTACATCTACCGACACGTCGAGAGCAGAGACGGAAACTGAGGGTGACAGCGATGGCGACATTGATATGGATAGAACCGCTGACAGCGAAAGAATGCCTCCGCATCAGCCTCTCCTTCACTGGAACGACATTCATGAAATTCCCCACGACATAATACGGCCAGGAGAGCAGTCGGGATCGTCTCAGATGAGCCTACCGCTGGCCCACAAACCCTTCAAGTTGGTGGCCTTGGACTCGATACTGATGCGCATATCATCATCAACGAGCCTGGAGGTGTTGGTGATGGCGGAGTTGGCGTTGAAGTCAGAGTTGAGGATGGGATTGTATCGTTGGAGCCCAACGATGACTTTGCGATGGGGGCTCCTCCAGGTGCACCAGGTGCAATTGGTGAGGCTAATACTCCCCGTGGACTGGCTTTCACTACTATCAATGGTGGCAGGCAGCGGAACACTATCGTTGCGCCAGATGTAACACCTCGTGCAGCAGTAGTCGGGCTTCCCCTAATGACAGGCGTTTCTGCAACCAGCACAATACGAGGACAACCCAGTCAACATCATCATAGCGCCCGTCTATCGGCCGCCTTAGCTTCCCCTAACTCATCATATGACGGCTCAGAAGCCATCACCGCGTATGCAGAGGAAGCTCGCAACGAAAATGCATAGTAAGTCAACTTCTTTCTCCCTCCATCCAAGATTCTAACCGCTTGGCGACCCAAAGCCGATCCTTTATCCGACCTTCGATCCAAACGACACTCACTGCAGTGACAGAGGCCATTTCAAACCACATTGCAGCGCAGAATGAAGCCAACCCCAATCTCGCAGCTATCCTATCAACCTCGCCTCAGACGCTCACAACTCCGGTGTCCTATTGCTTGACAAATTTGATTCCATTTGATCAGCCTGTGTATGTTATATTCCTTCAGGACTTCGTAAAAGGACAATCACTAATATCATGTAGTGCATCTTTCGGTACGGCAAGGCAGCTCCCTTCTACACAATGTTTCCCGTGCAATGCGTGCGATCATCTTTGGCACGAAGACCGCGATTCGGACTCCGGGCCCTACAGAGATGAAGACGGCTTGCTGAGTCTACCGCTCCTCGCCTACCTCAGCAAGTACCCCCATGTCCGTCATGTGTTTTATAAACCACGAGTTACCTTCCATCCTGCGAGCGTCAATCTTCCTGGTGCTCGATTTGGGGTGGGCTCTACTGGTCCATCTGGGAATTCGCCGTCAGCTGCAAAGCAGAAAGAGAAAGCCACTGGGGCAGCGAGCTCCGCAACATCATCCTTGTCGATGACGAAGGAGAGCTTCTTCAGAGCGTTTACCAGTGCCGCTACGGGGGTTGGTAGTAGAGGGAAGGAGAGACACGCCATCTTCAGGGCAGACGCCTGTCATTGTGGTACCCGCATCTGGTGCACCGTCCTCCGTGAAACAGACAAATGTTTTCTCGCTTGTTGAGAGATTCACTTTCAAGCCGAGTTCCACAGAGACTGATCTTCCTAACCCACCGCCAAGATTGCCACCAGAGATTCAGTATTGGGCAGGTGCTATCATGAGGAATGCATGCAGGAAGGATGATACTCATGGTGGAATCCGGCAGTGTGCCAACAGTGAGCTATTATTTACCACCGAGTTTTGATATTCTAACAAGTTTTTCCCCAGTGATGGGTGGAAAGTGGGAGACCTATCCTCGTGAATTTGCCAAATGTCGCAGATGTAGAAAGGCCAAGTATTGCAGGAAGGAATGTCAGAGCACATCATGGGGTGAGGGCCATCGATTCTGGTGCAGTGCGAAGGATGTCGATGAAGATACCACAGGCAATCATTCAACAACGCAAGGGAACCAGTCAGTAGATCACGCAACAGTCCACATTGCGGTCGAAGGATCCAGTGACATTCAGGTTACAAACGGGACTCCACGAACGGAACGACACCCACAACGCGAACGAGGGCAAGATCCTCCTACCAGACGACTTTCTCCGCCGCCGTTTGGAAACCCTGTTGTACATCCAACGACTTTTATCAGCCCTTCAACGACCATCACACCCACCATCGCCGCCGCCCGCGCTGAGTCTAGCATGAGTAGAGAGAGGACGTCCTGCCTATCTTCGAAGCGCTGCCGCTCCTCGTAGGGGAAGGGAAGCTGGTCATGATCAGTCCATTGAAGGCACTGGAGCACGATCAGGTGAGTCCACAATCTACATATTTAAACGAAAGTCACTAATACAGATATTTCAGGTCGCAGGCGCAGCAGAAGGGAATTGACGCGATTGTGATCAAGACTGACATCTAGAAACGAGCGTGAACGACGGTCGCGATGGCCTACCAACCTCCTGATGATGGGGAGCGCACCCGCTTCATGGGCATATTGATCAAGAAGAAAGAGAAAGACCTTGATTCTTCCGGCTCACACGCTCATTCACCTGAACAGACTTTTCGGGCGAAAATAATGTATTGCATGGAGGGACGACATACGTTATGAGGTACGAGGAGACACAATATTTGTGAAGTCGAGAACAGGCGCATCGGATTAAATCGCGCTTTGGAATTTATCCATTGGACACATACGACTCCGTGCTGCTCGACAAGTAAGACTTCATTCCTTTCATTATTTGCCGTATCCCTCATCATGGCCTCCAGTGATCTTCACACCAGTGAAGTCCTCACACGACTGAATCCTACGAGCTCGCTAAGTTTCCATAACTATGGAAATAGTCCCCTCAGTTCTCAACCTCGGATGTGGACAAGGGTGAGTTTGACCAATAATTTGAAATGATTGAGTGTTGGCGGATAAGCGTTCCCAGACCCCTGGGCTCCTCCTTTGGCCTTCGACCTTCATCCTGATGGAACAAGCCAAGCTTGAGGTCCATGCTTCGAACATGCGATCAAAGCTACAGACGATGACGAGATCAACGAGGAGTCCGTCTTGGAGGCTCTGGGGGAGTATGAAGGGTTAGCAATGCGCCATACCTCAGTGATTGCCTGCTAACAAGTCATTCCTTCTAGCTTTCTTCGCCATCGATTTTTCCCTCCCCCATCGTCTAGCTCTTCTGCCGACTTACTGGATCAGAGCTCGGATACCGCTAGTGTGCGAGACTCAATTGCTGAGTCCAAGAGGTGATGTGGCAAATCCAATCATACGTAATTTGTAGTCATGAGTAAGAATCGTCTGACTAACGGTTTCTCCAGTGAATTCTGTCAACGTTTCGCCTGGTTTCGCCGATCTCGTTCTGCTTCACCTGGCATGCCCAGAGTCATTGATTCGACACCAACACCAACCACCTGTGTGGCCTTCTCCCGGAGCTTTCAGGACCTTTGGAAGGATACCAAATGCTGAAGTTGCGTCACCGCCATCATTATCGACGCTCATTGTGTCGATGAGTGGGGGGAGAAGATTTTTGACCCCGGTACCGTCAGCTGAGCAACCTGCGCAACTACACAGGTCAGGAGGTGCATTTCTTCGCGTGTATCGCTACCTGTTGCACCAGCAGGCTCGACACGATCTGGAGCATGCTTGGGTACGGCTTTCGTCCATTCTGGGCATTGGCATTGGGACCGACCACGGCAATCTCTTTTTTCATCATCTACCCACTCGTGCACCCGAAAAACCCAGTTGTCGAGATTCTGAACCTCCTTCCGTAGCTATTGAACGCATCACCGCGACTCGAAGATAGTCGGATAGTCGGTTACCAAAAGGGCAACTTTATCTGGTGTGGATTTACCACTACCAAAGGGAAAGGCGCAAAGACATCATTGCAGCCCACGAGCACTGATCTTGCTGCTTTGAATTCGAGGCTGACAAATAGGAAATGTGTACCGTTTTAAGTACATAATAACATACAAGATTTATTATTCAGACGTTATATAACTACGCTTTTAACAATGAAAATAAGTTCTACCGAGGTTCAAAGAGTTAGAGCTTAAGGCTTTGTGGCCAGGGTTATAAGGAAACACTAATAATATTGTTCGCGCCTTTGTTGACTTGCACGTGATCATCAGAGAGCCGTGGGAGGACGTATACACCTTGAAGTTGATGCGCGCTTCTCACTGTCATCAGAATCACTCCGCTTGTTGCTGGCTATGGGTTTCCCTAAGTCGGTGTCTGCGTCTCTTGTGCTTTCATTGATACCTTCGCTGGCTGTAGGTCTCCCTAAGTCAGTGTCTGGTGTCTATTCCAAAACCTCTGTGTCCGTGCTTCGGCTGTATGCCTTCACTGGCTATGGGTCTCCCTAAGTCGGTGTCTGGTATTTGTTTCAATCTCTACATCTGTGCTTCGGGGTTTCCTCGTTGTGCTAGCTCTTTGGTCTCAAGGCCCTTACCGAGTCTGTTTTCGATGTGGAGGGTATGTCATTTACAACTTGATAGCAGAAACTTATTGATTATTGCCAGCACTTGGCTCCATCTTGCGGACATCAGGGAGTATCCCTGACGTCCGCAGTCCATGGATTGGTTCAGGCAGGACATCGAGAATATGGGAAGTCTTCAAGTCGAAGTGAGTCTTGGTTTCTCCTGCTGTATTCCTTTCTAACTGTTTTCAGCAACTTAAAGATGTCAATGAGCTGACTGAAGTATGACACTTGGCCTGCTTAGCCTTCGGGTTTGTGTACCTATCTCTCATCCTAAGATATTTACTGATTTAAAATGGTAGTTGTGATACAGTTGTATTGAAGATATTTAAGTCACCGATGGCCATCTGGCCCGAATCTGTTCCCTAATTTCCATCTCGAAACCTAGTCATGGTAAATGGTGTACGAGGTAGGCACAAATATATGTTTCCAGCCAACCTGACTAACAACGCACATGTGTACAGCTTTGCATACTGGCCAGACATCGCTAAACCATGTCGTCTTCAAGGCGCCTTCGGTTGCTTCCCTGGGCCAAAGCTCTAATCGACCTAAGGACCAAGATCAGTCAACCAACCTAACCCATCAACAAACCATACATACGATAAAATGTTTGGATGATGGGATAGTTCAAAATGTGTGGGACCTGGCTGCACGTGAAGTCCGGCATTGCTGGCCCTTGATAACCACTCTTGGTTATACAAATTGTAGGGCAGTCCACGAACAAATTTCAGGCTCTTGCTAAATGTGTTTCCTAGATGATCCCTGACTCGAGGTAGTGCCCCTTGTGTGCTTCCGAATGCTCGTTTCATCATCGCAGAGACAGTGTCGACAATCTGCCAAAAGGCAGTCCATTCGAGAGCCCTCCAACGGGGGGGTTGAACAACATAGCAAACTGGTCAAGAAGTGCCGTTCTCGTACTCCGATTCATCGCTGGACACTAAACCGACACCTCCCTGCTTGATCAATTCCTCAAATTGCTGGAGATATGGGTTCTCCTTGACTGTTTGCTTCCGTCTAGCAAATGTCTGTCCTTCCCATGAGTTCATAATCAGAGGCGACGATCTCGAAGACCTACTGTGTTCTTCCTCTGCTGCCTTCGATGTATGGCCTTTTTTAGCATCATCGCTGAACGACCTGATAGGCGGTGTAGGTACTCCTTCTTCATGTTGGTCAACCGCTGAAAGAATGCATCCTGCACTTTCGGACCCATTCTGGGATCTAGATGGCGCTTTTGGAGGAAATATTGGGTGAAGATTCTTGCCGCGGATCGATTCCATGGCCCACGTGGCATTCCTCGGATATCAATGCGAAAGTTGTCAACATCGCAGCAAGCCTGTTCTGATAAAGCATTCTGTATGAACCTCCCTTGGAACAATTCAATCTCTTCATCAGAAGCATGTGAATCAGGATCGTACGGACGGTTGCGAAGCAATTCGTTTATTTGGTGTCAGATGGCATCCTATGCAATGTGTTAGTGGTTAGCAAGATAGGATCATGGGGATAGACCAACCGAAAACTGGGTCTGGGTAGGTGGTCGATGGGTCCCATACCGTGATCGACCAGGGGTCTTGGTCTTGGATGCTTTTTTATATTGAGCATAGCGCTGTTTTGCGTCCGTCCACTCCCTTTTGCGCCTTGCAACTTCGTCTTGTAGTTCCTAGGAAAGCAGATACTTAACAACTGAGGTATCCAAAAACTATCTGAATGGGACCAACCCTTTCCTGCATATTTGGGACATATTCATTGCGTGCGTGCTCAACACTGTATCCCTGCCCAACATGTTGTTATAAAATGGAGAGTTGCTAGGCAGACAAAGACATACATGTGTATGGGATCTCTGCCCTGCTTCCTGTCCTGCTGGAAGCCCATGAGCTTTACTTTGGCCATTCTGACCGTTGTCATTGAAAGTCCCATGTTGGCCACCCCAATCGAAGTTGCCAGCAATACCATATTCATCATGGTTGTGGTATTTGCCACTCTCACCTCCGTCCATATCTTCATCTCCGCCTTCATATCCGCCCGAGCCTTCATCTTCGCCCTCGTATCTGCCCAAGCCTCCGCCCTCATATCTACCCAAGCCTCCGCCCTCATATCTGCCCATGGCTTCATTTATGGGCCTGTATCCGCCTCTGTCTTCATATGTGGCCCCACCCATGCCTTCACGCCTGCGCCCGTATCCTTCATTTCTGTCCTCATATCTACCCCTGTCTTCCCCCATGCCATCGTTTTCACCTATGCCCGCATGTTCGCTCGTGCCTGCAGTGTTGTGTCTAGCTGCAACATCCTGGGTAGACCTCGCCCGAGCTCCTTGTGGTTCCTCGTAAAAGGGGTCTTCATAGCCCCCGTTTATGATGGACTGATAATAGGCCTCCATGCCTGTGGAGTCATCATCGTCACTCTGAGGAGGGGTGCTGGTGAAAGTTGGGATTTGGTGTGTTTCGACAGCAGCCGTATCATTGAGCTGGATATTAGGCCTTTTTAACATTGGAAAGGCTCAAAAGGGGTTCAGCTCACAGTAATTTCTTGAACTCCAGAGCCAGATGTGCTGATATCGCCCAATCCTGGGGAAATAGCAAGATCATGGAGTCCCATCCAGGCAACATTGTAGTCTTCAGGGTTGCTCATGCCTGGCGCAATGGGCTGGATCTGCAGCTGATGCGGGGCTAAACCTCTGTCACATGCGACTCCTTGTAATGCAAATGGGATAGCAACTTCTGCTTGTATGCCTTGTTGGCCATGGTTTTTGTTTTGGGTTGTCGTTGTCCTTGAGACGAAGGAGGGGTGGAGCGGCAACGTGCTATGCGGACCAAAATTGTGATTATGCAGATCGGGACTCGATAAGTGGGTCAAGGACGAGTTTGCTGTCTGAAAGGATGTCTCCAAGCTCAAGGGCATTGTTGAACAGAAGGACATCTCTGAGCTCAAAGATGTGGTTGGCGCAAAGGATGTTGTTGAACGGAAGGACATGTCTGCTGGTCTCCTGTATTGCCAAGCTCCACTGTAGGCATCTTATGGGTCAACCGTCAGAGTCAGTCTGTGAATCTACTGTCAATGAGTCGAAGACGTACCAAATCCATTCTCTGTTTCTTGACGCGACAGTTGGGAATTAGGCATAGTAGCACCATGTGCATCTGGGATATCGATAACGACTACTCATTTATTATCGTCAAGTTCCAGTGCCTGGAGCCTACCTCAAGGCAGAATGGACTCCAAGATTAGCAGCTACAGCCCTAAACACTGATTGCCTTGTGCTGTTAACATTGCAATGCGTCTTCCCTGACTTTATGAGTCCCTGGATGACTATAATTTGCTGAGATAGCAGCTCGTTGAAGTCGGTTGTACGTGGGTATTATGGCCAACCTCAATCTTGAAGGCGCCCATCTATACGAACAAATTGCAGGTATGTAATTCTAATTGATCATGAACAGACAAGTATTTATTTATCCTCCCCAGCAGATGCAGCATGCGCCTTTGGCCCTGTCCATGCCGTTTCATGAACTCCCATCAGGGTGAAGACACAAGCAGTGTCGTGCTGAATTCCTTCATGGGTGATGGTGATCGTCCTTGTCGCCTCACCTTCCTGAGGCTCAGTGCGAGTGATGGTGGTTGTCTGTGTGATGGTGGCGGCTTGTGGCGCAAGCAAAAGTTGATTCGTTGGGCCAGGTCGTAAAAGCACGGCACAGAAGGCCACAAGGACTGCAGAAACGAATGGCACCCATGCCCTTCCCGAATTCTAAGAAATTTGAATGAAGCAACTTTCAAGGATTCGTGGAAGATGTGCGTACCCAGAAACCGAACGGTGTCAGTGCTTTTTTTGTGGGGAATCCTGCTGTAGGGAGAATTCTGACAACACTTATCGCAGAGCGCTTGTCGCGTTCCAGTGGAGTGTTGGAACTCGCAATGAGTAGAGCTTGGTTCTGGGTGAAAACAAATGCCTAGAGTGCATCAGATAGAACAGTCTCTCTTCAAAGCAGGAAGATTTACCAATGTCTGCACTGCTGAGGGACAATCAGCAATCAGCCTCTGTGTTGGTATTGCACATACCTTGGTTCGGTTCTGCAACCCTTAGATGCCCAGTCATGAATGGTATACCGCAGCTAGCAAATATGACCTTCCCATCGATGTGGCCCACTGCAACAGTGTCTTCGTCGATGAAGACTATGCCTACCACATAATTTCCTCCCCGGTTGGTCGTGTTCTTGAATTTGGTGGTCATGGCATATGATTTGTGCAAGACTGAGTACCAGTCGATGCCATTGCGCAAGTTGGCGACGGCCACACGTTCTCCAGAAGGGGATACAGCCGCACTGCCAACACTTTGCATGGTCAGCGCAATATTACGCCAGGGAAAGGTGGTCTCACCAGTTACCATCCCTTTGCACCCTCATTGACCAGGCTTTACTACCGTCATCGATTGAGAAGGCACTAGAAGCACATCAGCTGCCAAGCTTCAAGAAAAGCATCAACCATACCGTATTCCTTTCAGGCCAGAGGCAGCAACAAGCAGAGTCCTGTCATCCAAAAAGTGCAGGCATCTAATGACTGGAGAGTCGCGAGGATCATTAGAAGTTGACATAAATGTTTCCTTCAACCTCATCAGCTCGCCCAGATGGTCAGGTCCTAGACAGAGTTTAGAACCATGTTGTCAAACTCTCCTCTTTGCTTACCAGCATTGAATGGACGATCCACCACCCCAACAAATGCCCCATGCGCTACTGCCAATCGAGACCCAGTCTCATCTATACCTAGGGCGTGTATGTACCCATCCACTGCCCCAGAATAAACGATATCAAACTGCGTTGTGAGGATTAGCCACATTCGTATCACATATTAAAATCATATGTTCGGTGCAACCAATGTAATCCCATATAAATTCCCCAACTCGCAACCAACAAAGAACACCCTATCATCCCGAGGGTGCCACACAATAGCGCGCACTTCGCCAACAACCCCAAAGAGGCGGATACGCTTTCTGTCGTGCTGGACTGGGTCATATTCCCAAATCTATACCCAGCATGAGCAAGAGATCTCCAAAAAAAAAAAAGATCCCTAACTTCCACATAACCAGCGTCACAACCCACTGCGATAAGCTTGCTGCTGGACGAGACTGCGATGGCATTGGCGGCAGCATTGATGCCAACTGATCTGACGAGTGTGAGGCGACTTGTACCATCAAAGATGCGTGTTGACGAGTTTGACATGCTCGGAAACCAAGTTGGCAGAATGAGCGCAAGGAGACTTTTGTATACCGCCGTCCCTAGCCGTCAAGGATCTTATAATATCAAGTTGGATCAAGTTCGAGAGTGGTTCTTACGATCGAGTGCAGCGAGTCTTGGCTTTAATGACAGATGTCAATGCTACCAAGCAGCCTCCTCAACTGATTCTGATGTACCCAACCCCATATGTAGGCAACTACACGCTGGACCTTCGCAATGTGTTAAGTCTATCTGAATCCATGACTGAACACGCGTTTTTCATATTGTCGGGAAATACCCCTAGGGAAGCAGGGAAACATGCCAGGAACATATAGGGAGCATGTAAACGTGTCATCCAGCAACGAATGTTACCAGATATTCAGGTTGCACTTAGATTCTAGTCAATCACCTAGTGGGCTTTCGAATTCTGGCCTCAGTCCAATGCTGCAGGCCAGACGTGTGTGTATGGTCATGAGAGCGCTAGGATACAGTCAGATTTTGCACTTAAAACCGCGTGAATCGACTCTTGCTTCTCATTGCCCACTTCAAATCTACAACCACCCTTCTTCGTCAACTTTCCATTTGAACTACCAAAGCCCCAAAAAATGTCCTTTGACTTCCTCCTTGTGCGTGAAACTGTCCGTGTTTGATAACTCTTTAACTGACCGTTCTGTTAGCATGTTGCTGTACATGGACACTTCTATCCATTGAATAGCCCAAATCGTGTTACTCGCCGAATCAAGGGGACTTACGCCAACAGGGACGCTCTAGAGCCAATCCTCAGCGTTGAGAACTTGCTCGTCAACCCGAACAATGTCGAAATCCACAAGAGCACTGTTCGAGTAGGAAAGCGCAGATTTGTTGTCTTTGGATACCACGACCCGAGCCTTGAGAAGAACTCTTCACTGGAGTTGGCTGGCTTCACTGCTGCCAAGGAGTGGTGTGGCAAAATTGTTGTTGTTGCTCGCGGTACAAGAGTCTTCTACTTACACAACATACCTTCGTCGAGGAGTGCTTTAGCTTGTATAGCCGTTGGCCTGTGCGTGTTCTTTCGCTTCTTTGTTCATTGTGACTTACCAGCAATAGTTTCGCATCTCGCTGTCTCGAAATGTATGAGCTGGGTATCCCACTCTCAAAGGAACTTGTGGTATGTCATTCCTACCTCACTCGAAGGCGGTCTTGATCAACTAATTAACATCTACTCAGTATGGCGAGCATTGAATAATCGTTGCCTGTGCTACTCCGTCTTAGTTTATGTGATGATTAGGGTGTATGAATTGATTATGCTGTATGAATTTTAGAATATGTTGAACGTTGTCCCATCGATTATGGGACCGACATAACATGGACATGTGCACGCCAAGGGCTCGCCTAGGCAATCCCATTCAGCACTCCGCTAGCTTTGTGCCCATGTCTTGGCTCCGACTTCCCATTTTCCATGCGCCCGCACCCTCAGCGACTATTATGACTCTTTTATCAATCCATCATGATAAAGAAATTCCTTGTTGCGGATGTACGATTGTCAACTTTGTTTCCCCCCCAACCATCTCTCTACTTCTTAGAGCCTGGCATACGTCTCGAGCTTTGCACCTCAAAAAATCCAATGGTTTTCAAGCTTGTGAATGACCTGCAAGACGACGGCGTCAAACTCACACCTCTACCGCATCAAGACCGCGTCAAGTTCAGGCAGTTTGAGAACCATCCTTCTGTCGATGTAAGTCTCACTCCTTTATCAAGAGTTGCTGTGCCTGACTCTTTAAAGATCTTGACCTTGGACTTTGGGAACTATGAACCGCACACAGGCGATAAGGACGACAAGGCCTCTCATACACCTGGCCTCTTGAATCTACCTGTGCATGCCAACTCTGCTAGGTCCCACAAGGATCTTCGCCACCAACCACTGTCTGGCCCAGAACCGCATTCGCCGTTCTTGGGGTCCACCTCTCAAGCACAACCCACACCCCCATACGCTACGTTTGACATCGCTAAAGAAACCTCGTCATGGGCACCTACAAAGTCGCCGCCCCATAGAACTCCATATTCATTACCCTCGTCTACTCAACCTCAATGTCTGCCTTCCACAGCGCCAAGCATTGTGCAGCCCTCACCAACCGTCCCGTTCAGAACTGGCTTCGAATTAGGGAGGCCATCTACAATAGTTACTCAGTCAGATTTAACAAGGCCGTCTACAGCAGGCTCGCTGGCTACTGCCTCACCTGGGGCTAATCAAACATCTGCGCTATCGATTAGGAGCGCCTCGCCTGACCGAGATAATGAACCCGGAGTAATTGCCCAATCACCAAGTCCTCCAATCCACCATTATCTTGCGCCTCCTGCATTGCTGCCTCCTGTTAATGAGCAGGGATCTCATAAAGGGTATTCACCTCAGCTAGACTATTCTACAATGCCGTACATCCAACCTGAGTATTGTTCTGAAGCTTATGACCTCTTTACAGAAGGCCCCCAATCGTTCCTGTGCATGATTTTGATACCGACAGTAGGAGCCCACCTATGACACCATTAACTTATAGAGGGTAAGCGAACATTCATCTACAGGCCCTGATACTCATTGCTTTGCAGTCCATCTACCTCTCAGACCTCATTGGACGCAGCAGTGATGCAGATGAACCTTTCCGATAATTCACGTCCTCAGGATTCATAGGTCACTTTTTATTCATGACAAGCAGCTATTGACAGTCCACGTAGCGGGTCATTGACTCTGAGGCCATATATCAGTCGGACCGATCATAAGAAGCTAAAGCTAATGAGCTATCTTAATTCTTTTTTTTCACAAGGCAACGACGGAATGCCGCATCCTGAGTGGAATAAGACCCTCGATGCACTCATAGACACTGCTGGGCGAAGAGATCAGGTCAAGACCATACTGGGAAGACTACTTCGGGACCAACCATCACCCAAGATGCTGGAGACCTGCTGCTTGATGCTCGCAGATCAGGGATACCAAGGTCCTGAGTGAGTATTGATTTAATCGACTCTCACTCTTAATTGTGAAATTGTTAGCAGGGAGCATGTATACGTTATCACGCCTTCGCGGCCCACAAGCGAGCAAAGATCGAACAATAATGTTCAGCCGCAGAATCAGTGAGTTGCCCTGTAGTCCATTGCATTAGAAGTACTCACTCTGTTCATTAGAGGTGAAATCACTGAGAACCATACCTATCCTCCCAAACCGCAACCTGCCCCAACGCAGATGCAGAGGTATGTTACCATCACTGTGCTCATGGCCACCTTCTCATTCTGCGCATTCTCAAGAACATCATCAACCACAGCGAGACCGCCGAGCAGACAAATATCGGTATGAATGATTCTCTTTGTAGTGAACGTATAAATTCACGAAGGGTAGCATTCTCAGATGTTTCCTGTTATCCACTCTCAGTACCAGCCTTCCTCGTGGCAAACTAAGAACGACTCAGTGTCTGCTACTCCCAGGCTGCTTCGTACGAAAATTTTTGAAACAGGGCGCCACTCCTCAACAAGGACCAACGTAAGTGAACCTCTTTGTGTGCCCACCAGTTCTTAGACTCTTTGCAGCTCTCACTCAGGTCAAAGTCAAATGTCAGAGTTTCCTGGATCACGTCAGTTTACTCCAGCGCTGGCCCAGCCAATCCCCTTTACAATGAAAATAGGAAACAGAAGATAGTGTCCTGTCGATATTGGTACTCTTGGGGCATAAAGGCTCTTGCAGGCCCTATAGCTCAAGAGGAATGGGAAATTGCTGACATCTACGTCCACCACATCTCTCCTCGCAATGGGGCTGTTCATTACCAGGCTTGGATGTTCACTCTTTCTGATAGCAAGGAAAAAGTTTGGCGCGACATCACCACTTATCGCGCTAACTTCAGAAGGCAAACTCCCATTGTACACCCTCTTGATCCAACTCTCTATTTAATATTTCAATCGGTCAATCACAGCCCTAACTTTGTTAGCCTGCAGACCTACAAAACCTATAGCAAGATGGCTGTGGTGGCTACTACGTCACCTGCAGGTCATGGTCAGGCAGAGGACATTGAGCAGGTATCTGAAGAGGGCGGCGAGGGAGATCTAGAATATGTTGACGAGGAAGACATGGCTGAAGGGTCTGGGCATGCCGGCTAATTCATTGACACCAATCACGTGTATCATTATCCTTTACTCCGTCGTATGTACCAACAAATGCACCTGTTCTGCCGCATCCATGGATAATAGAGCAGGAAATGCTCGTGCACCATGGCCCAATACTGTGTGATGTAGATGCAGGTCACATTGTACCACCTACAATCGACTGGCTGGCACATTCGAAGGCGATGGGTGCGATGTCTCAAGATCAATGCGAGATCGCCATGCCGCAGACGATAGAAGTCGTGCAATCCGAACTGCAATGCGCTCAATCATAACATCAGAGCCTTTGCTAGGTGGCAATCACCCAAATTGGTTCAAGATCGTCAATGACGAACTAGATTTTCTAGACGAGCTTCCAGTAACAAGTTTGATGCACCCGCTTGTGTTCATCAATCCCTCAGCACAGAATGGCAATTTCATCTGGCCCGACGAAGAAGACGAATATATACCAAATTCTGGACTATATTCCCTTACAGGACATCGTTACAACCATGCCTTTCTTTCCATCAAGCAACGTGTCGTTGAACTCATCAAGTCACTGGCCATGCGGATGGTAGACTCTGATGATGCCGTAGACCTCACCAATCGTCTAAAAGAAAAACTGCAGCACTTACTAGCAGAGAAAGATTCCCAATGGTCACAACAGCGAGGACCCCAAGGAGTCAATTTTATTTATGTAAACACAGGTGTGTTCTCAAAAGTCTACTTTGTGTAGTCGATTACTTACACAAAAGGCTTCATAGATATACATTTCTGCCCCTTTGGCCCCCATAACCCTGTGGTTCGCGCTGCTACAATTCTGACTGCCGTTTTGGAGAACGTGTACTTTATGACAAGACGCAGTCTGCGAGTGCAGCTGGCGGCAATCAGGAGCATCGTGTCTGTGGCTGGCATTTCAGAAGCAACTTACAATAAGCTACCAAAGGATCCTCGAACCTCATTTCGCCGACTGCAGCTTGACCCTATAGTGCGCGAATTTGTTGGCTGCCCATCTTGCCACTGCTTATACCCCTACAACCCTGGAGACAGCCCCCAAAATCCTGCCAATCCTTTCCTCACGCACTGCACATATGCCCGTACACCTAGGAGCGACATTTGCCAAAGCCCATTATGGCAATACCACAATCTCCCCAACGGTCAGCCACACCCAACCCCCATACGCAAATACATTCACCAGGACAAAATACATTCACCAGGACATCAAGTCCTGGCTTGGTCGACTCGTTTCTCGCAAGGGTGTTGAAGAAGTGCTCGATCATCCAACATCGTCCGCCACTTTCAATTCACCCAATGTAGACGATATATGGCGCTCTGCGGCCTTTCGAGATCTCAAATGCCCAGATGGGATGCCTTTTCTTCCAGCCCCTCCTGGCGAAGAGCGTTTAATTTTCAGCTTGTCAGTGGATAGCTTCAATCCCTTTCATAATAAAACAGCCAAGCAATCTGTGTCATCGACGGGGATCTGGCTTGTACTATTAAACTTCCCCCAACACCTTCGCTACCTAAAGGAAAACATGTGCGCTGTTGGGGTAATTCCAGGCCCTGACAAACCTTCGAAGGAAGATATCTACCCATACCTGGAGCTGTTGGTGGCTGAGCTATTGGAGCTTTGGCAAAAGGGCGTCTTCTTTTCAAAGACCTACCGTGAGGCTCTTGGTCACTTCTTTCCTGGCATGCTCATTCCTGTTGTTTGTGACATGCTCGCCATTCGCCAAATTATAGGCTTCAGCTCATCAACATCACACAACTTTTGCACATTCTGTGATCTGGACCATGACGATCTCGAGGTCTGCGATAAAAGGGAATGGCCAGCAAAAGATGCCGAGGTTGTACTTAAATTTGCACGACTTTGGAGAGACGCTCCAGACAAGAAAGTGCAGGATGCTATTTTTGACGCCTCTGGCATCCGCTGGTCGCCTTTACATGATCTGCCTTACTGGGACCCTATTCGATATGCCGTGGTGGACTCAATGCATGCTCTCGATTTGAATCTGCTTCAAAACCATTGTCGCGATCTATTCCAGATTGATTTAGACCATGACAGCAGTGAAGGTGTTTCCCGCCAGACAGCCCAATCTGATCCCGGAGAGCTTACCACTCGGGCTCTGAAGAATTCCATGAGAAGGGTGGTTGGTCTGATCAGACAGAACAACATCAACACCCTGCTAGAAGCCCTTCTCAAGGAACCTCGGCGAGTGCTTTACGCAATTTGCTGCACCAACAACATTATTGGAGGAAATCGCACAATAGTTGTGGGTACCAAGTGGGTACTTGCTAATGATATTGTTGCTTGGGTATGTTCTGTAAGAAGTTTTATGCATGACTAATTCAAAATCTCAGAGACAACTACCAACTTTTACTATGGTTCAAGAGGTTCTGACAATTGGTCAAGAAGACAAAGAATCAGACGAAGAAATTGATCCCTCGACACAGGACCCAGGCAATGCCTTACCACCCCAGGAGGACATTGATATCAAGACTGCCACTCGCATCATCGGGCATCTCACAGACAAGGATGAAAGACAAGCTTCACGAGCAAAAGCATACTCTCAAGGCACGGCTGCAACTTTTGCATATATTTGCAGGGTTCTACAAATCGATATTGCTGATGTGGACACGACAAAACGAGCAGCTAAACAGGTCTTATATGACAAGTTAGTGACCTCAGTATGTGAATAATTCCTCTCACTTGCGATGTACTAACCTTGCACAAGATTGATGATGACAACGAACTCTTTGACAAACTCCTGGGCTTTGTAACGGTTGCAGTCCCTCAGGCGGAGCGTGCAGTCTTAGGTCGAGACATCATGGCTGCTGTCTGGAATGACATGTCCTGTACACGGCTGCCAGGTTGGATTACACCTGCCCCATCAAACTGGGGCACCACGCAGCGAGGGAAGCTATCTGCTGATAGCTGGAGAGTAGTATGCACAATCCATCTCCCCATCACTCTCATTCAACTTTGGCACAAAGAAGAGGGCCGCAAGCGTCAGCTCCTTGATCACTTTATGGACCTTGTTGCTGCTGTTAGGATTGCCAATATGCGCATTGCATCAAAGGAGCAATCTGATGCATATGCATTCCACATCAGCTGCTATGTCAGAAACATACGTACCCTCTATGCCGACCAGAAGATCAAACCATCACATCATGCTGCCCTCCATATTGACGACATGCTCTCCTTTTTTGGCCCGAATCACTCTCATAGTGGCCCCCATTATGAATGCTATATCAACTTTTTTCACCATATGAACACGAACAATAAGCCTGGTATGTTATTCTGTCCCTGAACCATTGCACCATAATTCAAAGGATCCAAAGGCCAACTTGAAGGAACACTCTTACGGACTTCTGCCCGAAACGCCAATATACAAGCGCTGTTAAGCTCTGATGACAATCTCAGACAACTAATGGCTGAAATGGTGAACAAAATTGACCAAATCCAAAGCGAGGATATCCGAGGCTATCGACTTGCAAGCATTCTTGATCCCAGTCTCCCAATGTATGCTCCGCGCTCGCGTCCACATCCAGGTGGGCTCGATGAGGAGCTCCATCGTCTCTTTTGTGAACAATTCACAAATGGAGAACAGGTGCCCAACAATGTCAAGTATATCGAGGAAGTCTCCACAAATGGGGTGGTCTATGGAACAGAGGGGTCGAATTCAACTAAAAACAGTTCAGTGATCTTTCGGCTCAGTGTTGATGCGGTTGGTACATGTCATGCTGGTGTTGTGAGCCACATCTTCATCTACACATTTCGAACACCAATGGGGGGGACTATAGAAGAGTTTTTCTTGGTTGTAGAAGAACTATGTCCACTCCTGCACGACATCGCCTCCTTTTACTCACGTTATGGACTTTATGGAGGCTTTTTGTGCTATGCTGGGAGAAGAACAAGGCGGCTGGTTCACGTCTCGAACATTGCTTCGCATTTTGCATTGACTCCACTGACAGGTGCAGATTTTGGGGAAGAAGCAATTGGTGATCTGATACATGTCCTTCCTTTGGATCAAGTCAGTTCTATGCATTTTCTTGGTATATTCACGACTGAATCTCACTTCCAGCTAATGTATGATTCGGGTTTACTGGACGTGTACAGCAATATGCCAGTAGATGTTGATGTCAACTGAATTGTAGCTCACACCTAGAACTAATGTCGTTTCTATTATCGTAAATTTGGATGAGTCTTTGTACGAATATGTGTCTACCTTTTCATTTGTCGTTTCTCATTGCTTTACTTTTTTTTGAAATAGTACACTGTACACAGTGCCTTCAATCTGTATGGGTCCATTTTGTGGTTTATTACTATTATCGTCATTACCTAGACTGGTCTGGTAGCCTCATGCTCACCATGTGGCAAAGGTTCCTTTCTCACGGATATGAATCCCTAATGGAGCTAAGTACATGTCAGTTTCATTTGGATGCTACCAGAATGATGCAGTGCAGAAGCATTCTGAATGATACTAGCTGGTATATGGGAGAATACATTAAGGAGACATTGAGAAATACATTTTAGCTCTTTTTCAACATGAAACCGACAGAGGTCTTGTCATTGGCATTTTATATGCTCTTCATGTGAAACCAACATTTACTGACTAGTTACAGAAGCCAATGCCCCTAGTGTGAAAAGCATGAGCGTCTTTGAGGGAATAGTCTATGAGCACTCACCTAGCGTACCATGCTCTTTGATGAGCCCTTTTCCTCTTGAGTGCGGATAAGACAGGCATTATTGGCACAACACTGCTTCTGAATAAGGTGAGACAGTGACGGATGTTCGAAAGGATAGATATACTTGAACTCAGTCTCAAATCTCGAACTGTCAGGGTCATCCTCAAAAGGCATTTGCCTGTCCCAATCCAGGTATTATTGATGGTCTCGATATCACCACGGCCGGATTTTGAAGCTCTTGTTTCGAAGCAGCTGGGTGTGTTGCTCCCCTCAAACAGTTACAGAATACAACTAGTTACACTCCTGGGTATGTCCGTCAGAGTGAAGTAAGGTTAGGGGGGGGAGAACGCACCAGTAGCAAAGCCAGCTATATGCTTGAAGAACGGGTGGGAGTTCAATTCCTCAAGGACTGCTGCTTCACCTGGGGAATTCACCAGGTTTTTGGGATGCACTTGGCCACCTCTGTGGGAGATTCCACATCTCAGGGCAACAAACACCCCCCGACAGTGAATGCCACACTTTCCCTTGCGCAAGCTGCATTTGTTGCGAAGTTTGGCCATCGTCATACAGCCTTGAAGGTGTAACAATGGCCATTCTGCATCCTGAGGAGCTCCGGCGAGTATCCCAATAGTGATGCCAGTTTTGTCAACAATAGGCATAGGGCGCCTATTGGTTAGAAGTGAGATGTGAGGTGCTTGAGTACTGAGAAACACATACCGTCTGTCCCATCAATGCAGCCAGAACCCAAACCACGACCCCTCGCCCACCAGCTGATCTAGCTTGTACACCGTCTTACTACGCATCTGATCATCTCGCCCAACGAAGCCCGTACTTGCTACGTTTTTGAGTTGAGACGCATCAGCATCACATACAATGCGTTCTGAGTGCTCAACGTGGCGACTAACCAAGCCAGAGGTGATCTTGTATGCACCAAAAGCGGTGGAAGCTCTCTTGATGCTTTGATACCTGTCCCACCGAGTTTTGCTGGCAGCTTTGAGCTTTGCCTTCCGCTTCTCCTTAGGATTGGTGAGCTGACACGGTGCCGAGGTGCTTGGCTTGGAAGGGATGGATTCTTGTGAAGAATATTGGTAACAGTTGTCCGGAGGGGGAAGGACGTGATCATTGGGTTGAGGAGAGCCTGGAGGAGTCGAGCATGGAGATGAGAGTGGCGAGAGGCCGAAAAGGTGGTCGTAAGTCGAGTCTTCATTGGCCAGTCTCTGTTGGAGGGATCCAACAAAGTTGAACTCTGCATTGGTGACAACTCTATTCCCTGTCCACTCGCCAGTGGAGTCTAGATCGGTTAGAAAGTAGTTAGCATCAGTAAGATAGGGTATTGGAGCTGCGCGAAATCAAGGAGAATAGATCAAGCACACGCAGTTCTGTGGATAATCCCAATCAGCGTAGTCCCATGGCGCGGGTCTTTCTGGCGGTTTCTCCAAGCACGTTGGCGTTTGGGGGTCAAAAACAAATGGAATTCGAAATAGCTTACCTGTCATGCGAGATGGGCCCCGAAATCCACCAAAAGGTTGAGCGGAGAGGACTAAGCTAGTTTCGATGCAAACCCCAGGTATGCCCCGCTTAGTTGGCTTAAAGATTAATAAAACATCAGAGTTTCAGAAGGCAGCGAGAAACTTTCCCATGATCTCATTGATCAACAGTCAACAAACGAACTTATCCGACATGGATAATCGTCTGCACAAATGCCCTCGTCCTTCTCTCCAGTCGTCCTACCATGACGCTGTTCCACTCAATCACAGCTATGCCATGGTTTATGCACGCGAAACCCCAGAGTCTCTGCACTCCCAACCAGCCGAAAGGGTCCCTCAGCTAGCTACCGATTCCTGGGCTGGTATGTCGTCCTGGGCGCCGCCTGACGATTCGACATTCTTGCTGGACCCTGATGGCAACTGGTACAATGTTGCGGTGGAATCACACATTATGGAGGACATTACCCTGCAGGCATCGCAGAAAAGGAAGAAACCTCAGAGCATGGTTTCGGTGAGTTTATTGGTTTGGCCTCCCCGCTGCATCGTCTGACGATCGCTTGCAGAAACGTCTGCATGTTATGTGGATGAACATACACTGTCAAACATATCTTGACGAGCTCACGCGGTGGTGTGGTCGAGGGACTTCATGACGGCTAAGCACTGCAGCGATTGTATCGCTAGGGGCCACCCCACTCCTTTGCCTGCTCATTATCGGTGCCATGAGTGCTTCCAGCCCGACCTTACCTGTCAGGGCTGCTGCCTCAAAAGGCACAAGATGCATATTCTTCATCGCATAGAGGTGCGTTTTATCTTCTTAAGGACCAATCATGCAACTAATCCTTGCTTCTGTGCATCAGGAGTGGACTGGCGAGGCGTTTATCAAAGTCTCCCTGAAATCCATGGGATTGAAGGTACAACTCAACCATGGCAGCATGTATTGTGACAACCCTGTTCCCGGACATGCGAACATGCTCGTTCTCCACACCAATGGCATACACGAGGTATCGATTCAGTACTGTGGCTGCGGGCGTGGTCTTCCTCAGCATCACCAGCTCCTTCAACGTCGGCTCTATCCAGCGTCTCAAATTGTAGTCAAGACCTGCGCAACTTTTGAACTCTTACGCCAACTACACATGTTTTCGTTTACAACGAAAGCTTCGTCTTATGATTTCGATCGAGCGCTTGAGAAACTCACCATCAACACGGGAATCAACATTCCGAAGTCTCAATATTGCATGTTAATGTACATGATGCTTCAGTGGAGTCATCTGAAGATGCTCAAGTGGTCTGGACGTGCGAATGTCGCCAATGGGGTCAGCACTACTCAACCTGGAGATCTTGCAATCCGTTGCCCCTCCTGTCCATGACCGGGAGTGAATCTTCCACCTGGCTGGCAAGATGTCCCGCCAGAAGACAGGTGCGTTGTATATTCTGCTGCTGATCCATAAGCTAACCTCTAATCAGATACCTGTACACTGGCATTGTCAGTTTGGACGCAAATTTTCGTCTAAAGAACAACCTAGTGTCAAATTATTCCCAAGATCCTGGGTTAGGCACTGGGTGGGCCTATATATTGCCCAGACTCGCATACGAAGCATATGTACTCAGCAAAGCGAGTGATATGGATGTGAGTTGCGCAACTTCTACCCACTACTTGTCCACTAACTTCGCCTTAGATTAAGTCCTGTGTTAGCATGCAGGCGGTCCTTCAAGCAGAGATCAGAAACACTGTTGGTCTTCGTTATACGGGTATGGGGCTAGGGTCCTGTGCCCACTTGGAGATGATTCTGCTCCTTGGAGTGGGGAACCTTCACAAGGGAGAGAGGTTGGTCCATTTACACATGATCTCTTCAAACGCCTTGGCTAATTTGTGCATGTAATAGGTATGCTAATATGGATTATATTTTTGCATCTGCCATCAAGAGTCTTGCAGTTTCAATCATAATCATCAGCTATGACATCACCTGCCAATGGTTTGTAAACCTGAACAAGCGTATCTCATCTGATTGGCCCACTGACATCTGACCGCTGCTGACCACTACTCTCATCCCCGCCATCCCAAAGCTCCATGAGCCGCACTTCAGTGTACCCATAAATAGTACCATGATGGTAGGTTTAATCTGACAATTTAAACCCACCATAGAGGTGTACTGTACATATTTATGAGCATGTAAAACTATTTTATCCCTAAAGTATTTCTGGT
>Ga0247741_1000333_pt1 | contig 28112 bp, 21 predicted proteins | sample UWRJL213509R2_FD_180945 | JGI IMG/M metagenome (GOLD analysis project Ga0247741, IMG submission 180945) | Plant litter microbial communities from Arlington Agricultural Research Station in Wisconsin, United States - UWRJ-L213-509R-2 | ecosystem: Environmental > Terrestrial > Plant litter >... | reverse complement strand
ATACCGTTACAGTAATACCTGATCCGCACTCTGAGTGGTTTAGAATATTCGACGTTTTGCAATAGAAAGCTAGGGTTCCGATTGTTCTTCATTTATTCGTCTTTTTTTCGAGACCCAATAAGGTTTCATAAAAAGTTAATAAAAAAACAATGACTGGTCCGAGAGCTTTCGACCATAGCGGCTTCGGCTACTGAGGTTACACGGCGGGATAAAAGCCCGGGAGATAATTGGCCTGAAAGCCTGTTAGTAAATCTGCCTGTAAACGCAACTTTGAAAATTTATTTTTAAAAAAACGTTTTCAATAGCCAGATTTTTTGTACAGATTTTAACTGCCAGAGTGCTCTCAGCTTTAAAAACTAGAGGCTTATAAAAATAACTCTAGTGAAAGTCCAATTATGAAGCCTTGTAATCACTAAACCGCTGGAGGTTTACCATGCCCTATGTCGCTATTGAAGCCAACACATTTGCCAAACGCTTTCTTGGAAAAACTCTAGTCGCTTTTATACTCCTCATCGCATCTACCCTAGCATCTGCAGAACCTTTCAAGGTTTGCTGGTCCATCTATGTTGGCTGGATGCCCTGGGGCTATGCAGCCGAACAAAAAATTGTAGATAAGTGGGCAAAAAAATACGGTATCGAAATCAAGGTAACTCAAATCAACGACTACGTTGAGTCCATCAATCAATACACTGCTGGACAATTTGATGCCTGCACCATGACCAACATGGATGCACTTACAATTCCTGCTGCCGGTGGCGTAGACAGTACAGCGCTCATTGTCGGTGACTTTTCCAACGGCAACGACGCCGTAATTTTAAAGGGCGACAATAAAACACTAAAAGACATCAAAGGCCAGAACGTTAATCTCGTTGAGTTAAGTGTGTCGCATTATCTGTTAGCGCGTGCGCTCGAAAGTGTAAAACTCAAAGAGTCAGATGTAAAAGTTGTTAACACTTCTGATGCCGATATGGTCGCCGTATTTGGAACTAAAAGCGTTACCGCAGTAACTACCTGGAATCCGTTGGTGGGCGAAATTATGTCACAGCCTCACACAAGCAAAGTGTTCGATTCCGCACAGATCCCTGGAGAAATTATGGATTTGTTGGTGGTAAATACCGCCACGCTTAAAAAGAATCCTGCATTAGGTAAAGCATTAGTTGGTGCGTGGTATGAAATCATGAGCACCATAAGTGCAACAGATGCTAAAGCCACTGCCGCTCGCACCTCCATGGCAAAAGCAGCAAGCACTGATCTCGCCGGTTTCGATTTACAACTTAAAACCACCAAAATGTTTTACACCCCTGCGTCTGCTGTCGAATTTGCAAAAAGTGATGCTCTCCTGACAACCATGAAAAAAGTTGCTGAGTTTTCATTTGACCACGGCTTGCTAGGTGAGAAAGCACCAGATGCAGCAACAGTGGGAGTTGAAGGCCCTAAAGGTATTTACGGGAATGGTAAAAATGTGAAATTACGTTTTGACACTACCTACATGCAACTAGCCGCAGACAATAAACTTTAATTTAAAAAGTGAGAGTGGAAATATCCACTCTCACTCATTAATTACAACAAAAGTATTATTACCCTAACGGGATTTTTTATGAAACGGCTGATCAACTTAACGCCTACAAAACCCTCACGCTGGCTGCTCGGAATTCTACCCTTTGTTTTAATTATTCTTATTTACATAATTTCTTCAGACGCTCGTCTGCTTGAAAATTCGACGGATAAACTTTTACCCAGCTTTGGACAAATGGGTGAAACGATTCATAACTATGCGCTGGAGCCGAGTAAACGCACCGGTGAATATTTATTTTGGGTGGATACTTACAGTAGTTTAAAACGTTTATTTCTTGGCATAGGTATAGCTGCCATTTTGGGTTTTACTTTCGGTTTGCTTACCGGTGCAATTCCAACTTTTCATGCGCCTGTATCGCCGTTATTAACCATCATTTCTCTGGTGCCGCCCATGGCGCTACTACCCATCCTTTTTATTGTATTTGGACTAGATGAATTGGCGAAAGTAGCATTAATTGTCATTGGTGTTGCACCCTGTATAGCGCGCGACATTCAGCGCTGCACACTGGAAATTCCGCAGGAACAAATTATTAAAGCGCAAACACTTGGAGCTTCATCGTTGCAAGTTTTATTACGTGTTTATATTCCCCAATTATTGCCGCGCCTTATAAGTTCAGTTCGTTTAACTTTAGGCTCAGGCTGGTTATTTTTAATCGCTGCAGAAGCAATTGCATCAACTGATGGATTGGGCTACCGCATATTTTTAGTGCGCCGTTACATGTCGATGGACGTAATACTTCCCTATGTAATCTGGATAACCCTACTCGCATTTGTCATCGATTGGCTGCTACTTAAAACCAGCCAGAAATGTTTTGCATGGCATCATCAAGGAGCCCATTAATGACAGCTATGGTTCAAGCCCAACCTTTGATTAAGGCCAAAAATTTGTGGAAAAAATACGGTAACAACATCGTATTGGAACGTTTGAATATCAGTGTTAATGCCGGTGAATTTATTACGATGGTCGGCACATCTGGCTGTGGTAAAAGCACATTTTTAAAAATGCTTTTGGGGATGGAAGAACCAACCTCCGGTGAACTATTACTTGACGGTAAACCTATTCCCAACGAGCCCGATCAATCCCGTGGAATTGTTTTCCAACAATATTCAGTGTTTCCACATTTAACCGTTTTGGAAAATGTGATTATCGCGCGTGAATTTGAACACTCACCATTGCTTGGAAAATTATTCGGCAGCAAGAAAAAAAATGTTGTCGAAGAAGCAAAAGCGCTATTAGATTCCGTTGGTTTGACGCCGGCTATTAATAAATATCCGCACGAATTATCAGGTGGAATGAAGCAGCGCTTGGCTATCGCACAAGCACTTATTCGCCAACCTAGAATTTTATTATTGGACGAACCCTTTGGGGCACTTGATCCAGGTATACGCGCCGACATGCATCAACTTATTTTGAAATTATGGCGCGAGCACAACCTTACGGTTTTTATGGTAACTCACGATTTGAGCGAAGGCTTTTATTTAGGCACGCGCTTGTGGGTCTTCGATAAATTGCGTCGTGACCCGCATGCGCCGGAAGCGTTTGGTGCAAGTATTACCTATGATTTGCCGGTTACCCGTAGACCTGCTGAAGTGCGTGAAATAGACGTGCTTGAAGAAATAAAAGCGACAGAGATTAAACTATGAGTGAGGTTTTTTATAGCACCACAATTCCTGGCAATGGCCATTGGTCACTTGAATTGCGGCGTGGCACCTTTATGAAAATTACCGACATTGAAGGCGCAGCCAATGTTGGCATGTTGTTTTATAACCCACGCAATTTATTGGAACGCTACAACGCGCCCGACACATTGAAATGCCAACATACTTTTAAATTACAACGCGGAAATTGTTTGTATTCTGATATGGGCAGAATTTTCGCGTCGATCATTGAAGATTATTCGGTGAATGGCCAAGGTAACTGGCATGACACTATTTGTGGAAATAGCAATGCGGAACAAATTGCAAAACAATTCGGCAAACGCGATTACCAAAAAGATCGTAACCAATGGCTGCAAAACGGAAACGATGCTTTTTTAATAGAGCTTGCCAAATACGGTTTGGGCCGCGCAGACGTGGCTGCGAATATTAATTGGTTTAGCAAAGTGGTAGCGGATGATGCAGGCAATATAAAACTTGATACCGAAAATCAAACCGCCGGAAATTCTGTGACGTTGCGCTTTGAAATGGATACTCTGGTTTTATTGCACACATGCCCTCACCCGCTAAACCAGAAAGAATCTTATCCTTTTAAGCCTGTGAAAATTGAGCTGGGCGAAGCTGAAACGGTAAGCGATGAAGATTACTGTAAGAATTTTCGCCCCGAAAACCAACGGGGATTCCACAATAACGCACTCTATTATCTCGCAGCCAAATGATGGTGAAGCAATGCCTTTAATTGAAAGCAAATTACAGTCAGAAAACTCAATCGCCAAGCATTACGTTGCAGCCGGTGATTATTTTCTTGGGGAAATAAAACAAGGGCAAACTTTTCGAATTATTGATTTGGAAGGTAATCAAGCTGCTGACGTTTTATTTTACAACGCAAAAGACCCCAGCGAACGTTACAGCGCAATGGACACCATACGCAGTCAAGGCAATTTATATTTAACTGCAGGTACAAAATTAATATCCAATACCCAACGTGAATTGTTGGAAATAGTTGCAGATACTTGCGGTCGCCACGACACACTGGGAGGCGCTTGCGCCACCGAAAGCAACACCGTTCGCTACAGCTTGGAAAAGCGCTGCATGCACGCTTGTCGCGACAGTTGGATGTTAGCGATTGCGGAACATCCCGAATATAAAATAGGGAAACGCGATATCACTCATAACATTAATTTTTTTATGAATGTGCCCGTAACAAGCGATGGCGGTTTAACATTTGAAGACGGTATTTCCGCACCTGGAAAATATGTTGAACTCAAGGCAAAGATGGATATCGTTATGCTGATTTCCAATTGCCCACAACTTAATAATCCATGCAATGGTTATAACCCAACGCCGATTGAAGTATTGGTTTGGAATTAATGCAAACTAATTTCTGAACAGCCTAAACAAATAACTAGCAATAAATCTTCAGTGGACGACCACTGTCGTACGGATACTCACGGGACGGCCCGCCGGAGTAAAAATGTTTACTAAAGTATTAATTGCAAATCGCGGTGCAATTGCAACACGGATTATTCGAACACTTAAAAAATTGAATATCAAATCCGTTGCAGTTTACGCAGAATCAGATGCTGACAGCTTACATGTTCGTTTGGCAGACGAATCATTTTGTCTTGGCGATGGCCCGGCAGCACAAACTTATCTAGATCGCAAAAAAATTATTGCCCTTGCAAAAAACTCTGGCGCACAGGCCATTCACCCAGGTTACGGATTTCTCAGTGAGAACGCAGGCTTCGTTGCTGAGTGTGAAGCGGCGGGAATAATATTTATCGGCCCTACTGCCGAACAAATGATTACCTTCGGTTTAAAACATAAAGCGCGAGAACTTGCTCAAAATGCAGGAGTTCCTTTATGTCCAGGTACTGATTTATTAATAAACCTTACTGAAGCAAAAAACGCTGCTGAAAAAATTGGTTATCCGATAATGCTAAAAAGCACGGCGGGTGGTGGCGGTATTGGTATGCAGCTCTGCAATAACGAAGCTGATTTGGTCGGAGCTTTCGATAGCGTAAAACGTTTAGGTAAAAATAACTTCGCCGATGATGGCGTATTTTTAGAAAAGTTTATTGCTGCTGCACGCCACATTGAAGTTCAAATATTTGGCGATGGTCAAGGCACCGCCATTGCAATAGGCGAACGCGATTGCTCAAGCCAGCGCCGCAACCAAAAAGTTGTAGAAGAATGCCCTGCTCCAAATTTGCCTGATGCTCAACGCCACGCCATGCAACGCACCGCTGAACAACTTTTAAGTTCGGTCAATTATCGCAACGCAGGTACGGTCGAATTTATTTATGATTCCAAAGATGATCAATTTTATTTTCTAGAAGTGAATACCCGTCTTCAAGTTGAACATGGTGTTACTGAGGAAGTTTACGGCGTAGATTTGGTCGAGTGGATGTTACGTCAGGCAGCAGGTGATTTAAAAGATTTAAAAAATCTGCGCGCAGCGTTGCACGCGAAAGGTCACGCAATTCAGGTGCGTGTTTATGCGGAAGATCCCGCACGGGACTTTCAACCCTGTGCTGGCTTATTAAGCAAAGTTGAATTCCCAGAGATACATGAAAACTTACGCATAGATTCATGGGTTGAAAGTGGTATTGAGGTACCAGCATATTTCGATCCGATGCTCGCAAAAATTATTGTTCATGGCGAAGATCGTAATGATGCTTTGCAAAAACTATCCGACGCGTTAAACGCAACGCAACTTTATGGAATCGAAACTAATCTCGGGTATTTACGTGCGCTGCTAAAAGATAAAACACTTTTACAAGGCGAGATGACAACGCGCTATCTAAATCAATTCAGTTTTAAACCGGCACGCATTGACGTGCTGCAAGGCGGCACCCAAACAACTATTCAGGACTACCCCGCACGCACGGGTTACTGGCATGTTGGCGTACCGCCTTCTGGCCCGTTCGATAATTATTCTTTCAGGCTTGGTAATCGTGTATTGAATAACGATGATAGTGCCGCTGGTTTGGAAATTACATTACAGGGCCCAATTTTAAAATTTAGTTGCGATACAAAAATTATATTAACCGGCGCAGAGATTGATGCGAAGTTAGATGGAAATATAATTTCAATTAACGAAATCATTAGCGTTACATATGGCCAGCAATTACAGCTTGGCCGAATTCACGAACGCGGTGCCCGCACTTATTTATGCGTAGCAGGCGGTATTCAATGCCCTGATTATCTCGGTGCGAAATCGACTTTTACACTCGGGCAATTTGGCGGCCACAATGGTCGTGCTCTACGAGCGGGTGATGTGTTGGCATTGGATTCTTTAACCTGCAATCCCGCTATTGAAAATAACATTTTGCCATTTGCGCTACAGCCAAACATTTCAAACCAATGGCAATTGCGTGTTATCTACGGCCCCCATGGCGCACCAGATTTTTTTACTCCAGATGACATAGACACTTTTTTTAAATCCGATTGGGAAATTCATTACAACTCAAGTCGCACCGGAATTCGCCTGATAGGCCCCAAACCAAATTGGGCACGTATATCAGGTGGTGAAGCAGGCATGCATCCCTCCAATATCCATGACAATGCTTACGCATTCGGCACCGTAGATTTCACCGGCGATATGCCCGTGATTCTCGGCCCGGATGGCCCATCGCTCGGCGGATTTGTTTGTCCTGCAACTGTTATTAGTGCAGATTTATGGATGCTCGGACAATTGCGTGCAGGTGATAAGGTTCGCTTTGTACCTGTCAGCATTGACAATGCAGTAGCCATCGAAAAAATACAAAATCAAAATTTAAAAAATTTAACGATTGATAAAGCAGATTGGCAAGTCACTACACCCTATACACCTGTTGTTGCCCAACTTTCAAAAGAAATTTATGGCGAGGATATTGTCTATCGAGCAGCCGGCGATCATTTTTTATTAGTAGAATACGGCCCATTGGAATTGGATATTAAATTGCGTTTTCGTGCGCATGCGCTTATGCAATGGTTGCAAAAAAATTCTGTAACTGGCATTCGTGAATTAACGCCCGGCATACGCTCGCTGCAAATTCACTACAACAGCCAGGAAATTTCCCTTAGCGCGTTAATTGCACATTTGCATCACGGCGAAACCGAGCTAATTACGCAACTTGCACAACTTAGTGTTCCCTCACGCATTGTACATATTCCTTTAAGCTGGGATGATGATGCTTGCCAGCAAGCGATTCAAAAATATATTCAATCGGTGCGCGACAATGCTCCGTGGTGTCCAAGTAATTTAGAATTTATTCGCCGCATAAATGGTTTGAATTCTATTCAAGATGTTAAAAATATTTTATTCAGCGCATCGTACCTGGTCATGGGTTTAGGCGATGTATACTTAGGAGCACCGGTTGCAACACCTGTTGATCCTCGCCATCGGTTAGTCACAACCAAATATAATCCCGCGCGCACCTGGACCGCTGAAAATTCCGTAGGTATTGGCGGTTCTTATTTGTGTGTTTACGGAATGGAGGGTCCCGGTGGCTATCAATTTGTTGGGCGCACATTGCAAATGTGGAATCGCTACCGCCAAACAAAAGAATTCAAACAACCATGGCTGCTCAATTTTTTTGATCAAATTCGTTTTTACGAAGTAACGAGCGATGAGTTGATACAAATACGCCGTGACTTCCCACAGGGACGTTACCCCATAAAGATCGAAGATAGCCAATTCAGTCTTCATGAATACGAAAAATTTATTGCTGACAATCACGCAGAAATTTCGCAATTTACGCAAACACGCGAACAAGCGTTCGATGAAGAATTAGCACGCTGGCATGCCAACGGACAATTCAATTACGAACAAAAAGAAATTGCTGAAGAAAGTAGCGAAATCGATATTCCCGAAGGCGCTATCCGTGTAGACAGCTCTGTTTCGGGTAGCGTATGGCAATCATCAGTAAGCGCGGGTCAATTCGTGAATGCAGGTGATGTATTGTTGGTGCTGGAATCTATGAAAATGGAAATAAATATAACCGCACCCTGCGCAGGAAAAGTTACCCAAGTTTTGAAGGCAGAAGGTGCGCGTGTTCAAGCAGGACAAACGCTGGTGGTGATGGAAGAATAATTACAGCGATTATTGAATTAATTTTCTTTTAAAAAAAATGCATACTTTAAAAATGTGACTGTGAATGGATCAGTAACCAAAAATTTCATTGAATAAAAATCTTATCCTGATGAAGCTATTTTTTATTTTTTTGTTGATGTAAACGCCAAAATTTCAAAAAAATCACATATATAAGTTTTGTCGAGGTTATTTTTTTTGATTTATCGCAGCACTTTTTACATTCAAGTTGATTTGAATAGCGGCGCATTGCTAGAGTGCTGCGTCCGAGCGGAGTGCTCGGAAATTAAATTTTTTTCAATGAGGAATTTTATGAATAATGTAAAACGGAAACACTTAAACCTCCAATGGCTTCTGACGTGCAGCATTAGTGCTTTAATAAGCATCGGTGCCCAGGCAGGTATCGTTGTACCAAAACCTACACCGCACGGTAGTGCAACAGCGAGTCCCGAAATGGGCCACTTTTTAACCCGTGTTGGAAACTACACTCTCGCGGGCACACCTTTGGAAACAATAGGAATTAGCGGTGAAGCTACACCTGCTGAACCCAGCCAACAACAAGGCGTTGTATATTTATTTAACGGCTCTAACGCTACTCCGGAGCGGGTTTATCAATTTCCGGGGCTTGCGCATACAATGGAGTATTCCGGCTTTAAAGTCGCGATGTCCAACCAATGGGCGGCATTTGCAAGCAAGGTTTATTACAGCTCATCTTCACCGAATCCAGTGATGTCGTATATTTATATTGCAGCTAAAACCAATGGTGTTTGGGCCAGCTGCCCAACTTTGAATTCTATTCCCAATAACTGTAATAGCTCCTACCGTGATAATTACAGCAGCATTTCCAAGCCGTTAACGCGTATCCCCTTCGGTGAAAGAACAGAATGGGATCAGTTTGACGAGTCGCGCTTAACTGTGGAAATTTCCGACAAATATTTAGTGTTAGCGGATTCCAAAAAAAGCATCGTGAAGTTTTATCGCTACGACACGACTTCTACAAATTGGATACCCGAATATGAACTTGATGATGCAGATTATAAAAACGTTGGTAAATCCGTAGCTATTTATGGTGACAAAATTGCTGTTGCTCAAACCTGGGCAGACAACCCGACGGTATCTAACGGCTCAGTGCGTATTTTTCAACGCAATACCAACGGCACCTGGACCATGCAATCACAAGTGGATGGCAATTTTGGAACGGGTAATTTCGGCAATAATATAAAAATGGACGCTAATACCTTGGTTGTAGCTAGTGGCGCTACCGGCCTCCCCGGCGGTAGCACAGGTACAAGACAACTAATATTTTTTGCACTTGACAGCATGGGCATCGCGACCGGCCAGTATTACGTAGCAACTACGCCCAACCTAAATAAAATTAGTTTAAGTGGCAACACGCTAGCAGTCTCTAACTATGTCGTTAATCCTGCCGTTGAAATTTATTCTCGCAACACCGCTGGTACCACCTATGAGTGGAAACGCACTGCTGGCCTGAATGGCTATTTCTATAACAACCTTAGTAGCTATCTCAACATTGGCAGTGGGGCGGGGGGACTGACAGGCCAGGACGATATTGGTCTGGTAGGTGATGACTTATCCCTAGGATGGCGTGTATTCAACCCTTATCCAGACTATAGATTCATAGGTGCTGTGGTGCATGAAAAAGTCAGCTTGCTTGACACTTGCCGCGATCCTAAAAATCTCGTGACGAATTGTTCATTTGATAACGTCACTAACACTTCATTTAACAATAGCGCTAGCGGTGCCAATTGGACGCTACTGAATAATCAGGGCGGTTCAGGCTCTGCTAGTTACACGAATCGTCAACTGCGTATAAGTATTAATAACCCAGGTTCTGACATGTGGCACGTACAGGCGCGCACGCCCGTAAACTTGTCTCAAGCCGTTCAGTACAAATTAACTTTCCGTGCTAAAGCCGACGCTAACCGTGGCTTTGTAGTCAACATAGGTCACAACGGAAATCAGGATAACAATTGGCAAAGTCATGCACGCGTTTATCCTTATGCGACTACAGAATGGACTGATTACAGTTATGAAGTGCAAGTGCCGATGGATGCTAATGCATTCCTGGATTTTAATGTGGGCAATGCGGGAACCAGTGCAGTAACTATTGACAGCGTGAGTTTAAAAGCGCTTTGATATTTTTTATGGAATTTGCTTTTTTTCCATAATATAAAATAAAAAGCGAGCCTGGTTTGGGCTCGCTTTTTATTCGCAACAAAAGAATTTTTACCATGCGAGCCACACAAATTTATTAGAAATTAACCTAATTAGACCCAAGGTTTATTAAAGATTAATAAACATTAAAACATTGATGTCAGAATTTAAAAACGGGGAGCCACAATAATATTTCTTCAAAGATAATTCGCTTACAAATAGCACCTTATTACGTTCTCATTTTGAGCTTATCACTTTAACGATCCAGGATTTTTACTCAAGAAGGAGTTGTAAATGGACTAGGTCAGGAGGGTAAAGATAGGAGGCATAAAAACCAGGATACATAAAACAAAACTAACCAGATTCTATTAAGTATCTTTTTTTGAGGTCTAATGAGTTCACTATGAAAAATTGCTTTACCACGAAGGACTACAAAACTGCGTTCTCTACTTTTATTTTGTTCTTTATTTTTCTTTTATCTACGTCAAGTAGCTTTGCCGCTGGCGAGAAGAAAACATCCTTCACTATCGCCTGGTCAATCTATGCTGGCTGGATGCCATGGGGTTACGCGGGCGATAAAGATATTGTGGATAAGTGGGCAAAGAAATATGGCCTGACTATAAAGATTGTACAAATAAATGATTACGTTTCTTCCATTGAGGATTTCAGCAAAGCTAAATTTGATGGTTGCGTTATGACCAATATGGATGCCTTCACCATGCCAGCTGCAAGTGGGCTTGATAGTACCGCATTAATATTAGGCGATTACTCAAATGGTAACGATGCGATTGTACTTAAAAATTCCACTGAATTTGCAGATCTTAAAGGCCGCAATATAAATCTCGTGGAATTTTCCGTATCACACTATTTATTATTACGAGCGTTGGAAAAACATAAAATGACGGCGCGCGACGTTAAAATTGTGAACACCTCAGATGCCGACATTGTTGGTGTTTTAAAAAAGCCAAATATTACCGCTGCAACGCTATGGAACCCACAATTAAGTTTTGTGGTAGGCCAACAACTGAATGTTCGAAAACTATTTAGTTCGAAGCAAATTCCCGGCGAAATTATTGACATGATGGTAGTCAATACGGAAGTTTTGAAAGCCAATCCTGATTTAGGTAAAGCACTTGTGGGCGCCTGGTTTGAGACATTGCAAATCATGTCGAAAAACACTCCTGAAGGAAAGGCAGCTAGAACTTATATGGCTACTAATGCTGGCACTACACTCGCGGATTACGATACGCAATTGCGTGATACAGAAATGTTTTACACACCAGCAAGCTCCTACAAATTTTCAACCGATACGCAACTATCCAAAACCATGGAATTGGTGCGCAGCTTTTCAAAAAATATAGATGTAAAAAATACCGATGATATTGGCGTTTTGCTTCCAGATGGAACTGTGCAAGGAAACAGTAAAAATATCAAACTGCGTTTTGATACGCATTTCGTCAAACTTGCAATGGATGAAAAATTGTAAATTACGCTAGCGCGCCTTGTAGGGCGCGCTTATTCAGATGGCGTGAATCAACCAAGTATTTCACGATTTCTTTTAAATCTCTTATAAATCTCTTATAAACGTTTCAACCATATCTCCCCTCAAACACTCCCCCTAAGATGTTTTAGTCTTTTCTCACACAGCTCCATTTAATCCTCAATAATCTATTTTTATAAAAATTTATTATTTCCGCGCTCGTTACAATATTTTCCATCGCTAAACGTCTTCATCCATAACTTGAACACCAGAGTCACGGGATCTAACGATTACAGCAGTACGATCATAGCAATCTCTCAACAACGAGCTCCTCAACCGCACATACCTCAGCAAATATGTTATTTGTCATGATTTTCCAGATTTACAAAACTAATATTGGTATTTTTACCTAAATTTGGTATTTTTACCTAAATTAATATTTGTGAGTATTCCAAATGAGGCAATTTTAGTGAAAACCAAAGAAAAAATTCTGAATGCAGCGCTGGATGTTCTTTTACAGGAAGGTTTTCACGCACTTACGCAAACGCGGGTTGCCGAGGTGGCTGGAATCAGGCAGGGTCTACTGACCTATCACTTTCCCACACGAAGTGATCTTTTGACGGCGGTTGTCGATGAAAGTAAGGAGCGGATGGCGGCATCCAGGAACACGCCTGAAAATGGTCCACTAACGCTGGAATCATTGAAAGAAATAATGACTCACTTTGTGCTCTCCAAAAGTATTCCGCGCCTCATGCTGGCACTTACGGTGGCTACTGATGAAGATCCATCGCTTTCCAAATGGTTTGTTGAAACTGATTTGGCTACACGCCAAAAGTTTCGCGACCTTCTTAAACAATTAGGTTGGAAAGTTGAAGAAGATGCTCTCCATATTTTGCGCGCTACAGTTATAGGCGCAGCGCTTATTAATTTGCAGCAAAACACCGCGGCCTCTGAAAAAAGAGCGCGTATTGTGATTAATGCCGCCTTCCAAAACCTTATCAATAATTTAAAACCTCTTTAACGAGTCGAGATATTCAACATGTTTTCAAAAAATAGTTGTAATGAGGATGAAAACAGCCTCAAACAAATCATTCTGGAATTTATAATCATTAGCGGCCTATTACTAATGGCTTCGCCACTGCTTGCCTTCGCTGATGACACAAATTCAAATGCAACTCCGCATACGCAAGTCACCACCACAATCGCGAAAAATGCTGATTGGGCTACGACTATACCTGCACAAGGTGAGGTTCTTCCCTGGGAAGTGGCGATCGTCAGTGCAAAAACTAATGGTATAAGTGCAACGGATGTAAAAGTTCTAGAAGGAGACACTGTTAAAAAAGGACAAGTGCTCGCGCGTTTTGATGACCGAATGTTGAAAGCTGAACTCGCACAAGCAAAAGCCAATCTCGCGTTTGCCGAATCAAATTTACAACTTGCCAACACCAACCTGAAACGTTTTGATCAACTCAAATTAAAACAAACCTTAAGCGAACAAGAGTTTGATCAAGTTCGTACTCAAGCAGCAACTGCCGCAGCAACACGCGATCAGGCGGCTGCGGCCGTCACACTCGCAGAGGTCAAACTGGCTGACGCGACTGTTGTTGCTCCTGATGATGGAAAAATTCTAGAACGCAACATCGAACTAGGTAAGGTACCCGCCTCGGGCGACCCAATTTTTCGTTTACTTCGCCAAAACAAATTGGAATGGGTAGTACAAATTGATGCAGCTGATCTCGCTCGTGTTAAGCCAAATATGCTTGCGCAAATTAATATCGCAAACAACAAAACTATTTCAGGAAAAATTCGCAGCATATCGCCCCAGCTTGATAGTAAATCTCGACTTGCCAATGTGCGCGTAGTGTTGGACGGCACACCGGATATTGCAGTAAATACCTATGCCGATGGAAAAATTTTAATCGGTAACGCAACAGCAATTACAGTACCGTCTGCTGGCCTCGTTATTAAAGATGGAAAAACCTGGATTTTCCGTGTCAAAAATAATAGTGCAGAACAAGTGCTGGTCAATATTGGCCGCCGTCAGCAAAACGAAATTGAAATAGTATCGGGAATTAATGTCGGCGATACTCTAGTACTTGAAGGCGCAGGTTTTTTAAACGATGGCGACAAAGTTTCTGTTAAAGCAGCTCCTACCAGTGGAGCTAAAAAATGAATTTTGCTACCTGGTCACTGCGCAATCCCAGCGCCGCTATTTTAATTTTTATTCTGCTGACGTTTGCCGGGCTTTGGGGATTTCATAAACTAAATGTGCAAGATTTTCCTGATATGGACTTGCCGATGGTCAATGTCTCATTGAACCAACCCGGCGCGGCACCTGCACAACTTGAAACCGAAGTAGCCCGTAAAGCTGAAGATGCGCTTGCAAATTTGCAACTACTTCGCCACGTTCACACCACAATTTCACGAGGCAATGTTTCTATAGTCGTTGAATTCGCATTGGAGAAAAAATTATCCGATGCCGTTGCGGATGTGAAAGATGCATTGGATAGTATTCGCAGCGATTTGCCTCCCGATTTACTGGAACCACAAGTCAGTAAAGTCGAATTAGGTGCAGACAATCCCACGGTTACATATGCCGTTTCCGCGGCAAATTTATCGGAAGAGGAATTGTCCTGGTATGTAGATAATACGCTCGGAAAAAAAATTATGTCAGTGCGCGGCGTCGGGCAATTCTCTCGACTCGGTGGTGTAACCCGCGAAATACAAGTACAAGTTGATCCACTTAAACTTAACGCGCTTGGTGTGACTGCGACCGATATTTCACAAACAATAAAATCAATTCAGCAAGAAAACTCCGGCGGGCGTGGGCAACTCGGTGGTTCGGAACAAGGCGTTCGAACTATTAATACGATGAAAACCGTTGCTGAATTGGAGCAATTACCTATTTCATTAGCTAACGGAGAAACACTTCGTCTCGAACAAGTTGCAACTGTTATAGACACTCACGCGGAACGAACTCAATCCGCATTGCTTGATGGAAAAGCCGCAATAGGTTTTCAAGTATTACGCTCAAAAGGTTTTGATGAAACCAAATTGGCCACTGATATTGATGTCACGCTGAAAGAATTAGCAAAACAAAACCCTGAGGTCTCAACTCAACTAATTCGTTCAAGTGTGCCTAGAATTCTTGAGCAGTACGAAGGCTCGATGAACATGCTATATGAAGGCGCAATTCTCGCCGTGCTTGTTATCTTTTTCTTTTTGCGCGATTGGCGCGCAACTTTGATCGGCGCTATTGCCCTACCCTTATCCATTATTCCCACATTTGCATTTATGTCCTGGGCAAATTTTTCCATCAACACAATTACCTTATTAGCCATGGCAGTTGTCGTGGGAGTATTAGTAGACGATGCAATTGTAGAAGTCGAAAATATTGCGCGCCATCAACGCATGGGGAAATCTGTTAAACAAGCCACTATTGATGCCGTGAATGAAATTGCGCTTGCTGTGATTGCAACTACCGCCACACTAGTTGTGGTGTTTTTGCCCACCGCAATGATGGGTGGTATCCCAGGTTTAGTGTTTAAACAATTTGGGTGGACACTGGTTATAGCTGTATTGATTTCATTATTGGTTGCTCGAATTATTACGCCAATGACTGCAGTATTTTTATTAAAACCCGTTAAACACGAAGAAAAACAGGGGAAGTTTTTACTCATTTATTTAAAAGCTGCAAGTTGGTGTTTGCAGCATCGCAAAACAACACTCGCGGCAGGAACACTATTTTTTATTATCTCAGTGAGCTTGGTTGCGTTTTTACCAGCAGGTTTTATTCCTGCATCCAATGAAAGTATGACTTATGTTCATATAGAAACGCCGCCGGGAAGTAGTTTTATTACAACACAACAAAAAGCAGAAGAGGTGCGTGAGGTGATTAAAAGTTTGCCTGGCATCGCACAAGTTTTTACAACCGTCGGCACCGCAACTGCTACAGGAGGTGGAGGCGGAATGGCATTGGGCGAAGTTCGAAAAGCAACATTAATGGTCATATTTTCTGAATCACGTCCAACACAAATTGAAATTGAAAATAAAATTCGCGCGCAGTTACAATCCATCGCAGGCATTAAATATTCTGCCGGTGCTGGTGGCCCCGGTGAGAAATTTGAGGTGTTATTGAGTGGTGACGATTCACTTGCGTTAGCCACCAGCGCACGTGCAATTGAAAAAGAAGTTCGTAGCCTCGGTTATTTAAGCGGGGTGACTTCTACGGCGAGTTTAGAGCAGCAGGAAATACAAATAATACCTAAGGGTATTCAAGCCAGTGAACGCGGCGTGTCCACGCAAGCAATCGGTGAAACATTGCGAATCGCTCTAGCGGGTGATTACGATCAGATTTTACCGAAATTAAATCTCGATCAACGTCAGTTGGGTATCCGCGTAATCTTACCGCCAGAAATGCGCAAAGATGCGGATACATTGGCGAACCTGCGAATTCATTCAAAGGACGGCTTGGTTCCTTTAAAAAGTATTGCAGATATTGAATTGAGCAGCGCACCGTCACAAATTTTACGCTTTGATCGAAAACAACAAATTAGCATCTCGGCGGATCTTGGCGGTCACTCACTGGGTGAAGCATTGGAAGATGTAAAAAAATTACCCTCAATGCGTACACTACCAAGCTCTGTGCAATTAATTGAAGGTGGCGATGCTGAAATTATGGTGGATTTATTCACCGGATTTATTATCGCTCTGCTCACTGGCGTATTTTGCGTATACGCGGTACTCGTGCTTTTATTTAAAGATTGGTTACAACCTATCACAATATTATCTGCAGTCCCTTTATCTGTCGGCGGTGCTTTTGTAGCGCTCTTGATCGCCGGTTCTGAATTGGGTTTACCCGCACTCATAGGTTTGGTGATGCTACTCGGTATTGTTACCAAGAATTCCATTTTGCTCGTTGATTTCGCCATCATTTCTTTAAAACAGCCGCACGAATCAAAAAATGCCGCCATTCTGGATGCATCAGGAAAACGTGCCCGACCAGTACTTATGACAAGCGTGGCGATGATTGCCGGTATGTTGCCGCTCGCTTTGGGTTTCGGTGGTGACGCAAGTTTCCGTCAGCCCATGGCCATTGCGGTAATTGGCGGGTTGATAACATCAACAGCATTAAGTTTGTTAGTAGTGCCAGTGGTGTTTTCTTACATGACAGGCTTTGAAGCGCGCTTGAAAAAACGGTTTAAATTTTCCAGTGAACATGCGGCGAGTGTAGTCTGATCAATTATTTTTTATTTCTTACAACATTCCTGTGTGTGGTTCGTCTTCACTGTTATGGAAACAATATTAATATCAGGCGAGTCAATGGCCGAGCACAATAATGACATCACCGAAAATGTTTTGCGAGAACGTGCACGTCTGCTGAATTTTATTCGGAGGCGAATAGCCGATCCTGTTGAAGCGGAGGATATTTTACAAGATGTGTTCTATGAATTTGTCGCGGCTTATCAACTGCCTGAGCCTATTGAACAGGTCGGTGCATGGCTATTCAGAGTCGCTCGTAATAGAATTATTGATCGTTTTCGTAAAAGGAAGGAAATAACTTTTTCGCAGATAGAGAATGAAGAGGATGATTATTGGTTAGATGAATTACTACCGCCCGTTGACGGCCCTGAAGCAGCTTATGCGCGTGAAATATTACTTCAGGAATTGCAGGATGCTCTCAATGAGCTACCCGAGGAACAGCGCGATGTTTTCATTGCGCACGAATTACAAGGCCGGCGTTTTGAGGATCTTGCAACAGAAACTGGGATAAAGATAAACACACTCATCGCACGAAAACGTTATGCCGTCTTACACTTGCGCAAACGGCTATTTAATATTTATGAAGATTTTTTAGAGGAAAATTAAATGAGACAAAAACTTTGGTTTGCCAAAAAATTAATTATGGTAATGATTGCTATAGCAGCATTAGGATGGGTGGTCATGTCATTATGGAATTGGATTATGCCGTCCTTATTTACCAGCGCCCAGCCTATTGACTACTTCCGCGCACTTGGTTTGCTCGTGTTATCAAGAATATTATTCGGCGGTTTTCACGGCCGCGGCGGCTGGCATCATCAGAAACATATGCAACGCTGGCAGCAAATGACTGACGAAGAAAAAGAAAAATTCAAACAAGGCATGATGGGATTTCGTCATCGTGGGGAAGAATAATTTCATACGGAACAAAATTATCACCATCTAACTAGAAGCGACTTTGCAATTAATTTGGACGATTAGAAATAAAGTGGAGCGCAATAATTATGGAAATAATCATAGCTGCAAACTGTAAGAAGGATCCAGGCACCATAATGCCGGTTATAGATTTCAAACGCTGTGAAGGAAAAGCAGATTGCGTGACAGTGTGCCCGGAAAATGTTTTTGAAGTTCGGAAATTCGACTCGCATGATTATGAAGAACTTAATCTACTTCATAAATTTAAACTGCGAGTACACGGAATGAAAGTCGCCTACACCCCAAACGCAGACGCATGTAAGTCGTGCGGTTTGTGTGTAAGCTCATGTCCTGAGAAAGCAATCACTCTGACCAGAAGTAAACGTTAACCAGAAATGACACGCAATACCTAAACTTGTTCGTGATTTGATGCCTTATAAAACCATTTAGATTTTTATCAGGCAGGAATGGTTCTATCCGCAGCCCACAATCTTAAGCGCGCAATTTGTTCAGCCATAATGACTGATAATGGACTGGTGTTAAGAATTTCTTGTAGCAAAATATCAGTCGTTAATTTGCTGGCGCTTGCAGCAGCGGTGTACATAGCAGCGACAATTGCTTGTTCGATTTCCGAACCTGAAAATCCGTTGGTCGCGTTTGCTAATTTATTAACGTCAAAATCTGCAGCTAACATATCTCGCTTGTTAATGTGAATTATAAAAATATCTTTGCGAACATTTGCATCGGGTAAATCGACGAAAAATATTTCATCCAACCGACCTTTGCGAATTAATTCTGGCGGGAGTTTTGTAATATCGTTACTCGTAGCCACTATAAATACTTTTGTTTTTCGTTCCGCCATCCAAGTAAGTAAAGTCCCTAACAAACGTTGCGATATACCGTTGTCATTGCCGTCTTGCGCCATGCCTTTTTCAATTTCATCCAGCCAAATAACGCACGGCGACATGGCGTCGGCAAGCTTCAACGCTTCACGTAAATTGCGCTCGGTCTCGCCATGGAATTTATTGTAGAGCGCGCCTATATCCAAACGTAACAGCGCTAAGCCCCACAAACCTGCTACCGCTTTTGCAGCGAGACTCTTACCACCACCTTGCACACCTAATAATAAAATTCCTTTGGGCATATCCAATTTACTGTCTTCGGAAATAAATGCATCGCGACGACTAATGAGCCAGCGTTTTAAATTATGCAGCCCGCCCACTTGCGAAAAATCTTTTATATTGGGCTCAAAATTCATGACGCCTTCCATATCTAACAATGCAAATTTTGCTTTATTGATATCATGAACATCCACTTCAGATAATTCACCATCATTCCAAATTGCCATTCGCACCAGGCGACGCACATCGCTCACACTTAAACCTTGCAAATTATTCATGATCTTTTTAAGCGTAAGGTTGTCCGTTTTTACGCGAGCACCACCATGTTTGTCAGACCAGCTTTTTGCCTCCTCGCGAATCACTTCCATAATTTTTTCGTCGCTGGGTAAAGAGAGAGAATACGAACTGCTGTAACGCGATAACTCTGGCGGTAAACGCAACTGATAACTTAAAAAAACGATGGTGTGAGGCATAGCAAAATGATTGAGCGCTATATCTTTTAACAGGCGTACAACATTAGGATGATTTTCTAAAAAAGGATGTATATCGCAAAGTGCGTAAATACCAGGCTGGGTTTGAGTTTTAATATGCTTAAGTGCTTCTTCGACGTCATTGAGTTCGCTGCCCTTGGGTACCAATTGTGGACCAAAATTGATGCGCGTTAGACCATCTGTTAAAGACCAGCGATGCAAATCCCGACCCTGGTTATTCGCCACCACTGATAGGACATCCAGCGCTTTTTTTTCTTCGAAGGTTTCAATGACGACCAAAGGAATGCGTGAATCGAGTAAAAGTTTTAATTCATTAACGTCTTGCATTGAAGTCTCGCAAAATGGGTTAAGTTATTCTGGGTTTAGCTTTATAGTGCCAGAAACGCAAGCGTTCAGCTAAAACTCATTTCAAACAATACCTGAACATAAATTTTAGTTACAATCGCATTAATGATGATTGCAGAGAATATGAAGATGCGCCAACTTACCCTCATTGATAAATTTATAACCCGTGCAGATCGCGCTTTGCGCACCATCTCTGCTAGTGAACAACATGCGGATCGCCCTTCCCCCGCTGCAAATTTTGAAGAACACGAACTGAGTGCTGAAGAAAAACGTCATGCCGCCGGGTTGATGCGAGTTAACCATGCCGGTGAAGTTTGCGCGCAGGCGCTTTACCAGGGTCAGGCACTCACGGCGAAACTACCCGATGTACGCGCAGAGATGGAAAACGCTGCTGCCGAAGAAGTTGATCATCTCGTATGGTGCCAGCAGCGTTTGGATGCGCTAGATAGTCACACCAGTTATTTGAATCCAATCTGGTATGGCTTGTCATTCGCGATTGGCGCAGGTGCAGGTTTGGTGAGCGACAAAGTGAGCCTCGGTTTCGTGGCGGCTACTGAAGATCAGGTATGCCAGCATTTGCAAAAACATTTAGCGGATTTGCCCGCGCAGGATGAAAAAAGTCGCGCTGTAGTTGCGCAAATGTTGCGCGATGAATCACGCCATGCAGATATGGCACTGAGCGCTGGTGGTTATGATTTTCCCGCTCCCGTAAAAGGTCTTATGACTCTGATTTCCAAAGCCATGACGACAACGAGTTATCGAATTTAAAAAACAGAAGTGAAAAAATTACGAATGGAAAATCAGTTTGCGGCTAATTGTTTTTGATTTTTGTAACGGTCCGATAAAATTTTTACACGCTTTACATAAGTCTGGGTTTCTTCATAGGGGGGAACCCCGCTGTAACGCGTCACCGCACCTGCACCAGCATTGTAAGCCGCAGCCGCCAGCGCTTCATTACCACTGAAAGTCTGCAATAAACCTGCAAGGTAACGCACGCCGCCTTTGATATTTTGTTCGGGATTAGTGCTATCAAGTACGCCCATATCTTTTGCAGTACCAGGCATCAGCTGCATTAATCCCATAGCACCCTTGCGTGATCGCGCCAGAGGATTGAAAGCAGATTCCGCGTGAATAATGGCACGAATAAATCCAACATTCACACCATATTGTTTCGCAGCCAACGTTATGGTGTCGCTAAATTCCGTGAGATGTAGACGCGTGTTGTACCAGTTAACGCTTGAGGTAATACTGCATGCGTAGCAGCTGTTGTAAACCACAACTTCATATTGAGTTTTGTAGGGTGCGCTGTCCGCAAACATTACCGCGCCGTCCTTCTTATATTTAAAAACTTTGAGAGCTGTTCCGCCGCTTGCAGCAATTTTATCAGTTGCGGCTTTAGCTTTCGCAAGCCGCTCCTGCTCCCTTTTTTCTTTGGCATCAGCTGCAGTTTTTTGGGCTACCTCGCGAACTTGCTTTTCAAAATCAACTGACGCAGTTCCACTTTTTTGATTTTCAGACACAGCCTCACCTGCCAAACAAACGTCGGTGAGAGCGATGCACATAGCAAAAAAAAGTAGAAAAAGTTTAGTCACTAACGCCTCTGGAATCGGGACATCAAGTTAAGGAAACGCCGGATTGAATGATAAGTGTAGCCTAAGCCAAACGAAAAGAGGTTTCGATTAATTCAAATTCGTGATGAAGAACCTGATGGCTACAGCTTTTTTCGCTGCAAGAAAAATTGACTAGGTCTAAAAATCTCATTATTTTACCAATCGGTTAATTAACTTATTGGTTTTATATGTCCACAGATAACATAAGCCTAATTTTCGCCGCGCTTGCCGATCCTACGCGTCGAGCGATTCTTGAACGATTGAGTAAAGGCGATGCTAGCGTTACCGAATTGGCTGGGCCATTTGCCGTGTCCATGCCAGCTATCACCAAGCATTTGAAGGTATTGGAGAATGCCGGTCTTATTAGCCGCGGCCGCGATGCTCAACGACGACCATGCAGCCTTGAATATGCCCCGCTTCAGGAGATCTCTGCTTGGCTTGGACAATATCATCAATTGCGGGATTCGCGATTGGATAAACTCAAGGATTAGCTAGCCAAGCTGCAATCCGATAATAAGCCGCAATCTATCTTGAACAACTTTACGAGCGCCGAAATATACTTGAGATAATTGCGGCGCACGTGGCTGGTTAAGCAAGAAATCCAAGATTTTTTTGACTAAAGTTTTTTAAATTAGGAAACATATTTTCAATATCATCCGTCCCCACTCCAAACCAATGACTTAATGTTGCTGCATATTGATCGAAACTCAGGTTTGGAATAAATCGCCCCTCCCCTACATCATCGTCACTCCCCATTTGCAGCTGCGGCAATTGACCAAAAATTTGTTGGCCTTGCACCGCGCCCCCCATTACAAAATGATGACCTGCCCAACCGTGATCGGTGCCGTCAGCACCATTCATGGTTAAGGTTCGACCAAACTCAGAAGTAGTAAATGTTGTTACCTGGTCAGCTAAGTTCAATGCAGACAATGCATCATAAAACTCAACTAATCCTTGATTTAATTCCGCTAATAAATCTGAATGATTACTCAACTGACTGCGATGCGTATCAAAAGATCCAAGACTAATATAAAAAATTTGACGTTTAACCTGAAACGCCTCGTTCGCTGCAATTAATTTTGTGGCCATGGCAAGGCTTTGCCCTAAACCTTTCTTACTCATATTTTCCATTAAAGGAAAATCTAATTGCGGCTGACTTTTTAAAACATCTGAAACGTATTGCGCCATACTCCAGGCACTTAACTGAATATCAGAATAATTTTTTTGCAAAAGATGTGGGCGTTCGCGATTAAGAAAGCTGCGATAAAGCTTTGCTCTCGACGCAGAAAAATCTGCTGGGTTTTCCTCTGAAAATGCTTCAATGAGATTAACACCCGTATTCTTCACCGAATAAGGCAATATTAAATTTGCGCGCTGCATATTATTATCACCTGAGAGAGTGATATTCATTGCTAATTGTTGGTTAATATTAAATTCAGACATTGCTTCCGCTATTCTACCCGCCCAGCCCGTGGTCATTTCGCCATTGTTTAACGTTTGCAAATAATCTGTTTGATCTTTATGTGAAAACAAATGTGGTGGTAACTTCGCCCCTACATTTGTATAGCTTTCTTTAGTAGTGGGCTCAATCAAATTACCTAAGTTTCCAACAATAGCTATTTTTTTCTGATGAAATAAATCACTAACGCTTGAAAGCGAAGGGTGCAAACCATAAGTTTCAGAAATACTATTTAAGGGCGTAAGCGAATTTAACAATTCGCGCGAAATTGCAATGCCGCTACGTGCATTTTTATAAGAATTGTAACTTGATTTACCCGTGGGAATTAAGGTATTGAACGCATCATTACCACCATCAAGATTAATGCACACTAATGCTTTATATGAACCAGACGAAGAGGTTTGCGCGTTGGCTAGTAGCGGCATTAAACCGCTACTGAGTGCTGCCCCACCCAATAACCCTTTACCCATAGACTTAATAAATTGTCTTCTCGTGTTTATTATTTTCATGACGATTACCTTTGGATGGCGTATTCAGGGGAGACAGCAATTAAAAAAGTGGCTTCATAGACGCGCGCCAGGGGATCACTTAACAAACCTATGTGCGTTGCGATAAGTGCACTATCTTCTGCACTTATCTGACCATGTGTGAGTAGTAAATTTAAATGATCAATTAATTGCAACGGTGAACCAGCCAATGCGATTTCCTCCGATAAATTTAATTTTGCATGCACTGGAGGATTATTCCAATTATTGACGGTGCCCCAATCCTGACCCGTGCCGGCCCAAAGGTCTTTGTCATTTTTATCGCGGTTGTAAATCATTTTTGCTAGCAAATTAGCCTGCAATACTGCACTGCTGCCATTAAATATTTGGAATTCAGGTGCTAATAATTTTTGCGCAGCAAGTTTTCCTGGCGGGCTGTATTCACTTTGATAAAAATTAAATACCGAAGGCGCAAAAAAAGCTTCCTGCTCAGCGTTAAGCGTACCGCTCATGTAGCGAATGGTATCGACTGATTTTCCTTTGTCAGTAACGGGAATTCCCTGTGCTTTAAATGCTCGCCATAAACCAGACACAAGCAGCGGATACTCTTTTAATTTTCCGTAATAAGTTAAGCTATCAGCAGGTGGATTTTGTGCTTCATCATCAAGATAAATTGCTTTGATAACGGCTTTCATATCACCTTTAACACCGCTGCCATTATTATCGAAAACAGTAGCGACTCGCTCAACGTAAGCTTTACTCGGATTGCTAGTAATCAAATATTGAATTAATTTCTTGCCAATAAAAGGCGCAACATTTTTATGCGCTATAATATTATCCATAGCAGCTTGTACATCTTCCAATGGAGTTTTTCCTGCCGCGATTTTTTCGCCGTTAAGTAAGGTTTTTTCTCCAGCATCATGAAATTCCGGGTAGGCTTTCATGGGTTCAGTATTACTAATAGGCGCAGCGTATGCGCCCATTTCATTAAATATTGACGTATGACTTAAGCTCCAGCCCGTAAACACCCTTGAAAACTCTTTTATTGTTTCCTGATCAAACGTCGAAACAGGATTGCCGTTTGAATCAAGCGCAGGCGTTCCATCTTTATTTAATTGACTCAATCCGACACTAAAAAGTTGTAAAACTTCACGCGCATAATTTTCATCGGGGCGAATATTTAATGTTTCATCGGCTTTGGGATTATTAAGTGCACTTAAATAAATTCCCATAATTGGGTTAAGGCTAACGTCCAACAATAAATCTTTATAATTACCAAAAGCTTGCTTGGCCAGAATATCGTGATAGTTTGCAAAGCCGCGTTCACGCGCATATTCATCAGCGCCGAGCTGTGAGACAACGAGGATCTGACTGAGTGCAAAAGCAACGCGTTGGCGAAGTTGATCCTGTCCCCACACAGCAGTTTCCCACCAAATATCTTGCCGCATAATGTAACGACGCCATACGCCTTCGCTACCGTCAAAGTCATCGAAATAAGGCACAGCGGGCGTTGGCTGGTAACCAAAAAATATTAGGCGTTTATCTAAAAATTCGAGTTGAGACGTTTGCGATGTTGAAAATTGTTTATCGATCCATGCAGCTTTACTATTTTTGATAATGAAATCGATATCTTTCGCAGTAGCACCAAAACTTGTTTGGGAGAGGAAGCGCGCAGCATCAACCGCCTTATCCCAATTAGCAGAATCACGTGAGGGTAAGGTTGGATCTTCCTCCGTGTCTGGAATTAACACTGCAGGTTTTAAAACAACAGGAGGAACAACAACGGGAGGAATAATGACAGGTGGATTAATCACAGGTGGATTAACTACCGGAGAAACTTCAATTGGAGGTTCAACTACAACGGGCGTCGGAGTAACAGGTGATTGCGGTTTAGTACCGCCAGCACCTCCCCCACAACTGGTGAGAGCAAATAATAAAATAGCAGTCAGGCCCGCGCTCGTGAACCTGGAGAAATTTATGTACATTATTGTTCTCCGATTATCTATAAAATGTGATTGGACGTTACATTTTAGGCAATGCAATTCCAGCCAGTTAAATAATATGATGAGCGGTTTGGGCGCAGAGCGAACGGTGAGAGGCATTATTGAACGGATAAAAATATAATTATAAATAGGAAGCTTAATCCGTTTTTTTAAAGTGGTATTTAAGTTTGATTAAAATTTAATAATGACAGCTCTGCAGGATTCACATAAGCTAGCGATAATAAAACTATAAACTTGCGCACAACGTATTGCCTGGCAAAAAAATAATGATTGTACCAATAGCTAATTTTAAAAAAGTTGCGCATTACTTTTTGGCATCTAAAGAATTCTGGTTTTGCTTTCTGGCAGGATGGGCCTGCTTCAGCTACACCAATAGCTTGCAGGCTTATTATTACGGTGGAAGTTTTTATGAAGCAATGGTTAACACTCTTGAAGTCGGCATTTTTGCTAGTTTGACCCTCCTGACCTTTCGTTTTTATCATATCAAACATAGCTGGAAAAAATTACACCCTTTGGCATTTATACCCGCGCTATGTTTGTTAGCGATGTTATTTGCAACGTTCGTTAGTTACTTTGCATTTCTTGTAAATACAAATATTAGTGTCGAACGTTTTTCTCGCGAAGTTTTCATTAATCCAGGGTCAACTTCATTGTTTGGTAAAATTGTTGGTTATTTTACAACTTACTTTTATGTGATCCTCATTTTTTTGATGGTGTACGTATTTATTCAAGCTGAACGGAATTCAGTAAAAATAAAGCAGAGTAGAAAGCATATTTTATTGGCCGTAACATCATTGCTTTTTGTGCACGAATTATTTCATATTCTATCTACTATCGCCTACTACAATCCTCCCGGTTATTTATTTTCCTTTTATTATTATTGGATGTTTACATTTAGCACAATTTTTAGCTTGTTACTGTCTGTGTATATTTTTTTTATAAAGCCAAGAGAGCAATTAGCGGGCTCACATTTTTTACCGCAATTGCCGATATTTATAACTTTGGTTTTTTGTTCCAGCGTATTTAGCATGTGGTTATTTATTATTACGCCTCACCTTTACGAAATGTTTACCTCGGTACCTTTTCGTTATATGCTAAATTTTATTGGTAATGTATATAGCCAAAACCTACCACTCTGGGGAGGTGCAGATGCTTTCGCTGGTTTACTGCATGTTAAATTTGATGAACAAATCACAGCGGCCATATTTTTACTCTATTGTAATTTTTCACGAGTTTGGCAAAAAGATTCACTTCATAATCCGCAAATTAACTTTGATATAAAAAGAGCTCTGCAGTTTTGGTCGTACAACCTTGGAGGCTGGTCTATAGCAGCTCTCTATTTGTACTTCTCAGACCTGCTCGATCTAGAAAAAGCCGGGAAAAATATTGCGCAGATTTTCATTTTCTCATTTATTGTGATTGGCGCGTTTCTTAGCGCATTATTGCGCTCATTTATGAAACGAATTCAAAGTACTGAAGCTTCATTAATTAGCTTCACTTACAAAATAGTAGCGCTTTCAATATTGTTTGGCACTCTGCAAGCCTTTGCGTTGACTATGACTACCTACATCTATATTTATGGAGTTTTAGGTGACGCAGTGCTAATAAACACCCAGCATATTTTTAGTGGCAGTTATTATTTTTATAAATCTCTGACTTGGTTTAGTCTTTGTTTTATTTTGTGGTCGCTTATCTATGATGCATCTATATCGCAACGCAACAAATCGTTAAATACCTTAAAACAGTTGCAACTTGAAAATAACATGAGGAAAGTGCAGCTAGACACCTTGGCGGGAAAAATTGATCCACATTTTATTTTTAATGCACTAAATAATATTCGTTCTTTAATACGTGAAGATAGTGAAAAAGCACGCGACGCAGTTTTAATTCTTTCAGATATTCTACGCAGCCCTATTGCCAAGAGTTCGCAAGAAAAAGTGTCTATTATTGAAGAAATGCAATTGGTGAGAAATTACATAGCGCTTTCCAAAATTCAATTGGAAACACGATTGAATTATAAAGAAATTATTAATATCGAATTAAAAACTGCTTTAATCCCCTCAATGATGTTACAAATACTTGTAGAAAACGCCATTAAACACGGTATCAGCCAATTACCTGAGGGAGGAGTTTTAATTTTGGAGATAAACGTCGAAGGCCAAGAGCTGATTTGCCGCGTTAGCAATACCGGAGAATTAGCTAATAAATCCAAAGCTGAAGGGTTTGGCGTTGGCATTAGCAATATTCAAGAACGTATATCCCTTTTATATGCTGATAAAGCAAGATTTATTTTGCGAGAAGATCGCGACATGGTTCTTGCAGAATTAAAATTACCGCTGGAATATAAAAATAATTAAGGGCAATAAATATGAGAGCTATCATCGTTGAAGATTCGCGACTCGCTCGGGCCGAATTAAAAGAGTTATTGAAAATACACGAAAACATCCAAATAATCGGCGAAGCG
>Ga0247741_1000330_pt1 | contig 28317 bp, 25 predicted proteins | sample UWRJL213509R2_FD_180945 | JGI IMG/M metagenome (GOLD analysis project Ga0247741, IMG submission 180945) | Plant litter microbial communities from Arlington Agricultural Research Station in Wisconsin, United States - UWRJ-L213-509R-2 | ecosystem: Environmental > Terrestrial > Plant litter >... | reverse complement strand
TCGGCCTCGGGGAATATCAGTATACAATGTCACCATTCATTATTTAAATCAGTGGCGTTGGCTATACAAAAAGTCGGCCAATACGTCGGCATCGGCATCGGCATCGGCCTTGGGGAATATCAATGTACAAGGTTTCTGTTAGTTATTCAAATCAGCAGCATCAGCTATACAAAAAGTTGGCCAATATGTCGGCATCGGCCTCGGGGAATATCAGTATACAATGTCACCATTCATTATTTAAATCAGTGGCGTTGGCTATACAAAAAGTCGGCCAATACGTCGGCATTGGCATTGGCATCGGCCTTGGGGAATATCAATGTACAAGGCTTCTGTTAGTTATTTAAATCAGCGGCGTCGACTATACAAAAAGTCGGCCAATACATCGGCATCGGCCTCGGGGAATATCAGTATACAATGTCACCATTCGTTATTTAAATCAGTGGTGTTGGCTATACAAAAAGTCGGCCAATACGTCGGCATTGGCATCAGCATTGGCCTTGGGGAATATCAATGTACAAGGTTTCTGTTAGTTATTCAAATCAGCAGTGTCAGCTATACAAAAAGTCAGCCAATATGTCGGCATCGGCCTCGGGGAATATCAGTATACAATGTCACCATTTGATATTTAAATGAGTGGTGTTGGCTATACAAAAAGTCGGCCAATACGTCGGCATCGGCATCGGCATCAGCCTTGGGGAATATCAATGTACAAGGTTTCTGTTAGTTATTCAAATCAGCAGCATCAGCTATACAAAAAGTCGGCCAATATGTCGGCATCGGCCTCAGGGAATATCAGTATACAATGTCACCATTTGTTATTTAAATGAGTGGTGTTGGCTATACAAAAAGTCGGCCAATACGTCGGCATTGGCATCAGCATCAGCCTCGGGGAATATCAATGTACAAGGTTTCCATTAGTTATTTAAATCAGCGGCGTTGACTATACAAAAAGTCGGCCAATACGTCGGCATCGGCCTCGGGGAATATCAGTATACAATGTCACCATTTGTTATTTAAATGAGTGGCATTGGCTATACAAAAAATCGGCCAATACGTCGGCATCGGCTTCGGGGAATATTAGTATACAATGTCACCATTCGTTATTTAATCAGTGGCGTTGGCTATACAAAAATTTGGCCAATACGTCGGCATCGGCTTTGGGGAATATTAGTATACAATGTCACCATTCATTATTTAATCAGTGGCGTTGGCTATACAAAAATTTGGCCAATACGTCGGCATCGGCATCGGCATCGGCATCGGTCTTGGGGAATATCAATGCACAAGGCTCCCGTTAGTTATTTAAATCAGCGGCATCGACTATACAAAAAGTCGGCCAATATGTCGGCATCGGCCTCAGGAAATATCAGTATACAATGTCACCATTTGTTTTTTAAATCAGTGGCATTGGCTATACAAAAAGTCGGCCAATACATCGGCATCGGCATCAGCATTGAGGAATACCCGTCTCCAGTCTCACTTTTGTATATTTAAAATGTAGGCCAATATGTTAGCCCCAGGGAATACCTGTCACCGTTCAATATTCCAAAACATCAGCATCAGCTATATTGAATGTCGGCATTGGCATCGGCTATACAGAATGTTGGCATCAGCATCAGTGCATCAGCAATGCATTGGCCACGGAGATTTCTCGTACTGTTAAATATTCAAAATATCAGCATCGGCTACACAAAATGTCGGCCAATACATTGGCATCAACCTCAGGTAATATTTATCTACAGCACACAACCAACAGGATTTTCCCCGTGGCCGATAATTTCAGGTCGCCGACTAGCCGATGCCGAAATTCAATGCCGCATAACCCCCCGACTTTGGCCTGTCCCCATAGTGTCCCCGAACTGCCTGCCAACATTACAGACCGTGTGAATTCAATAGCCTATCCCGTACCCTACAGTATAGCTAGGGGCCAACCCCATGGGGCCCCACGAGCCCATTGTATCGATACACTGTACAGCTTCTATACACCGAACATTCGATACAATGTGACTTACCTATGTGAGTATTCCGAGCTGAATACGGGGAAGAGAATACCGTGAGTATTGAGAACCTCATCATGACTGATTGGACGAGTTCGGAATGCTCAGATGCTGGTAACGTCCCCCCGAGCGAATGTAAGAAACACCGGGAGAAGGACATTGGTAAAAACAAGGGCTTTGAGGATCGGCCCAAGAGATGGAGGAGCCGTTGGGTATGTAATTATCGTCGTTGTTTGGCTAGAAATCATGTTAACACTGGTCAATAGCTCATGAAACTTGAGACTTGACAAGTTTGAACGAGATGGACTCAATGGGAAAGTCAGCCCAACGACAAGTAAGGTTGCTTCTCACGTCACTTTCCTGTGATTCTTTGCAACCGCCTTTTTCTGGGATGTATGCTCGATGGAAAGTAGGTTGCAGATTGGTGCCTACATATCACGACTTAAGCAATTGGATAGTAGCGGCAGGGTAATAGACTTACCGAAGATTCACGAACGCAATATCGGGCTTTCATGTTGTCCTGTGTCTCGGCCAACAAGAGCATGAGTTGGATCATGTACTCTCGGGGTTTCCAGAACGCCTCGATGCCCTGGATTGTCTTGTAGACCCAAAAACAAATCAGAATCCTCGTAGATGGAGGGACCCAGATGTGGAAGAGCAGGCGATAAGTTGGGGATCTTGAAATGGACCATTGATGGCTCCCTTTTGAGCATACATGAGCACTGTAGCGTCGGGGATAACTTGAAATACATACCTCTGTTTTATGAACATAAATCTGAGACTGAAATACATCATCGATGGCCGCTGGAAACAGACCTGAGGCGGAAGATCGAGGGAGGCTCCCGGCCACATGTCAGTGCGGTTGGGGAATCCAGCTTGAATGCGACAGTTAACTTTCTCCTATGACATGACCTCCCAATATCGACGAGGGATCGTAATAAGGCGAGGTTTTGGGTCGAATCGGCATGTCTACAGCGGTCTGTTAGGTGTTGCAGCGTGGTTGGTGAATGACTCGGGCGACTTACGAGGCATATTGAGGGCCACAACGGAGGATTGAGTTTTGAGTACCAAGTTCCATATCTTGGACGTTATAGCTTAGTGGATATTTTGTGTGGACAATGAGGAGTAGAAATGCGTGAAATGCGACATTTCACAAGTGTCGCGAAGAGAAAGATTGGTCGCATTTTACACACGCGAAATACCGATATGTTTGTTGAGTATGTAAATACTTGATGTCCACCCTCGATACCTGACCTTGCCCGCACTTGTGATCGTCCAGATTTACATACTCAAAATACCTGTGAAAAACCCATGATATTTTCGAGATTGGACCTATCCAATTTCCTGGCCCATAGTACAATGTTTGCCGAAAACGCAGTGAGTGTAGTGAAGGCGCTCACATAGGCCAACCCCTATTGATGTGAGTCGTTTCATTTCTCTCCCAATATCAATTAATAAATTATAGTATGTTACAGCGTGCTGTGAGCTTGCGATGCTACTCATAGTATTTGAAGTGCAGATGAAGTCGGAGATGTGGGATCGCCTGCTTTTGATCCCAATCGATCCTTCAGCAATGTGAAGAGACCTCAATGTGGCATTTAGAGGGTTCAGTGATCGTCTCAGAAAGTGGGACTCAAATATCAGCCTCCTAACGGACTCTAAAGGGTAGTGTGCTCATAGTTCTACATCTGGGTCATGGTTCACGAATACATAGATAGTTCACTTCAATTTATAATTGTAGCTTGATTCTATCTACTAGGATTTCAGAGCGGCCCGGAACTGAATTGGAGCGAACTTTCAACCTTGCTCAGACCTTTGACACCACGCGTGCACGAATGATCCTCGTCTCTTATCTTCTCCACATCATAGCACCGCAACACAAAGGCCTCTTCATGTGCGATCAATCCCTCTTGAAGAGAAAGCCATTGGAATACCTAGCCAATAGAGACACAAAGAGACGGCGTGCAGAGTCAGAATTATTATCTCGGGTTGGTGATTTCTCAATCTTTCCAAATCCCTGGGTCAAACTACAATTCAGGCCCTTTTTGCTATTGGATGCCCATCAACAGATTTCAACAGTTTGCAGGGAATCAACCTATCAGCGCTGCGAGCTATTTGCCATGAATTCAACCTTTCAGTTGAAAAATCAGGTGGCAAGACTCAACCTGCCAGTATCAAAATTGATTTCATGAATGCCATTTTGAATCACTTCACAACAAATGACGGTTCTTTTGCTGCCCAATCTGAGCAGTCTCAACCATCTGAAGAACCACTGGTGGTGCCACAGATACGCACCAGCCTGCCCGACAACATGGATGTTGACATGGAGGCCGGTATTGGAGATTCACCACATCGGTATGAAATCTTTACCTTAATATGCTCAGAGTTAACTTACCTTGTATTCAGGTTAGGAACGGTTGTTGTTCGACTGTTCCGTAGACCTTGTGATTACTACACAGATTATATCTGTCAAAAGACATTTCGCTACAGTAAGAATGGCATGTTAAGTTTACAAGAACTTGCGGTGGCCTTTTCTCTCAAAACACCATGTAATGTGAGATTGTCCTAGTGTTTGTGTGGGTCTCCACTGAGATATTCTATGCAGATCATTGACCCGTCCATGTTCAAACCTATTGTCAATAATGCAGAGGGGCTTGTGGATTTGTGCCTGATCCCCATGCTGTTGGGCCGGAACCAATATATTCGCCTTGTATCGTGCTAGGTCACAATAGAGACCAAATTCTTCTTTTAGCTATTTTAGGGATATGAATATGATCGATAATATAGTAGAGGTCTTATAATGCTACTCTAGCCTCGTAGCCGAACACCGCATCATTCATCCAGGACGAGAAATCGTACAAGTCCATTCTGACCACATCCGCAAGCACCTTGCTGCATTGGGTCCTAAGATGTACCAGGACATGAACTCGAATATATACCCCTTGATCTGCAACATTCATATAATGTTGTTTATGACGAGAAGACTGGGCATTTGGTCCTGGATCCTGAAGATGAGAAGATGAGAAGTGACAGAAGGGATGGTGGGCTAGGACCACCTAAGAGCTGCTGGCCATGGTATTGTAAAGGATATATTGTTGACGGTTTGGTATCCACTCGCAACCTCACAGGAACTGTGTTAGAACGCGGTCGGAATGAGGTTTTGTGCATAGATCCGCAGGGCAGTTCATTTGCGAGGAACCTGGAAACGAGGACAGAGATTGATTGACGGCGTCAGTGCTCGGTTGCAGATTTGTCAACATAGTTTGACAAGCACTGTCAGACAGCTGTAGCACAATGGGTGAACATTCTGGTTGGCGATAAGTTCATAAAGCTCACCAACCGAGACATAAACTAGCAGGATCTCATCTGGGTAAATCTAGAGAAAAAGACTTAATGCCGACACCTGTTGATGAAATAATCATTGGCGCACCTCATATGTTGTCATTTTAAACGAATAAATGTCATGATGTTTCTTCAACCTTCCACCCCGCAATAACTCAGGTGCCGTTTAGTTCTCGCTTCCCAAAGTGAATCCTGTCCGTGAACTTTCAGTGCGCCTTTGATGTCGGGTTTGGTTGTCGTGAATGTGACGTCGCAAGAGCAGCTCCCGTTGCCTTAGAGAATGTTGGGTCCTTTAGTGTCCATGAATGACGTGAAGATAAACAAGGCCAAGCGATACGTGCTGAAGCTGTACCATTCGTCAGAAAATAGGTACGAAATAGATGGGACAAACTTCAGCTGATCATTGAGGACATTGCCGTCTCGGATGTAGAGTATGACAACAAACGGATCGTCATCAAGGATATTTACTCCCAAGAACTCTGTATTCGTGGTAAGTTGATAAGAATTGAGTTCAAGAACGATAAAAACCATACCCAAGATGAGGATGCCGCAACTATTGACCATACCTTGAGTCAAGTGAATGAGATTACATGCTGGAAGACGGACGTCAGATCATACAAAGATAGTAGATTGGAAACATACTGATGGCATAAAGGCGACTGTGTGTGTACCATGTACACCAGCCTTGCCTCAGTCGTACTTTGACTGATTGTCAAACATTGTGTAGAGAGGCCAGAGCTTTACATTCCTGCAACATGTGCAAGATCAGAGTAGAACATGAAAGTGGCGACGGCATGAGGCAAATGTAGCCAGTTTCTTGGGGCGATGCTTGCAGTTTTCGGTCAGCGTCTTGAAATACTCTCGATCCACGTATATCACTTAGATCCGTTCGGGGTGTTCTTGATCCCATGGGCCCTCCCGGCATTTTTCAAACGGATGCCAGTGGAAGTTGACTGCTTTGGCAGATGAGAAAGTCTCAATAAGGAGGCTGGTAAGAGACTTACGGTGGAAGCCCCAGATGGTGAATACACGCGCAGCAACAGATGTCGGTTTCTCGTTGGAAGGAAGGTCAGGCAAGATCTGACGCTGACGTTGACGAGTTGCTGCTGCCTGTTGCCTGGAACTCTTGGTGGGTTTATTCCCCGTTGGAATTATGATCTCTACATCTGTAACCTTCTAGCCGCTACTCGAGGTGACATTTCCAGGATTTTCAGCAAGCAACTGGCGGCATGGGGCGTCCGCTGTTGGAAGATCCTTCAAGGCAGAATCGGGGTAGTGCAAACATTTTCAAGGAGGTCCTTGCGTGATCTCTGGCTCTTCTTGCCGTCCAAAACCAGTCGAAAAGGAAGGTGGATTTGTTAGGATACGGATGAATGATGATTAATGACCACTGGGGTCTGACAAAAGCTTGAAAAAAGCAACCGCAAGTCTCATAAGCGGACGGGGAATCTCATTTCAACGGTCGGGATTAGAATCGCGGCAACTGTTCGAGGGCCTATCGTTATGAAAAGTACTGCAGGCAGATCTTGGAGGTATGTATAAGAGAGTGGCCATTGAGATAATGTTATAAAACATCGAAATTAAGGGCAGCACGAAGCAATTACCTCAAGTGAGTAAGAGCGCTGGAAGTTCAAAATAATGGCCTAGGTGCCGCTCCAGCTTCGTCTCTCACCGAACCAAGACCGCTACGAGTGTGGGTATGGGCCGGGCTGAGCGAAGCTCTGCTCGGCCGCGGAGCAGACTGAGCCACCGGGTGGACAGGAACAGTCGCCGCACGATTTCCTCATCGCGGTTAAGACTAAACAAATAGCATCTTGGTGTCTGCCAAGATTGGCTGCAAATCTCAGCCTGTGTAATACCTAGATCAATGCGCATAAGGTATGTCAGTTCAGAACAATTCCAAACTGTGGTACGTCATGCAGTAAAAACGATATATATATCTGTGGGCGGGAGGGTGGGGAAAACAAATAAGCAAGAGGCGGGGTGCGACGGTCGACCAAAGCATGCGACTGCGAGCGGTCGAGATGAAGGAACAAGCACAGTGAGAGCGGAATGGGTTTGGTTCTTAACTTCTTGTTTAATGGCATCTGGCTACAGGTGACACAGCCACATACACGAGCAAATAATGGTTCTTTTGATCTCTGCCATCAGCACCACTCGCTGCTAGCCTGCCCATATGTGTCCATCCAGGACTCGTGAAAAAGGTAGGCTAATATGCTTTATGAGTGCTAATACCTATTCAACCCACTTTAGGTACTCCTCGCAGCTTGGTTGCCACCCCAGGCATCACCCCCGCTGAGGTTTGAGATGATTTTTTCTTCCAAGCCGCCATCTCGAAGCGCGAGCAAAAGCCACTTGACCTTTCTTTCCCTCTCTTAGAGATGTCAGAGCGGCGCCATCTTCTGTGCAAGCTAGCAGGTGGTAGCCCCCATCCTGATGGTTTTGAGGGATGGAGCTCGAGGTGCGTATAGTGTCAGTACTTGCAATTGCGGGAGTCCCTGATATTCATTGATTAGCACAGCGAGACTCAATTGTTCACCTGATAATGCACGACAGTGATTGTCCCACCTCCGACCTCAGCCCATCGTGCAGCATCTGCCCTGGTCCCTAATCCATATCTTCAACGTTCATCAACGATAGTCGACGACTAGAAAACGGCAATTCATGAAGTGAATGGAGGAAGGGATGTACGTAAAAATGGGGCGGCGCGAAGTGGCCGCCGCTTGTATTCTCGGTCTGGCTACGGCTCCATGCCACATTGTTGGCGTTGACGTTGGAGGTGTTGGTGTCGGTCCTGGAGCTTAAGGCAGACAGTTGGCATTCGCGTCAATCGAGGTCAGTTGCAAGACTCCCTTGTCTCTGTGCTCGTACTACCTAACATTTAATTCTTAGATTCGCAGTTGATTTCGCGGGAATGCATCGACAGCCAAGTCAGTACAACATCCTACAAGACCCGTTCAACAGGTAGGCTTGTTGCTTGGGGCAGGCAAATTTAGCATCGGAGGTCGAGGTGTCGGGGCTTGAGCTTGAGGCGGAGAGTTAGGATCGCGTCCTTTGAGGTCAGTCGTGAGACTTCCGTCGTCTTCACTCGTTTTATTCTGCTAATGTTTAGTTCTTAGGTTAGAAATTTATTTTCTAGGGAATAGAACGACGGCTATGCACCGTGGCGTCTAATACAACCTGCTGGTTGAGGGTGGTTGCTTGGCGTTGACCTTTGCTTTTGCAATCAGAACGATTCGGGGCTTGAGGACAAGCCTGCTCTTTCGTTATCAAAGCGATGGTAATCTTTTTTTTTGTGGTCCCTCATTACTCGCTCTCACTGACTGGTGTGTTTATTACAAGCGTTCAATCTACGATTTCTTTGGCAATCCCCAATAGGCATATGCCTTTCCTCCAACGGCAACCAAGTGGAAGGGATCTGCAAGATCAATATCGAGTTCTATGATAGTGCCATCATCAAGGCCGAGCCAGGTTCAAAGCCAGTCACTGCACGTCCTCGTGTGTCATTCCTCTGTCAGCATCCGGTCGCATTAGGACTGCCTGCAAAGAAGCCCATCCTACAAAAAATACTTTATCGTCGTATACGGCTTTATCACGAACGTTGGAGTTGGGGATGCAAACGATCGACATGTTTAAGGTCATCGCAGAGTCTTAGGGCGGAGCCGTCCTCAGTTGAAACCACTAATAAGCCCAATTGTAAGTTGGCTGCACTCTCTTCGTTCCCTCATACTCACTGCCTTTTGCAGCTCTCCTCAGGTAGCGTCCCACATGCCAAGGAATTTGGCGCCTTTGGCAAGTGCAAGTCCCTAGCGCCCCAACACCAGATGGATCGGATTCGCACAAGCTTCAACGCGTGGCCGTGACATCTAGGTCAGAAGAAGTACCAGAGATTACCACTGCTTACAAGACACAGGGAAAGGGAAGGGAAGCACGATGCAGTAGGTCCAGAGGAGCCAAGGCCAAGGTCTGACTGCTGTTGGCTGGTTGACTGGCCTCAGCTAGCCTTGCATTGCCATTCATAACGTGGTGCGTTACTGGGGGAATGTTAGTGGGTTGAGAAATATGATGGCGACGCACCTCTGCAAATGACAATGTAGTATACAGACCAAGTCAGCTATCCCCGCATATCAATGACGCATGTGTGTTAGTATCGACACGTCGTGAAGCAATTAACACAAGGGCTCAAGCATTTACAAGCCGTTAGTAACACGTCCGAAGTGGGATGTTGGCGATTGTAACCGACGTCCCGGGCCTGTGAAATCGTATCTCTGATCATGTGGACTGTGACAACTGACACAGGGTAAATCAACAACAATCATCGACTTGGGATCCGTTGCTCTTGTTACTCTTCACATTCGCTATACCACAAAGCCGGAAAGCGTGTGGGATGCCAGTGGCTGACGATAGCCGTGTTTCACAACATCGAAACTTTGTTCTTCCTATTTCCTGACTTGAGGTTGCCACCTCCCCGACATTGTTTATCGACCTTGTTTAAGACAACGCCATATGTGTCCTTCAAAGAGTACTTAAAGCCTTAGCCCGCCTGAGAGTCATCAAGCTCTCACCTTTGCCATGGCTGAACGTTGGGTCAGATATCTTCGTTCTCTGTGTCCACTTTGTCAGTCTGATATATTTCTAGGCTCGCCCACTGTATCCCTTCAAAAGTTCCAAATGTGTCGGAGCTTCGCCTTCTACAAATTTACTCCAGACTATCCCCAATGGTGTTCGAAACGACGTCTATGGCTTCTCTAGCTCTGGGGCAACTCACTCAAACCCTCAGAACGTCACATCAGGAGCAATGGTAGGTCATTGGAACCATGGCCTTCCTGTCACTGATAAGCCAATCGTACTCAGGTCTCTTCGCCAATAATGTCTTACACACTCGCTTCCAACTTTCGTGTAAGTTTCCCTCACTGCGTTTAAATGGGCTGTGGATGACCCCAGGATTATACAGAGCTATACATTGCCATCAGTTTCCATGGGGCCCTCAGCAATTCAGTATGTTTGCCAATATAAAACCCCTTACTCTTACCTAAAATTCTGCAGAGCACCTCATGGGTCTGAATCGATGGAGAGATTTGACGATGATGACCCTAGGTTCCCGGGCCATGAATCTGAAGATGAATCAAAAGGAGAGAAGACGAACGAGGAGAAACTTTTGCATGTATGTTTGACTTCAATGTTTACAAGTCGATGCTTATGTTGTCTTCTGTATTGACGTCGATAGGCAATGATACAAGCTTACTTGACCTACAAGGGGCTCCTTCCACAGAAGGAAAAGGTGACCCGCAACAGTGGAGCTAAGAAAGCTGCGCCATCCACCTTCAATGTCATTCCCGTTGTTCCACCATCTCCTGACCCGAACGTGGTTGAATCATATCTCAACTTTAAGCACACTGGACCGACATTAGAGAAGCCTTTGGTCAACTGGCAAGATACCATGTATAGTGCCTGGAACGCACGTTTGATTCAGCTTCTTGCCTCGGATTTTCTTATCTATGTCCGAGAAAACCAGCTGCTCAAGCTCATGGAATTGGTAGGAGAGGAGACACGCGAGGCTGATTTCGACAAAGTTATTGCTGGCATCGGTAATGTACGCCGCCTCATCTTCTCCAAGCTGAAAAACAGGAGAAGCAAGCTTCAGTCCAGCTTGCGTACTATCACAACCTTGGGCCTCACAAAACAAGCTGATGTTGAGAGCACATTGTTGCTGAGGAAACAAGTACAAGCTCAGCAAGCTCGAAGGAAGGAGCGCCGAACGCTAGTAAGTGATATTGTTTACCAACTGCATTTGCGTGCTTCTGAAATTATATTATAGCGCTATGCGCGACGATATGACATCATTCAAGAGATGTTGGCCTCAATTCCTTTTCAAGAAAACAGCGAAGCAATGCTTCAACTATGGAAAGACATTGAAGGTGTTTTCATTCACTTCAAACCAACCGATATGTCTTCGGATGATACTGAGGTAGAGGCAACTTGGGCTAAGCCTAAAACAATACGACGCATTCGAAAGGAGTGGGTGGCTGAGATAGCAACTAAGGTATGTGTTGTTGCTTTTTCTCACATCTCTAAACTGAATTTATTCAGATCCTCCACTTCGTCGATTGTCACTACAAACCAAACACTGAAGCTGGGTCTCAGAAGAGAGGCTGCCGGCCTCTTGAAAGATATCTAGATGCACATGCGACAAACAGCTGTAGCCCAAGGATTCGCCTACCTTGCAACCTCTATCATCATGATATCGGGCCATCTGCTCTTCCCATGCTTCTACCTAAAGACGCAGTGCGTCTACCAAATGTGAGTTATTAACTTTTCTTGTAGCATGTGTCTTACATCAATTTAGCTACAATACCTATCTTTTACCGCTAATGGTAACAATACTGATTCCATGACTGGAATTCTGTGATATACTTATATCCCAAGTTTTCTTTTTCTTTAAATACGAACTTTGGAACTGTTGAATACTCAAGTCAATTATATCAAATTTGATTACATCATTTACATCCAGGAATGACAAGGCCGTTCTTGGGACCAGATTGTTGGCACCGCAGCATTCGCTTCTTGCTCTGAGTGTCACCACACTCTGGGAAAAGAATTGAGGGTACTACCAAGTAGAGTTTATAGAGCCAGAAGAAACACTAGGAACAAAGCTGATGGTCTGCTCGTCTGCTGTAACCTCTGTACAGCATAGTGAATGAAGTAAGCCTAATTTGCTATTGTTTGTGCTCACAAACACAACCAAAGCCTGGGTCGTCTGAAATACCCCAGTTTCTTTTCTCCCTTTCTTCGCTTCAAATTTGACTTTCCCTCATCGCCATATTCATAACCCCAATGGAACCCGCATCATCTTCAACAAATGTAGATGCTCCTATACCACCAGTGGCTGGTCCTGCTGGTATGTTGTAGAACACCTCTTCATTAATATTATGATCTAACCTTCTAAACCATAGGTCATACCACTGAAAATCGACCAAGCCCACAGCTCACATTCACCCGAGGTAAATCTTATCTGCTCTTCTCATTCTATGCTAAAACTGTCATGGCTCAGGACCTAATTATGCAATGTGCGATAGCTGCGGTTGCCATACCTTGCATCTTCTGTACCAAGAACGTATTCAGGAGTTGATTGTTCTGCAATCAGCATACATTCAACTCTTGACTCAAAGCCAAGATCTTCTACTTGCCATTGCGTTCCTCTTTCTCCACACAGCTTAATTGTGAGTATGCAGTTGCCCACTGTCTTGCCGCCTCTGACATTGCACCAAATTATTTAAGGCCGCCACAGCAGTCCAGCTCGATCGTCATCATCATTCTATAAACTACCTTTTCCACTACTGTCGCTATCATTGCTATCATTGCTATCATCATTCAGGTGCCAATAAATTACATACCTCTACATTTCTTAGTCGTGCTCCACAGTGGCCACTCACCTCCCATATCATATACGTATTTGGGTTAATGATATTGGTCTTGCTTTAAATGTGCCATATATCTTGCATGCTCTCATCATACGTAAATCAGTCCAGCATTCGAGAGTTCAAAACACTATAGTAGATCAACTATGACAGGGTGCTAGGGTATACTATGATTCATAAAAGGTTCCCACTCGTAGCAATTATATGGTGTCAGGTAGCGTAGCGGTGGATGTGGGAGGTCTGTACTGCACAATTGCAGTTAAACTTGAACCCATATACATTCTGAGGGGAAAAATTTCCACTTAGCGTTAGAGCCCAACTTTGCTTTGTAGCTAAAACTCTGCATACTAGGGCACCTTGAGTGCAAATGCCGCAAGTCAGACTCTCTGCAAGTAAGAGCTACATGATCGCAAATCAATACCAAAGAGGTAAGATTAGGAAACCACGCCAACCAATCAAGAGCATATACCTGAAGAAAAGTCAGCAATATGCGGAGTGCGTGTGGCCACATCAGACTTACAAATACACTGGGATCCAAGTAGTCTAGATTTATCTCTAGACTTGTCAAATCCTGTACGAGGGGTTGGCGATTTGGCGTGCATAAGCACTGAAGGCCACTTCGCAGGGCGGCATGCTTTTGCACGTCCGATGGCCAATGGATTTGGAGGGCAGAATTGAGTGGAAGTAAGAGCGGTTGGGAGCTGCCCATAAGAAGACAAGGAGACCTCATCACTTTGCAGTACAGGTCGCTGTCTGCTGGCGGATGGTGATTTGAGGGAATAATTAAAAAGTCCCGGAGGGAGGAAGCATCGTCCATGAACCACCGTGTGTAATTGCTGGAGAGTACCACACTCTCCAGTGATGGGAGGTGTGCTGGAAATGGTTCATGCTGAACCTGTACCATCTCACTGTTGGGTTCGAGGTGAATGAGAGAAAGGCGTCGTAGTTGGGGATGTTGGTGAGTGAAACCGTCTGGAAATTTGATACAACAAGCATCGCGGATGATTATACTGAGTGATGACAGTTTAGGACAGTGTAATGAGGAAAGAGTGTTGTCGGCGATGGTCTTCGAGAGGCATTCGCAGTAAATCGAGTCCATCTGATCGGACTGTAGAAGTATCAGTATCAGATTCTGGAGTGGTGGGTTGCAAAAAAAGGTGAAATCAATCCAGAGTGTTCGAATATGCCGCATAGTTTCCTTCATGGATGCTAGGCGTGCGTCGAAAGAGGGAGCAGACGGAATAAGATTATGATGAGGGGGGAGCAACATCCACGGCTTTGCAGGTCTAACCATATGTCGTTCAATATGGATACTGAAAAGAGATCTGTCGGATTGACAATGCTTTGACGCCGCTGCCAGCAGTGATACAACAGCAAGAGATGTCCTTGAATCTTCTAGCAGGTGAATGTCGTCTGAATGGAACGCAATCCTAAGGGACGAGACTGGGCATTGTGTGACGAGATTGCTAAGATCGTCTGAGAAGCCAACCAAGTAGAAGAGATCCAGTTCTAAGCGGATACGCTTGTGGTTTGGAATCAAGCAAGCGAAGGAGGAGATCCACTTGATAATGATAGGTGTAATGTCTCCCAACAGTCGAATAGTGGTGAAGTACCGCTTAGGATTGATGTTGATGATTCCAGACTGGATAAGATAGCTTCGAGTGGCCCATTCCCGGAGGTTGTGAGATACTTGACACAATGCAGTCGCGATTTGAAGGTCTTCAGCGCAGGCATAGCCTACAACAGCCAGTATGAGGTCGTACGGAAGGGAAAGAAGCGGGAAAGTCGGAGAAGCCTCTATGAGAACCTGTAAAAGGAATCAGCATCCGCCATGATAGCGAATTGGAAGTCAGGGAATTGCTTACAACGGGCTCTAGCACTGGACTAGCAATGTGGAACTTCTTCGCATAACGATGGCCCAAGGATACCTGCATGCCGTGTCAAGACAACCTTCCACAATGATATGAAAACTTACCGTTAACTGTGGTATTACAGTGACAACACGTCCAATATCAGAGCCAGAATGCTCTTCCGACACCACACACCGGGCAACCGGTGCCCTTTGAGGTTCCCCGGTAGCCTGATGAATGGAGGGTGTAAGCTATCTACCATAAACTGCACTTGAACTACTCACAGCGTGGTCCAGGTGTGCGGGTGATAAGAGGGAAGAATCTTCACTCTCGACTGAGAGGCTGTATTCACTGGATGAATCCATACTTGAGATGCTGAATTCATGTGAAGCGTCCATGATCGAGAGATCTGGAACCATAACTTTCTTAGGCAATCCTTCAACATCGTCCTACAAAAAACTGTGTCAGACCGGTAAATGACCCCAAATATTGTGAGTGAGCGCACCTGATGGGAACTGGCCGATTGAAAATATAGACTACTCCGAAGGGATAGACTGCCAGCAGACCGTATGCTATTCCAAATATTGTGCAGAGCCAGACCCAGCATGGCGCAAAGAGGGAGAAAAAGTTTTCAAAGCTGGTATTCGTTCATTGCAAATTGTTGCTTTTGACGGGCAAACAGAATGGGATAAGGTGCTAAGGAAAGACAATTGAAACGAACTTGTTGTATGTTCAACTCCATTGGAAATGTAAATGCCGATAGTTGTGTATAGGAGAAAGACAAGAAGGACTGCTGGAACCCGCGAAGTTGAACTTGTGATCTACCGGCGTAGTCCCATTTCGGATCCCGACTGTAGGATCATTACCCAACAACCACGGCGATATCGCGAGACACAAGAAATCACTCCACGACAGTTTAAATACCGCAATGGTCACCGACTCTTTTGTTTTCCAGGTCAATTCTGATCCAACCAACCCTCATGTGAATGTATTTCTGGTTTACATCTATCACACGTTCACCGGTTTCCATCGTGTTAGGTTCTTTTGTTAGCATTCCGTTATCTATATGCACGCCAGTGGCCACGGAAATTCAGAATTCCAATGCTCGTACATCTTCCCCACTTGCTACACACTTATGGGTCAAATTTTGGCCATCATGTTTTGGCCGTTTGCCAATAGAAATGTATGTCTCCCTAACAAGAGTTCCTTCAAATATCTGACGTTGCCAATAGGAAATTGGGTTGGTTGCCTATCAAAGCTACAGCACAAAGTATCCGGACTTGACTAGTCTCAGACTGCAACCCAACAGCAGAGGCTTGATGCTAGCCGCTAGTGAGTGCGCATTTTCAATGACGTTTCTCAACTCTAATTTCCTGCAGATGAGAGTGGGGCTCTTCTACTCTTTGACCTCCATTCCGATTCCATACTCCCGCAGCAACTAAAAGTTATTGGGTTTGAATACGGTGGAATTTCAGAGTTGATCTGGATCTCCAACAACATGATTGCTGTAGGGACAACTCGGGGACACATCATAGTCTTTTCCTTGCAAAACACCGCTGTAAGACTTCCATAGATCGTCGACACCGTCTCTAACCAACACGTTGCAGAAAAAACTATTTGAAATTTGCAGCGTGAAGGCGCATGGTGATGGGGCAGCTCAAGTACCTGTTCAAAGCCTCAGTTATTGGGAAACAAACCAGCGCCTAGTCTCCATTGGCCAAGGAGTGTCCTCTATACACTTATGGGACGTTAGTGATAATGGTACGCTCAGGTTCAATAATCTCTAGTTGGGCATATTTGACTTCTCATATAGGCAATCTTACTGCTCATTTGTATGAGGGTTCTCCTACCGCTTATTGCGAACCTCGTTTTGTCAGTTTCTTGAACGATGGGACTGAACTTCTTGTCGGACATTTCGAACAAGCTCTTGTGTGAGTATCACCTCAGCAGTTGTGTTATTGAACAATTTAGTTAATTCAAATACCAGTCATAGGTATCAAATCGAACCATGGACTCTCATGCAAGAACAGGTATTATGTGAAGATCGTGGTTTAACCGATGAAGGTCAATTGTAAGTTCTCGTTTATTTTGGGAAAGCTTACCGCCATCGATGTATAATCTGTCCCAGAGGCAACGCGATTTTACTTGATGATGGGAAGCTCATAGTCTTCAACATCAAGAACGGGTGCGACATCTACGAGAAGCTTCTGCGCACACGCTCTATCATATATGAAATAAATCCATGCTGCTCTCAAGCCGTGTCGGTCCTTAAAAATGGGAGTTATCTTGCAGCGGTATCTACGAAAGGCAGAGTCAACTTATTCAGGATGCACGATGCCGCTTTAATTGGCACCCTGCGTATCTCAGGTGTGTTCACTCATGCACCTCCTTCCGCATTGTTCACAAGTTTCTTCAGGCAGAGCTCAAGTGATACATGCAATTGAAGTGTGTCCACAACATCTTTACCGCCCTTACAAAACTCATTTTTATCTCAGTCCACTACCAAGTCGAATGGGACTACCTTTGTTGTCGCCTCGTCGTCGCATGAAGGCAAACCAAGTCGTATAACTGTCTGGAAGGTATGTCTGCCTTCAGATTGGATATCACTGCCATTAGTCACAGCTGATGATGTTCAAGGATGTTCGCCAACAGCCAGCCAAGGCAGTGCGCTCTAGCAAGCGTGAGGAGTATTCAACATCACAGATCATTTTTCTCTGTGTTTTGGTTTACATCCTTTGTCAACTAGTAACCTTCCTGCTCTTGCCGCCTAACCGCAATCTCGCCTTGTTTCGGGGTGAGGTGTCACCGCAAAGCGACACCCCAGCTGTCTCGGACTTTGACCACGATGCCGCCGATACTCCAGTCGACATAATCCAGGGTCCGAGTCCATTGACCAGGGTTATAGGCTTTGGTCAACGCTTTCTGCTGTAGGATTATTCTTCGCTCACTTAATTTAACGCCAAACTTTTGGTCTTATTACTACTATATCCATGGTGAACTTTCCTGGGGTCCTATTTACGCACTTTCCTTTCTGAACCAGATGTTTTATATCGTAATCCTCTTCTCCATTCATGAATTGCTCACAATGACACAATGGACGTCAATGGGCCGACAATAGTATAAAGTATAATAACATTGCTACGGCGCTATAGAGCATTGTGGAGCATTCTATGGCAAGATTAGGCTTTGCTGATTGGCATGCTGAGGTATCCGGGCGTTGGTCGGGCAAACCTTCGCCACATCTGAAGGCAGCTCTAGTGATAGAATCCCAGACGAGAGAAGGGTCGTAGATAATGCATAGTTGGGAATATGGTTCTTCAAGGCAGGATAAGCAGGTATCAGGTCGTCGTCGGTACCTTCCTCACTCCTGGTTCTCTTCCCTGACTCAGTTAAACTGATGAATAGGTTTTTGAGTAGCGATATGGTCACGGTCTGCGAGAGCCATTGCGTCGAGATGCAGCTTCCAGAACTGGTGAAGCTTGTGCAGGCGCCGGTGTTGATGGCCGAGGGAATAGTTTGATAGCGATACGTGTGAGCGTGTTTTTGAGGACCTGCTGGGGTTGGTGGCCCGAGAGATGGTGATAGGGAGAAACGACGCTGCTGGCGACGGAGGTGTCACATCGTCTTGCTGTTCTTGATGGTGAAGGGGACGTGGGAAGCAGCATTGAAGAGATAAAATGTTGGTCATTGGAGTTGACACAGTAGCAGAAAGCGCACATTGTTGAAGTGGTGTGCGCTGTACCTGAGATTGATGTGATGGGAAGTAAATAACCCAGAGCGCGTGTCCATAAGGTTCTGGCGAGGGAGTAGACGAGCGCCCAAACTCCAGGTCTTCTCCACAAATCGTACTCGATGGAGACGAGCTAGCATAGCTGGAAGGCGACGACATCTCCGTCGCTGCCAAAGATATCCAGAGTGGGGAAGTCATGTCCCTGTCTCCACTGATGGCTGCGAGCGCAGAGTCGGGCATCACAATGACATCTTTCTCAGGCGAGTGAGGAATGGGACTTGTTGATATTAATACACGGAAGAATGGGGATCATATTCAATAGCGGTGTACATGATTGAGGTACCGTTTAAGTATGAGGCTTGAATGCTCGGATTGCCGGTTGCCAGAAGAGATACTAGACTTTAATCATTGTCCAGGGAGCGCCATACGAAGAACCTTCCTCAATTGAGTGCGCATCAAAGGCAATTTCGGAAGTGGAATCCTTGCTCCAGTGTGAACCGAGGTGAGCGCAGGCGTCAAAACATCCATGGGGAACTGGAAAGCTGGCTGAGCTAGAGGCGATTGCGGAGCAACGCCCTTGGGGCCAGTTCCTGAGGATGAACTGTCGATCTCCATGCCTTGCTCAAGGGCAGCGAACCATGCTGCCCTCGAAGACAAAGTCGTCAGAGTAGAAGCTGTTGACCTCCTCGGTAGCGTATCGGATGCCATCCGCTTGCAAAAATTGACGTCAAGCATTCGAAAGAGAATCTCGTTGATCTCAGGAGAGATGGGGAGGACGGAGGAGAGGAAATTGATCGGATCAAGTAGGTAGGCTTGGAAGGTGGGGTCACCCGGAGTCGCGGACTTCCAGGAGTTGCGACTGGTTGCAAGGTTGAGAAAAATGACACCCGGAGACCAGATGTTGTTGGCCATGGGCGAACGCTTGCCAGCAGGGGCGAAGTCGCCGCGTTGACATTCTAAAATAAGACTTGGGCAAGCATCAAGTAAGATATTGGGAAATATAAGACACTAACCTGGGCTCATGTGGTAGATGCTATAAGTACGAAACTCGTCGCTGTACCGGCACTTAGATGCTTAAAACTCAGCGCCAATAATACACGCACTTGTACCTCCCACCAATCATCCCCCGTTAAGGGATCCTTAAAGCTTCTTTCGAATTTCTGTCCATTGAAGCTGGGACGCCGCTCAGCGAACCATCGGAATTGACGGATAATGTTGAGATCGAGAACAAGCTTGGAGATCCAATCCCAAATGGGTCGCGTGAAAAGATCGAACTCTTGGAGCTCTCCTTTATATGGGACGCTGAAGGTTTTCTTTCCAACTGAGGGTATCCTTAGAGTAAATGAAGCTGGTCACGCATTGATGTATGTGAGAGAGGAGAGCCACTAGCTCAAAATGGTTTCCATGGTTTGGCTTTGGGTTCTAGGAGTGGTATCTTCAAGGAGTTCGCATACTCGTCAGATGGGTGGGTCGGAGCCCTGATATTTGATTTTAATATCGTCGAGCTGGGGGCAATGATCTAGACCAATAAGTCAGCACATGCATTCTCTAAGAATGTGAATAAAAGCGAAAGGAATTGAAAACAGAGAGAGCTGTGCTCAGTAATGCTTGTTCAAGTCCTGCTCTGAGTCAGCTGGACGAAATGGAGGGTGATCCTCAGTTTGACAGGTCCAGTCTACCATGCTGAGGCTGTTCTAAAGAACTTTGGACGTCAGAATAGATATACTTCTGAAATAGCATGCGGAGAGGACTGCTCTGCGTACCTTGACCCAAGTCAATATCTCGAGAACTTCCTTCTCTGAAATCAAGTTGTCGATTGGCAGCGCCACTCGTATAACGGAAGTTGTCTGGAAATATTGTGAATGGTTGGTTCAACATATAAAATAGCGGTTTCACCAAGTGCAATCCGCTCCGCCAGCAGTTCATGAAGTGCGCCAGAATCCTTCCGGAGCCATGCTTGTTTCCCCTCACACGACTTTTCATGGTTCGTGAGACCATGTGAATTTCTCTCTTCGTGGCAAAACTTGCAGACAGCTGTTGATGACTTCCGGCTGCTCTTCTTGTTGGTTGTGGATTTGGACGGGGCCATGAAAGATGAAGGGGGTGTTACGATGCGACGAACGTTGTAAGATCGATGGGAATGTCATTATTAATATGATTCCACGAAATGTTAATGCGTCACATGCCCTTAGACTCATCTAATCTTATCGCTTTGGCCAGGCAGTCAATGTCAAATATTTCTCCGCAGGAAGAGTGACACTTTCACGGTGCCTTTGAAAGAGATCTAGAAGTTGGAAAACAGTTTGTGCATGTAGAATCGACAAGTACGAAAAACATGACACCCACACCAAGATAGAATTTGAGAGTACCTAGCGGAGCGGTACCTATTTTATAGTAAATATACGTGCGATACCCATTAATAACGAGGGCGATGTGGAATGGTGTTATACCAATTAGGGCCAGCTTCTTGAATATAATCACGAATGTACTCAATATCCACGGACCTCAAGACTGTGGTATAATCCGATGAGTGATCCGATGAGTGATTGGACGCAGAGAATTCCGCGATATCAATTGATGACATGAATAGATGCGTTGAGGCCGGTCTCTCGTCTGCTGACAAAGAGTATTCTGAAGATGTTGGGTACCCAATGTCAACGTCTCGCTCCGATGAGCGATCCGACGGGCGACAGGACACAGAGGATTCCGAGAGATAGATTGACGTCATAGTTAGATGCGATGAGGCTACTTTCTCATCTGCTGACGAAGGGGATTCTGAAAGTATCGGGTACCCAAAGTCAACGCTTTGATTGGGGGGACTACCACTTGTCGCCGTCTCCGAATCACTTGAGTGAGAGCGACTGAACAATGTGGCGATCCAAGACAGTAGCCCAAGTTTCGAAAGCAGTGCGTAGAGGCGTGCTGTCAGGACCGTGATATTGCAGGTAAAGAGAGATGCTACAATCTGCGGTAAGATCAGACGTGTGCCGGTGAGTAGGGTGCTGTATAGACTCACCTCAAGGTTGCTGACAACTGTCCAAGTGAAGTGCAGATGCCAAACACAGGTGTTGTACCGATAGGTGCTATATGAAACAACAGCTAAGGCGGTGGCAGCAGCCAGAGTAAGCGAACTGGTGCTTGATGAAGATAAGATGATATATCAAAATGTCTTGTGTCCTGATGGTGCTTTCATTTTCCGTAAGGAGAGTATTGTGACTCCAAGAAGAAGGGCTTCGTTGAGAACATCAGCTGGATGGCGTTAAGCACATCTGTGTTGAGTGCCGTTTACGAGGGAGTCACTTACCAATACTGAAAACTATGCTTGCGATGGTGTAGCCATTATTACCCTTGACACATCTATCATCCAGGGGATCCAACCAATCAGTGCTCCAGTCGCAGGTTGTAACAAAGACCAGCACAGAGACTAGGTATCCAATGGTCACAAAAACCAGGGCAAACAAGAGTCCCCACCACTGGATATCACCCCGACGAAACACTCGCACAACCGACAGACAATGGGATACTCTTGAAAGCCTGAGGACGTCGTCCGAGGATTGATCAGCACTGTGTAGAAGTAAAGAATGAAGTGAGTCTACCATAAAATGGAGACCATAAGAAATGCGGAGGACCAGTAAGATATTACAGGGCTCGCACGCATCTCCACAGAGGAAGCTGCTAAGGTGCATCAGCCAATAGAGAAGGTAAGATGGAGGGTAGGCTAACCATGACTGAATCGCTTCCAAAGCACCGAAAAGTACACAATGTCAGATACTGTCGCTATCAAGGCGGCATGGTCGTCGAACCATAGCTGCCGTCTTGTTCTGCGGTTCCAGTATCAGGTCAGAGAGCATAACCAAGCAGTGACATGAAGAACTGTGAGCGAACCTGTGAGAAATGTGACAGTAAGCGTGATGCCATGTAAAGTAGGTCAGAAAACGCACACTTGACGGCGAGAACTTCGTTATTCTCAATGCCAGTCATGGCATGCAAAAAGAGAGAGGTCTGGGGACATTTTGTAATGATTCCTGCCTTTATATTCCACTGAAAAAAATCTACAACCAGAGAATGTAGTGTCACCGTACCCGTCACCGTTATGCGTATAACTCAGGCCGTGACTAAGTAACGTCACGCAACCCACCATTGTGATCACGAATCGATCGCGACTTTTCGTCCAATGTCCTACGATTTTGACACAGTCTTTCCATTCCATGAAGCTGGACCGCCAAATTTGCAAGTCGTTTTTGATGGAACACGACAGGCTTATCAAGAGATCCCAGCTATGGGTTCAGAACCTTTTGCACCGTTAGCGTCATCGTCACGAATGCACTCTTTAAACAGTGCGGGAGGTACCATCCCGTCCTTACTGCACACTCAATTATCTTATGATATTAAGGTCTTATCCAAAAGCCTCGTGGTCAACCAGGTTATCCAGGACGAGGGGGTTACAATCTTAAGCAGGCTCTCCAAAATGCTGAGCTATATCTGGGCCTTCAAGTGAGTAAAATTGATACCTCTGGATCTCTAGATAGTTCTGAGCATCCGTTTATTCAGAAATTTCTGCATAACGAAATAAGACTTGGTATTGAGGCTAAGGTATTGCTGAAAGGTGCTACTATCACCAATCAGCCTCCAGAGGCCATACGCTCCATCATAGACAAGGTGAAATTTACATCTCCTGAATATCTCAGTGTCTAACGCACAAGTAGGCCGGCATTAGATTCCCATCACTTGGCCAATACAAGAACAATTGGTCGAGTCGAGATATGGTTTCTGTGTACCTCAGCAACGCGTCGAATGGCAAGAACAAGGTTTCCTGAGGTCTATTATGGCTTGTCGTCGGACTAGTTAACCAGGTTGCGTTAACAACATGGCTGTTCTTTGACTGTGGTCCTTATATATCCTCCCTCATTGAATTACTATTGCTTTCACCCAGCTCTTTACACCCTTTTACCGATGCCCAAAATCCTTCCTCCCCGAAATGCAAGCCGAGCCACAGTGCGTTGGGCGTCTCTTAGTGGAATCCTTTATCGAAAACAGCATGGTGAGATTCATGCAGGAAGGCAGAGACATCTCGCCTTTCCTCCTGCCGAGATTCAGGTGGGCGAACAGCAACAAGCTCCTGCCGCCCCTCTTTCCACTATTCGTAAAACCTCTTTGCGGTCTGCAGCATCTGCTACCGGTGCTTGTATCCAAATAAAGAAACCGGCAAATGTCTGTAAAGGAAATCTCAACCACAAACTTCAGTGGCCGCAGAATGACTTTGATACAATGAGGGTGAGACCCTTTCCCGTTCCTATTACCTCAAAATCCCCAACCAGCTCATGCGTCTCCAGGATAATATGCATGTTCTTGCCAAAGAAATGTTGAACATTTCTCAGAAGCTCAAGGACCAAGACGAAGAGGCACTGTCTTTGTTCCTGAACGAAGTACGTGTCGCATTCGTTCCTTCAGTCCACCTTTTGTCTAAATCCTCTGACAGGCATGTAGAAAGTACCCTATTCTAAGTGAATATGAGGGCAATTGGGTTGCTATAGAGTTTGCCAGGAGGTTCCTCAAGAATTCTGCTAGCCGATCATCCGACCGCGATTCGCACGCAGGTACTTATTTTTGACTAGAGTAAATAATTTCCACGAAAAAGATCAGGTAAGGTGGTATCCAGTAATGGTGTAGAGATCTTACATAGTACTGTATATCCATTACCACGTTGGCATTTCCCGAATGGCGCTCAGTAAAATGAAAGTTGTTCTTCAGCATAGACACCTCCAGACTTCTCCGGAAAGTCTCAGGAAAGAGTGAATTGGATATGTATTCGAGATCGTGAGCCTGTAACAAAGGCCCATTCAATGTCAACCTAAGTACTCCAGGAGGCCCAGTGATAGAAGGGACGTGATCGCACTTCAATACATCGTACAATCACGAGGGCTAGCCCGGTAATGTCATGCAGCGTCAGAGATAACGGACCTAGGTCATTCTCGCCTAAGTTCCTTAGTTCGTGTCGTGAGGGAGTTGCTGCTCCGCAACACAAGCGGGGTTATTATTCTGGAGATTGTGTTGCGGATAGTAGTTTGATGGGCTGAGTAGTTGGCATAACTTGACCCTCAGGTAGATCAAAGCACAGCATTGGAGGCCGGAGGACTGGATAAGTGGGCTTTGCGGCTCTCAAGCGGAAGGCAGGACTAAAATCCAGAGGATGAGTTATGACGCGACTGGGGGTCTTCAGAGTCCAGGCGACTACGTTGGTATTCCCCATGTCCTTATTAGCAGTAGCCTTTACCTGGAAGAATGCCATGAATTTGAGGTAGGGATAAATAGGGTGAGTTGAGGAATACCTCTTGTGGTTGTTCTTGCTCGATCCAATGGCTTCAGCGGCGGGTCACTGTGATCAGTAAGGATGATGTGAGGATAAACTGTGATTCCATTGTACTGGAACAAGTCCATGAGGGGACTTATACTCAGTTACTGCTCCTTGACGAATACCTTATGATGGCATTTAGAACAATTCTACGAATACCATCAGTGTAGTCGCGGAGAGCGCAGAGAGCGCAAATAGAGTGGGCATACATATGTTCCCCTACGGCATTACACCCGTCCCAACACCTCATCTACCTCCACGTCTGTATGATAGAATGGATTAGAACTAAATTGAGATGAAGAAATAGGCACCTTTGTACCTCCTGGGTAGACGATCCGCCCACTTGCATTTCACAACACTGCAACCACCATTACTGATACGGCCTCTCCTCATATCCACTCGCCTCGATCACGCACTTGAACTCGCAGAGTGGACAATCCTTCAAATGTCTGAAAGTAAATGTTTCAATCTCGCTCTCCCATCCCATACACTTTCAGAGAGCCTGTAGGACTGGGACCGAGAACTTGTTGGATTCTACAAAGGGTAATGGTCATGGGGATTCCTGAAGTGTAGGCCTGGGGTTTCGGGGGCGTTGAACACGGGTATTGTAGGTCATCTACCAACTGGGTGGCATAGTTGCCTTCCGTCGTGAAAGGGAAAGGACCTTTCAAAAAGTCATTCACTCATGCAAAGTCTCTGTTTTCATCGCCGGTTCCTCCAACTGGTACATCTCCTCAGATTACCTGCAAGGACCATAGTAGGCATAAAAGGTTCTCTGATAATCTCATCCACGGTCATATTCTGGACCGCGGCCCTCACAAATGGATTGGAGATGACCCTAGGTACCTAAACAGAAGGATCGATTTGAGAAGTGTGGGTGTTATGAACCACTTACGGACGAAGATTCCTTCATAAATAGCACGACCAACGAAGATGATGGCAGTAAATGACCGCACACCTAGTGCACATCGAATGGCTGCGCTGCTGACGTTGCAACAATGTCGATACCAAATCTACTAGCAGGAAAATGATGAGACCAACGAAAGGATCCTATCCTCTGATCCATCATGGGACATGGATAGTTGTGACGCCTCGTTGACACTGACAGAGTTGCCAAAGGTGCCGTCACCCATTCAGTACCAGAGTCCTTTCATACTCACCACCACCTCGACGGAGAGGTGATCCTCGTTCATCGTAAGAGCTTGCTATCTGTAAATTCTGACCCACCACCCAAATATTTTGATTTATACCGAATTTTTTCTCAATGCTAACACTAATACTTGTTATATTGGTACAAATTTCGAAGTGGTACGAAGGAGGCATGCATGTTGAAGCCACCGCCAGCACCTCCATCATTTCTGCGTCCTGGAGACACGAGGGTCCACCACTCAGAGGCTGGGGACTCCGAGGAGCCCTAGAGATCATAATCTGTTGGGCTCGTTCTTGGTTGACTACCAGTACGTTCGTGGTTGACCGGGTTTGAACCTATATAAGAGCGGATTGCAAGAGATACACTTTATCTTTATATGATCTCTACATTTGTGAGCTATCGAAGTGATGATTTGGGAACTGATATCACATTTTGTGGTCGTAGCGTCACATAGAAGCTGTCTCTCATGGTATCTGGAACCTAAAGGTGCGTCGCGGTCGCTTGCTTTGGTACTAACCAAAACTAATCATGCCTTCAGCATCATGTCAGTTCATTTCATTTATAGGTTCAAGATCACTTACCGTATACCCACAGCGCAGTGTGGCCAGCGGCACGAACTATCCATAGGTGGTGTATATGAGAGAGACTATAGATTGGGATTGCGGGGCGGCGATGAGTCACCGTCGCACCCCTTTCGGGTAAAGCCCAAAATTAAGGTCGATGGGTAGAAATCGATAACTCACATAGTCTCAAACCTTCATGAGGGCGAGGATTACAAGATGTGCGCAAACACTGCCTGGTCTTTGGTGGATCAATGCATTGTGGGCAATGTTACAGTGCTGATTCGCACATGGGAGAGTGGGGCGCAAGGAAGTAACATGAATGGTGCGAGGTAAGTCGGCATCGGATCCTTTCGTTAGAACGTGAATGGAACTGCTTACTAAATAATCCACAAAAACACGAACCTCGGGCCTTCGCAAAGCGAACAATCCTTTTTTTTGACACCTTATGCAATACTACTGTATAAAGGAACGCAGTCTGAGGCCCTATACCGTCCACAAAGTTAGCGAGGTTGCCAACAAGGATGACTATCCTCACATCGGCACCGTCGTCATGGATTCTCAGGTAGTAGTATGTTTTATATTATTTCATTGTACATGACGTTTGGCTTGACCACCGATTAATATTCCAGGTGTCTAGAATCGATCCGCAAGTACAGATATCTCCGAGATATCCCTGTTGTGCCTCTTGCCCCGCTAATTAAATCGCAGGCATCTTTGACAAACTCGCTATTTCCTTCTTTCTGACCTACCACCATCCCAATGGTGCTTGGAAGTTCGCAAGCGATATCACCTATCAATGCCCAGCATCTCACATCCGCTTTTATTTCTATACTTGAATCCAACACTGTTAACCCCCATTTCGGCGTCAAATTATGTACATTCGGCATCCTGCTCGCTGAGGGCAGTATGGTCAACCAAAAGCTTTCCGTCAAGATCCTAGAGAAGTATGGTCATACCGTAGAGATTACAGAGAATGGAAGCTTGGCAGTCAATGCCTTCAAGGGACAGCAGGGCAAACCTTTCGATATCATACTTGTCTGTCCGCTTTGTCTAGAACTTTCGCGTCACATCTAACTTGGTCATTAGACAGATGACTCGACACCTTCATGGGTGGTTCTATGCTCGGTTGCTACTTGGGTCATGTATGTGGACTAATTATTTACTGGCGAACTATTCCTCCCAGAGAGATCCAATGTAAATAAGATATTTCAAGTATATTATGCTCCCCTGGTAATAGATCCTTGATTCAATGATTTTTTATATAGATTCGAGAAGTGCGATACCTGCAACCGAAAAGATGAAAATAAAAACAATCAAGATCTGTATCGGCGTTCCCAAAAATTGGAATCCTTTTGAGCACGAAGCGCTTTCCCTACGAAAGTATATAATGTTTGATGTATTGATTGTGAAGACAGTAGGCCTACCTTAAGTCCAATCTGGTGATTTCAACATATTTCATGCGCCAAAGGTGAAGGATTTCATGAACACTGTAGCGCTCACGACTCCATTTTGGAAACGTGCCAGTGTTTGACTTGTTCGCAGTGGTAACCTGCCCTGGAAACCAGACGCTGAGAGATGTGCCTTGGATTCCGTGACGTCGGTAGATGTGGCGCACATTAGCGGGGTCTTCTTGGAGCTTAATCACTTTACAGATATCAACGACAATCAGAGAAGAAAGGAATGTATGACCCACCAATCGTACGATCCGCATATCTCACATTTTCTCAATAATTTTCACTGGCCCACGTAGTCCGGCCAGAGTCTGCCAGAGTCCGGCGGAGTCCGGCAGACTGTCCGCCAGAGTCCGCCAGACTCCGCCGGACTCTGGCGGACTCTGGCCGGACTGGTACCATATATTACCAAAATAGGAAATTTTTTTCTCCAAAATCATAGACCCTTCTTGGCTGATTATAAA
>Ga0247741_1000328_pt1 | contig 28561 bp, 35 predicted proteins | sample UWRJL213509R2_FD_180945 | JGI IMG/M metagenome (GOLD analysis project Ga0247741, IMG submission 180945) | Plant litter microbial communities from Arlington Agricultural Research Station in Wisconsin, United States - UWRJ-L213-509R-2 | ecosystem: Environmental > Terrestrial > Plant litter >... | reverse complement strand
CTTCAGCTACATCTGTAGACGCGATTCCAGCCGGTACACATTACCTTGGACCTAGATTTGCAGAAGCAGATCCATGTAGATGCAGTTCTGTGACATATTCCATGGTCAGCGCTTGTGGAGGTTGCCAGGACCGAAGCTTCTCCAATTGGACGGTATGGACGCAGTCCTGTCCCTCTACCAGCGATACGTGAGTTTGACACTGCAGTTGAGAGCAATTGACAAGTCTAATTGCTGGTTTATATTCCTTTAGGTTCCCAAAGCCCATTCCTGATGCAACGGAGGTTCCTGCTTGGGCATTTCTGAATCTTTCATTGGTAAATACCCTCACGATCGCCTTCGGAAGTGGTTTTTAATCTAGATTACTTCAGACAGGTGAAAACTTCGATCCAGTGGTTGCTGCTCAAATTGGTGCGTGCTTATAGATTGCATTGTTCAATCAGCTGACGACAACTCTAGCTGGAACCACCCTCCCTCGGACATCCAGTTCCACAACACCACTTCCCAGCGATACGAGCACGCAAGCACCTACGACATCCCCGTCCACCTCCTCCACTTCCACACCCTCTGCAGTTGCATCATCTGGCCACACCACCAACGCGGGCGCCATCGCTGGAGGCGTAGTGGGCGGCCTCGTCTTCCTCGCTTTAATCATCCTCGCGTTCCTCTGGTGGTACATGCGCAAGAGACGTGATGCCGTCCAAAAGGATGTATCATTTGACAGCCGCGCACTCTTCGCACCGACACCTGTAATGTCGCAGAACACCACCGGAATCACTTCTCAGCCTACTGGTCCTTCGGCGGGGGTCCCGATGTCATTGAATGGGCACGAGATGTATCCTTCTGATATTGGTACTTACCCCAGTTCGCCTATGACATCTGGTGTGTACACCCACTTACCTGGGAGTACGGTGCGAGAGAGTCGTAGGTCTTTAGATAGCGTTTCACCTAGTGTTGCACAACTTGGAGGAGGCCGCTCAAACCAGGGGCATGGTCATCGCGGTTTCACTGGGGCTGCTGAGTTGGCGTAAAGTATCGGCGTCTCAATAGTAAATGAGGGAGCTGTATGATTACACTTAGAAATGAAAAATATTGGGTCTCATTTAATGTTATGATCCACTCATTGTCAGTGCACTGGGCAAACTAATCGAGTACGGTCAATCACAGGCAAGGAATAGCGAACGATGAATCACAGATCCATTTCTGTATTATCTATGGAGTGTTGCGAGAGGTAATGTGTAGGTATTAATATCAGTGAATATGTGTCTATGAAAGAGTGACAGGGCGGTGCGAAAGGCATAGCAAACAACTATTGTAACACGTTTAGCAAATCCGTATATAACATGTCCATTGAGAGGGTCTTTTTTAGTCCATGATGATTCTCTTCTTCCTCCTTTGTTCAGATATCTAGCTTGATGTCGACAAGATTCCACATTAAGGTCGTGCTGTTTCATAAAATTGATAAGTTTCTTTGCTAATCAAAGAATTGAGGTGTACGAACCAAGTTGTTCCTTGCGATAGAACCAGAAGTAGCCAAAGACAATGATTAGCTGAGAGATAAGAGCGATCCAGAACAGTGGAAGCGCCATTGGACTCCCTATGGATAAATTTAGCTATGGTCGAGCATACCAATCCGGCTGTCAAACATACCTTTCAAGCCCTCAGAGAAGTCCCACTTGGCAGCGTCTGGGAAAACAGAGCCTGGCCCAATACGATTTGGAGCGGTGGCCCGTGCAACCATAACACAGACGGAACCGATAACTTGGGCGAAGGCGAGAGTTGCGCAAACGTGAAGACGCGAGAGGGTCTAGAAGAGGGGTCAGGTGATGTGTGAAATTTCAACGGCCCAGTACTCACTTGAAGGAGAATCATTCCCAGACCGACACCTTGAATAGCGTCGAGGACGCCTAGCCAGAGCCAAAGCGAAATGCCGAGGTACGGTCCTCCCTTGCCTGCCCAAGGAATATACAAAGCCAGAGAGGATGTACCCCAGAGCATCTGACACCAACGGGGTGCTCCTAGACCGACCGCAAATACAGGAAGGAGCCATGTATGCGTCTTGCTAAAGTGCGTCAACACCAACAACATTGCAGCCCAAACTCCGACGAAGAATGTGACGACGAGGATAAGGATTTGCCACTTGGGGATGGGAACACTCCAGAGGAAACTCCAGTTACGTCCATAGGGCTAATGGGTACATAATGAGCGCAAGATCGAGGTTAAGAAAAGATATAACATACCCCGCTCAACCAGTAATCACGGAGAATCTCAGACGCAAGGAACCACAGGACAAGCTTTCGCCTGAACAAGGTCTTCAGGAAATGAGGAACCTTTGGAGGGGTCTGACGGTAGTACTCTAAAGAAGAGTGAGACGAGTGGCTAGACTTTTTAACCGATCAGCGCACCTGGCAAGCCGTAAAGCATCAGATATCCAAATAGGAAACTCATGCATGCCAAAGGCCACACGGCAAGGACGATCCACCAAGGAGGGATGTAACCATCGTCTCTGCCATTGAGAGTGTAACCCCAGTACCACAGCGCGGCGACCCAGATCTGCTGAGAACCTTGCACGACACATGCACGGAGTGTCCAGACCTCAGTAGCAGCACCCTACAGAAGGATATCAGAGATCAGCGAGGTGAAAGGGTTTAGAGAAACTCACAGCTTCTTCTCCGAAATTGAGACCGAAGAAAAGGAATCCAGCAGCCGAGGCAACAGCGTAACACCATGTAGCCGCGTTCGCGAGGGCACGATGAGCCGGGGCAATGGAAGAGTGAACTGAAGGTAGGCCAATCAGGAAGAAGGCTATGCCGAAGAAGACCCAGGGTAGTGATAGGACGTAGATTGAGGGCTTAATCCTGAACATGGGGTACCATACAGCCGAGGCAACCAAGAAGATTCCTCCAAGAACATAGAGCCCAAGGTCATCCTGCCAATTGCGACCAGTCAGGAGAGTGATTTGGAAACTCGTGGCGCTCAACATCTAAGGAGAGATATCGATAAGTATCGCTTCACATATGCGAAAGTTTACATACCTGTCCGATGGCAATGACAATTGTGTAAAGTGGCCATCCTCCAAGTTCGCGAGACATGGCAATCTGGAGGCCAGTCATGGGTACAACAGGAGGTAAATTTGAACTATCGGGTAGGTGTCCTTCGTAGTCTTGTGGGAATCCTTGCATGTTGGGTGCTGCGTAACGATGCGTTAGATAAATACACTGAAAGTTTTTAACGCTACTCACAATCTGGACGAGAGTACAACGAAGGAGAAGGAGTTCCCCAAATGGAATCGCGCTGTGACGACCGGATACTGGCTGCGCTGGACAATTTATCCTTGCGAACTTTACCGAAGAATGCCTCTTCACTCTTTGTTAAGAATTTTTCAATAGATAGTTCATGCTCCGAATTCTTTGCGGTGAGACCTTGCAATTTCTGAACGAACTCTGAGGCGACACCACCATCCGAGTCAGTGAACTGGAAATATAGTCAGCAGTGCGAAAACGAATGTGTGACGAAACGTACGTCAGCAATAGCCTTGTTAAGTGGAGAGTTGGACTTCTGTTCAACGATAGAAGAGATAGATTCAACGGACGAAACGCGAGAGTGAGAGCCAAAAGGCCTGCTTGGTGCAAGCCCTGATGGATCAAGGAAGGGGTCGGGTGCGTTTTTGTGGTCCTTAGCAATTGTACGATTGGCGCGTTCCAGGAAATTACCGTAGCCAGGACTATCAGGAGCCAGACTAGGTGCCATGCTGTTCCGCTGGTCGAAGTAACCATCGCCGTCTGGTCCCCGCGCCCCATGCTCTCCTGGTGTGAGCGAATCTTGGCTCCATTGACCTGGTGAACCAGGTGTATGTGCTTGAGGAGTATGAGGGGGTTCATTGATGCTGCGAGTATCCCATTCAGGTTGAGTAGGGTATGCCTGTGTAACCGGGTTCCAGTCGTCGGTATCAGCCATGGGTCGCAATCCTGCACCGTCGCAATCAGATTCACGCCAGGCGTTGGCCCCAGCGAGTCCACGACTGGTGTTGATGCTACGCTTGTGGAAGTCTTCCATCCTTTGACGCCATTCAACAACAGGGAAACGTTGTACTGCAGATCTTGCACGAAGGATAGCACGCTCTTCCTCGGTTGATTTCAACGCCATCTTGATTGTCTTTGTCAGTTGCGAAAGCATGTGGTTCGTTGCACTAGATTCGACGGGGTACCACTACAGAAACCTCATCAGTTAAGATAGTCCAGAAGTAAAATGAAGGTACTTACCCAACCAGGCATCAGACCAAGACCACCCAATCGACTTCCAACTCCAAGAGCACCCTTACGACCGAATTCGACAGCGACCAAACCGAAAGGCTCATCACGAGAGGGAATCAGAGCAAAGTCGGCACCACTGAAGAGATAAGGAGGCAAAGCAGTGAACTCGGGTTTCGAGTAAACACGATCAGGATAGAGTTCCATGAGGCGAGCAAGCTTCTCGGCAGCGAAGCGTCCGTAAAGATCAATGACGGGTCCGACTGCGATGAGCTGAATCGAAGGTCGTTTCTCCAACCTATATTATTCGTCAAATAAGGGATCAAAATATGAAGTTAGGTGGAAAACTCACAAGGTAGGCATAACGTCAGCAATGAGATCGACACCCTTCTGCTTTGACCAACGACCCACGAACACAAACAAGTCAGACTCGGGATCCTGCTTGATATTAGCCCACTCTTGCGCCTGTCGCTTATGCTCCGGACGAGCGGCCTCAGCAACTTGATCAATCTGAACATCGCGAGCTTCCATAGGCTTCTCGTCCAATGCAGCGATATCTGAAGGATCGGGATTGGGTAGAGAGTCGACATGCTTCAAAGTCCACAGTGCGGGATAACGGGCCCAAGAACGCTTTCCGTACTTATCTGACACACCAGCAACACCGATACTCTTTTGATGAGTACTGATGAATGAGGCGCCAGCGTGCAGCAAGTTGAACGTGTTACCAAATTGAACGTATTTCGTGCAATGCTCCTTGGAAATGTTGAATGCCGAGCAAACTTCCTTCATCTCCTCCTTGGTACGGAGAGGCCAGAGGCCCTGGAACTCGGCATTGTGCAGAGATAAGCACGTAGAGATGACCTTAGGCAAGAGATAGATAGGAGCCAGTGCACCGTGGTAATCGTTGATATGGTAAATGTCGATAGTTGGATTGCGACGGATAGTAGCAGCGATAGCCTGATTCCAAGTAGAGTAGAAGATGGCGGAACTCAAGTCGTCCATACGTGCGGGGTAGGGGTCCGACTTCGTCTGAGCTCTGAAGACGGGACTGTCGAGGATAACGTAGGTGATGTTGTCCAGAACGTGCGTTTCAACTTCGATGAGGTATGGCTCGCCGAAGATGATGACTTCGATGGGCTCGGCAGGATCACCAGCAGGGTACTCAATGTCCTTGACCTTGGGAATCACCCAGACGAGGTCAACATCAGTCATGGCCTTGCCCATCAGACTTGACATGACACCAAGACCACCGATCTTGACCTTAAGCTTCCAATCAATGATTTCGTACTCCAGGGTGGCGATGATAACCTTTCTGCGCTTGTTCTTGTCCTCGGGCCATCCAATGATGTCGGTGTTCGTTTTGTGACCAAAGATTTTCTCTGCCATGGGTGTATGTTCCTTGAGGTCCGCTGTTGACTTGTTACCGAAGATGGGGAAGTAGTTCGTGTTACTCTTGGCCTTGACACCATACTGATTGTGCTTGATGCCGTAGAAAGTCCACATGAAGATGAGGACAGCGAGCGTACCAGTGATGAGAGGAATTGCGAGAAGAAGTGCATACATGATGGCACCAACGGCTGCGTGTCCTCGAGGCTTCAGTGACCAAGTGAGGGTAGCGTCATCGACGAGAAGAGACCAGGCAAGATGGGGTGAAGGAGGTGCGGAGATGTTCAGATAATTAGGTGCGACCGAGTTCGGCGGGAGGCGGTCGAGAACACCATCACCGTCAGCGTCACCGTAGAAGTAGTCGTCAAAGCCCCAAATGTTGAGTTGCATGTAAGTCGGCCACGAAGCCATGATCTCCAGCTCCCACTTGCCGTCCTCATTTTGCTCCATAAGGTGAGGAATACCTTGATCGAAGCCCCAATTGTTGAATGGACCTCGAACCAGGAACTGAGGAACACGACGAGCTTTGCCTCCGGGCGCAGAAATATCGGCATGTACGACCTGAGCGGCAGACAAGGTTGCTTGACTCCAATCTATATGAATAAACGTTGTAAGTTTTGTGAACCAGGCCCAAAACGTAAGATACTTACATTGGACCGTGATATGATCACCAGCCCAGAATGTCTCTGGCGAATCAAACAACTTCTCGTCAATAGTTGTCGTATCTTCCCAGTTAGTCCAATCCGTCCAGTTCTTTCCGAAGTTCCACGAATAGCGGAGCTTGTCAGCACCGTAAGCCTTATGAGTGAACTGATATTGCCCGTTGTTGTTGGTGAAGGAACCAGAATTGTCGTAGTCATTCGCTGGGAAAACCATCACGTTATCAGCTGCACCCTTCCTGAGAAGGAAGTGGTCGGTGGCCTAAGAACGTAACGATAAGTTAAAATAACCAAAACAAGTCAAGGCTATAATCGTACCTGTGTGGTCGCAGTTCCCTGAGAAGGAGCATTCTTCACGATAATCTCCAAAACACCATCGGGGAAGTTTGTCAAAGTCGCAGACCAGTAAAACTGTGAGACTGGAGCACCAGGAAGGCGTCCCGGCTTGGAAGTCATTCCATCGCATTTAACATTCGTGATGGTCGGTTTCCCTCCCTTGCCCGACGAATTCATGTTCAGCGTGATACTGCTAGTAACACCATCGCAGGCCATGCCTTGGCTGAACTCGAGCCTAATGTCGACAGTGGTGGCATTAGTATCCCCAGCGTTGGAGAGAAGGCGGGTGTCGTGTCCAGGCGAGAATTTGGTAATCATTGGCAGAGGTGATGTCCATTGGATAACAGGAACGAGAGCCTTGAAGCCATAAGGGTCCATGGTGACCGAACGCAAACAACCAAAGTAAGGAGGTTTGTCATCCTTGTTGACCGAGGACAGCGATTCTTCAAGAGTATATGACTCGTATGGGGCGAAGAGATTGCGCACGACAGTACCAGAGACGAAGGGAGATGACATCCACAACTTGTCCCTGCAATCAAATGTGTAGGGCTTGGTGACGTTCTCGTTGGTGTACAACATCCAAACTTGATCCTGGAACTGCCCTGTAACATTCTGATAACCCGAGATGGCAGAACGAGTGACAGACCAAAGACCCATCTCGGTCTCTGTCATGTTGGAACCAGGGCGCTGGATGAAGTAGGTCCAGTTTCCTTGTTGGACGAGATTGAAGCCATCCTGGAGAGCACCGTAAACCGAACGCATGTTCATGAATTGCGAAAAGATGAGACGACTGTCAGCTGTGGGGTCGAAATGGTCGAGGGCGTTCCAGTCATCGTGGCAGCCGAACAAGGACTTTTCTAGAGGCATGTTGAAGTACTGCTCTGATCCAAGGACGTAGCAGCCGTGCCTCTTCCATGCTTGATTTGAGATCATGGATTGACGACTGGGATGAAAGTGAGACAAGAACACATAGCCAAGTACAGTGATTCATACCCATAAAGATAATTGGAAGCACCGTTATCGTAGAGATAGAAATTCTGCTCCTCGCCATAGTACAACTGGACAACACGTTAGTCACGAGATCACAAACACACTCAACGACATACCAAAGGAATACCAGGCATGATAAGCGAAGCAATGAAAGTCGCCAATACGCTCTTCTCTACGCCATGCTCCAAACTGGGCCACCGGAAAATATCGAAATTGCTGCTGCCGTACATGTGCTTAGGATCGAACTTGCCAGTAGAAGGATTGAGGAAGTCATTCTTAACGACCATCTGATTCCAGGCAGTGACAAAGTTGATGTCGATGTCGTAGGCAACTTGGAGGTTTCCATCCATTCCCAAGAAACGAGCAATAGCACGGTAAGTGGAATAATGGAAAGCGACGGAATCCAGAGCATTGATCGGGGCCTCGCGCAGGAAGAATTCATCATGATCCTTGGTGAGGTTGATTGCGGACAAGAAACCAGGAGGAAGTTGTGTTGGGGTACGCCCACGACCACTGGGAAATATGTCAAACAAGTGTCACAACGGAATCAAATGTCAGACTTACAGATAGAGCGAGCCAAATGTATCACCACCAGTAACCTCACCGGGAATGAAGAAGTTGGTCTTGCCGAGTTTGGTCGCACATGCACGGGTGCTTGTTGCCCACTGAGCAAGTGCGTCAACGGTGACCTGGGTAGCCTTATCAATACGGATGGCATCAATATCGAGAGCTTTGATGGCAAGACAGGAGAAGCGTTGAATCTTTTCCATGACGGATGGTTTCCACTCCCGCAGACGATCTTGCACTGAGGCGAACTTTGACAACTGACGCTCGTAATCAGGATGCACACCGAAAGCTTCCATGTCACCGAATTGATCGAAATCCGAAATCAAGCAACCGTTGGTCTCCACTGTGACGACAGTACCATCATCTAGCCAGAACTTGGGCATTGTGCAAGATGAGTTGCGTTCATTTCCAATCTGCGAAAGCGTCAGCGACTGTAAGAATCTCAGACAACTGACACCTTACCGAAAAGTCACGGTATTCTGTAAAGTTCCAGGGGATGTAGTTGGGATGTTTCCAGAGAGCGTTGTATTCGTTTAGATTGAATGGCGTACTCGTATTGAGATGCCTGCGATGCCGTTAGTGACTGATTTGGGAAGCGAGGTACGACACGCACCCTTCGAAACCAATCAAGTCACTCATTGTTCCGACCGTGAAATCCGCCATGAAGTACATTCCATGTGCGTGAATTGCATCAATGGTTTCACGCCAGTCATTAATAGTTCCCCAGTGAGGGTCGAGAACGCTGAAATCCAGGGGAGAGTAACCTGTAAATGGGTGTAAGCACTGAATACTGTAAGGCGGGGCTGTATACTAACTGTCGGCCTGCCATAACATGTTGAGGAAGGGTGTTCCCGACATGAAGATAGTCCTGACACCCATGCCATACAGGTAGTCGAGGCGGGCTCGTAACCCCTTCAGGTCGCCGCCAAAACGAAGCTGGGTTTCTCTGTGGTCATACTCATATGGCGACTTGAAGAAGTCGTTGTTGGAGGGATCACCATCTGCCCACTTGTCTAGGAGGATTGTATACGTTGGGAGTGCCCGCCAGTTCGCTGGTGAAGGAGTATATGTTGTATTCGGCCGTTCGGAGTCGTATTCGGTGGCATCTTTGGCATTTTTGTTGATGTTGAGGTTGTAGTCGACGAGGTCTTCACGCCACGGCGATGCATTGACGAGGGGATTGAGAGCGAGCCAGAGCGCGCACAGCGTCGTTGATAGACGCATGGCCTGAGCGTTGTACGCCTAATATTAAGGAGAGAAAGAGGGGGAATGCCAGCTGCGACGAACGCAGTGGTAGAAGTTAAGGAGAGAACTGTTGCTGGAATTTAGGACGGCCAGCGCTCGGTTGCGATGCCTTATTTGCCCCCGTTTACGTACCCAGCCACTGTCGGCCCTTTTTCTTGGCTCCCCTGTCCCTCTGCTCAATTTTGCATATCCTATTTCCATTGAGCGCCGGAGCTATACTCCAGAGACTCCCAGCGACTTGCAAGCTTCTCTGGACTGCTTGGTAGTCGTCAGTTCGTCGATTTGCACCTATTCTCCCTACTTTTGATCACGAGACACGGATTCGTTTGTTGCCCGCTTTCCATTCAAAGGGTTTAACTTTTACGTTCACTGCGGTGTCCCTTCATGATAAAATTTCCAGCCACCGAGTAGGGAAGCTGGCCCACACCGGTGCCTCAGCCACCCGCTATGTGTCCAAAAATAGACTGCTCAAACCCAGGCTTTTTGTACTCTTTGACCTTCGACAAAAAGGTCTTTGTACTCGAAAAGTCTATCCAAGAGGTTATTAGAGCGTTATTGTCTATTCTGTGAGGTTTCGGGAGAGTGTGTATGTGTATCAACCTTAAATACTGAGAGTTTGGGCCGTTGTCAAGGTTTCCGGGCTTGCGCATATCATCATCTCACAGAGTCACAGCTTCCAACAGTCCATCTCCCTCTAGCGTTGGCCGCCGTTCCCCAAGGTGCATGCCATGTCGGCAATCATCGCCAACAACGCTTTCTACACATCAGAGTCTCCGACAAAGCCAGGTTCTCCTTCATCACCCACCACCAACAGGTCCTATATGAACGTTGCAGGCCAGGATGGGCGCATGGCCCTGCAACCACTCAAATACCAACAGTACACTCCCATCGAACCCCCAGCGGGCATGTCTTATTCGGCCTTTCTGCGAACATGGACCGACGAGAATGTCTCAAGGTGGTTGAACGAGATCAGATGTGCGTGCCATGAAGAGTCCTTCAGAACAAACGATATCAGAGGCGATGTCCTGCTGGAGCTCGACCAGATTACGCTCAAAGAAATGGGTATATCAAGTATTGGCGATAGGCTTCGTATCCTCAACGCAGTCAAAGTCCTACGACAAAGGGTATCCGGCAAAGCTGTCTCCTCGGCAGCAGCGCATAGATCGAAACCGAGTCTCGATTCCAACGACAGCTCTGGCAACAAACCCTCTAGCCGACGTCTGGAGAATGTCAGACCAGCGCCTTTGCAGCTGAATCAGACAACGAGCAGAGGTGATCTGCCAGGCATTATGCGTGAGCAGGCCCCCGACTCTGCCAGGACCGCATATCAACCAGTGCGCCCACTCCCTATGCCGCAGCAATCAACCCCGCCGTCCAACACGCAACTCAACACGCCAAGCAGCGCCCATTCCATCGCATCCAGCTCTCACCGGGCGAACCTCCCGCCCCTCCCACCTCCACCGCGTGGGCCAGCACCGCTCCCCCCAGGTCGAACAGGCACCTCACGTCTCCCAGCATGGTCCAATGCACCCCCCGATGCACCGGCTTATCCTCCCCCGCTCCCACCGCAGAATCAGAGCACGCCAAATCGGCCGACTCATCTACCCGCCGACCCTCGTCCCGTCAATACAGGGGTGAAGCCGCTCAACCGCTCAATATCGCCAGCGCCCCCTGCACCTGCGCGCCTGCGTCCCAACCCTACAGGTACAGTTGGAGTCGCCGCGAATGGCAGGGGCAGCGCTTATGGCGCTAGTGGGTCGCCAAGTAAACGGCCTGCGGCCAATGCGCACCCCTATGCAAATGCTCAATCATCACTTCATGTACCAGCGACGAACCTCGCATCGAACCTCTCTCCTATTGACGAATCCTTCTCTCTGCACGCAAGTGCCTCCAGTACGCCGTCTCCGCCTTCGTACTCAGTTGGTCGTGGACCCTTCAATCCTTCGAACAATACACAATATTCCTTGGACGACTTACGGAGGAAACTTGTCAAATTTGTCCTCCCCGATGAAGGTCTTTCGTTCACGATTGATGTTGCGTCATGCAACGGTGGTGTGGAGGTACTTGAAAAGGTGCTGAAGAAGTTTGGTAAGGGCAGCTTGAGGAGCGACGGAAATATGGACGTCTCCCAAACAGACGAAGGTGGCCTCACTGTCGATGGTTGGGGTGTATTCATGGATATGGGTCAAGAAGATGGACCCGGTATGTCTACCTACGCAATGTCTCCGCGAACAACATTAACCCATATCTCGTAGGCCAACCGCTTACTGAAGCTGAACTTCTCTCCATTTGTCATGCTCCTGACCACCCAACGCGCGAAAATGGCCTAACCCTCCGCCGCCTCCGACGCATGGAAGAACGTGCGGGTAGCCCCTCCAGCGTTACCAGCCGCAACACCAAACGCGCCAGCTCCATCAGCATCCTCAGTGGCCTTGGTGTCAGCAACCCCGAACGCGCCCTCGAACCTCCCTCACCCACCTCCGGCCGCCTCAGCCCAAGCGGCTCCAAACGCCCCTCGAAACTGCGCAACTTCTTCGGCCAACGTCCGCCCAGCGAACTGATCACGACGCATCTGACGGAGTTCTTCCCTAACGCTGAGAAGAAGGTCCTCGGTCGTGCGAGGAATAGTATGATGCGGAAGAGGGATAGCGTGGTGTCGTTTGGGAATGGAAACGCGTTTGCGGGGGGCAGTGGGCAAGTGATGCCGTCGAGGTTTAGCAGCAGCACGCAGGGATCCAGGTCGTCGACGTCGACGCATCCACCGCCTGTACCTGATAAATCAGACCATCCTGACGGCCTTCCTCGAGTCTCACTCTCCACGGAGGACGGTCGCTCGATGGATCTGGACCTCGACAGGTCACCACAACTGCTTCCTCCTATTCCCTTCCCAAGCCAGCCTCTCTCGGACTCGATGGACGACATCGACAGTGGTGCCGTACCGCGCTCGCAACGGATGTCCAGAACTGCGTCGATCGCGTCGAAGCGCTTGAGCTATATGACCGAGCTACGAAGCAAGCGTGATCCTTCTGATACAGCCAGCTTGATGACTGTCGACGAAATCACGGCCAACGTCGAGAGCCGACGCGAGAGCGGGGACGACGATCTGGATGGCTGGACGAAGGTCGACACGGAGATTGAGAACATGGTCCCGAAGGCGGTTGTTGACGAAGACGACGCAACAGAGGTAGAGGACGAGGGTGAAGTTTCGGATTCAATTTCATCTGATGAGGACGAGGATGAGACTCTGCACGATGAAGAAGAGCTCAGCCTCGATGTGGATGACGATGGTGTTATTCGGAACATTGTCAGCGCTAGGAAGGGTAAGCTGTTGTGTCTGACATCAAGCTATTATGTCGCTGATTGACCTCCTTTCCAGCAAACAAATGGATCAAAGGTGCCCTTATTGGTGCTGGATCGTTTGGAAAAGTCTATCTTGGCATGGACGCTTCTAACGGTCTCCTGATGGCTGTCAAGCAAGTGGAGCTGCCCACCGGTTCAGGACCTAACCAAGAACGCAAGAAGAGCATGCTCAGTGCTCTCGAACGTGAGATTGAGTTGTTGAAGAACCTCCAACATGAAAATATTGTCCAATATCTCTGTAAGCCTATTTCTTCGTGAATTGGCATCATCTAAGCGCTCGTCGTTACAGACTCCTCTATCGACGAGGAATTCCTGAATATCTTCCTTGAGTACGTTCCTGGAGGGTCGGTCACTGCGCTCTTGCGCAACTACGGCGCGTTCGAGGAGACCCTAGTCAAGAACTTTGTTCGTCAAATTCTTCAGGGCCTTGACTACCTTCACGAGCGGGATATCATCCACCGAGACATCAAAGGCGCCAACATTCTCGTCGACAACAAGGGTGGTATCAAGATTTCCGACTTTGGTATCTCCAAGAAAGTCGACGACAGTAAGTATTATCCCTTCTCGTGAACACAACCTTCTCTAACATTATTTTAGATCTCCTCACCGGCAATCGTATCAATCGACCCTCACTCCAAGGCTCCGTCTTTTGGATGGCACCTGAGGTCGTCAAACAGACTGGACACACACGCAAAGCTGACATTTGGAGTGTCGGATGTTTGGTCGTCGAGATGCTTACAGGCGAGCACCCATGGGCACAGCTTACGCAAATGCAAGCCATCTTCAAAATCGGATCATCTGCAAGACCAACTATTCCTTCCGATATTTCTTCTGATGCCCAGGACTTCTTGAAGAAGACTTTCGAGATTAACCATGAGGCAAGGCCTTCTGCGAGCGAACTGTTGCTGCACCCCTGGGTCGATACTAAACTCAGTGCGAAGGCTGCTTAATTGACTTCTCATGTGTATGTACACGCCCCAGTTATAGTTTCATCTTCGCTGTTTTAATTTCTTGTATGTCACCTTGTTTCTTGTTCGAAGACTATGATCTAAGTTATTCTGTTTTCGATCACTTCTCCCAACAGGATTCAGCCATTATTTGTACCTGTACCATGTCATTGCACTTCGCCCTTCTCTAGTTACGCAGAGAGTTTGTAGTTGATAGATGTAGACAAAGGATATCACTTTTTCTCCGCTTGATCAAGAGATTGATCACCTTGAACTCGTTCGACATAGCCAACGATTCCGAGCGTCATAAATGCCGCTTCCCATCAATCTTGGAATGGGGCCAACTGGGAACCTCCCGGCCGTTAAACAAGTCAAGCTTTCGCAAAGTCCAAACTCGGATGAGAAGGACATACACAAGGCAGAAAGATTGGTGCGAAATATGAAGTGCCTCGCTATCAAAAAACCACTACGACTCTATTAGGATCAATAACCAATCGAGCGGCGAGCTTCTTAATATCTTTATGGAATACGTTCCAGGAGGTTCGATTAAAAATCTGTTTCAAAGTATGGAGCTTTGGAAGAAAGCCTTGTGAAGAATCTCAGGGGACAAACACTTGATAGCCTTGGCCATTTGCGTGAGCGGGTAGTTATTCACATGGGAGCCCATAGAATTGTTGAAAACACCAGCTCCGTCACCAAGACTTCGGGCTTCACTGACTTCAGAAATACCACTAACAAAAGAGGTTTGAGATCTCAGCTTTTTATTGGATTCTACTCAATTTATTCCCCATGGGTGAGATTAAAGCTCACTCAACCGATACTCGCAAGATGTTTTTGCAATCACCAGAGCTTAAGGGCTTATACTAGTATATCTGGAGTTTTGACCCGCTGGTGGTGAAAATGTCCACCAAGAGTCACTGCATTGGCCAGGACTCTCGGAGACTCAAGCTATCACCAATCCTACGTCTCTAAGTTTCCCGAAAACATCTCTGTTTTCCACTGACCAAGAATGGAGGCCATTTATGATTCTCATCAAAAAAAAGCTCACGAGCGCCTATCAGGTCCGTGACACTGTCGCGTCAGATGTGTAGATTTATATTGGTGCAAGCAGAGACGTTCTTTGGTGGAGATTTCGTTAGCTTCTGAATGATATTATTTCTTAACTTTTGAAGGCCAATATAAAACAATAACCGAGCTCAACCATATCATGTTTTTCTCTATTAGATTAAGAGATTGATCACATTAAGCTCGTCCGACATCGACAATCAGAATATCGCCTGGAAAATTTTCGGGTATGCATCGAAAGCCACACAGGCACTACCCATAAAATGCTCACAGGCGCCCAAGTAGTATCAGGTCCAGGACACCGCCGCCGCCAAACCGTCGTGCCGGGGCAGACGCGTAGATTTATATTGGTATGAGCAGAGACACTCTTTGGTGGGCAGTCCATTTTATTACCTCAGGAATGATACTATTTCTTACTTTTGAAGGGTAATAATCAAGCGAGATTCGGGCCCAAATATCTAGCTATAGGCACCACATCAGCGTCAATGTTTCGCAGGTGGTGCCTCTAGTACTTCCGTGCTCCTCTTCCGCTTCAGTTCCGTTTTACTTGAACTTGAAGCCTTTTTCCCGGGGCCCCAGTTGGCTGGATGCTCCTGATATCGCACCAAGTGCATAGTTTCGAGAGCACCCATCGTTGCCGGATGTCGAGCGAAATTCGCTTCCGACCTGAAACAGCAAGGGAGGCCAGTAAATATCAGCTTCGCTTATTTTACACGAGAAAGGGTAAAACACAAACAAAATTTCTTTCGAAAGCAGCCGCCGCGCAGGTGAGGTCTCAGAGATGTTCTCCATCCGTACTGGATGCAGCTTGATCCATGAGCGAAAAATATCATGAAGCTGTTGGTGGGAGGCGCTGGTTTTGAGTGAGCCTGCACATGCATGTGATCTTGATACGGTATGTCCGGCATTTAGAAGTGCAGACCTACAACAAATAGAACTTGAGAGCGGTTCTATCATTGGCCTGAGCACGCAACTCACGCGACGTCATCTAGCGAGGGCGTTTCGCAGTGGAAGAAGCTGGAAACTTTGCTGGGAGTAAAGTAAAAAGGAACTTGCAATTCCTGTTGGGATAAAGTGAGTGTCAACACGGCGGATGTCAAATTTTGATTGCACCTCTTTTGCAAGAGTCAACATCCCTCTCATCCTTCCTGCCGTGCCGTAACTATCCTTATTCTCATCAACGTGAGCCAACACTTTCCCAACAAAAGTCGGGTCGTGAAGTGGACCTGACCACATAGGTCCGGCGACCTGTTATAATTCAACAAAAGAAGTGTTAACCTGAGACTGAATCCTATTGGGGAGAAGGAGACTGACATGAAGATGTGAGTCGCATTCAGGGCATTTGTCGGACGCAAGGGCTGCCGAATGCGTTTTGAAGATGTAGTTCGCGTTACCGGAAGCTTCGTGAACCTTTGTCACCATTCTTCCTAGTGGTTGTTCGTAGTGACTTTGACATACAGTGCAAATGTAGAAAGTAGAGTTTTTCCTGTGAGAGAAGGCCTGTTAGCAATTTTATAACGCAAAGGTGAATGTAAAACTCGTACGTCAGGGATTTCTTTACCTCGGTAGGTGAAGTACCAACTCGCACAAAGACGCGGACGTAGAAGTCAATGGAGAGAGACATGAGAGGTTCAATGTAGCGCCCGTATCTTGAAGCTGATGTCGATAAAGTATGTAAAACTAGTCGCAGAGCCTTGACGAGAATGAGCAACAGGAGTTAAACACAGACAGGAGAGCGACAGACACTTTCATGGCAGTACTCTGCCTTGACCGGTATACCACCGTAGTTGGAGAAACTTGAACTGTAAGGAGCGGTGTATGAATAATTCGAGGATCTGCTCACCATTTTTCGGGATAGTTCGTTGTTGCGAGCACAGACAAATCAGTGCATGTGACGCACAGGAGTCCTTCGGAGAGTTAGAATAACCTCGAAATGTATTAAACATAGACCCACCTCCATCATTTACAGATTGCACTGCAGCGTCAATGAATGGTGCAGCCGTCCCATATGGGTCGAGATCGACAACGTCGACGCGTCTCTTCTCTTCACGGTGACTGTACATCAAAGAGCTAACCAGAAGTTAACAAAAGCGAGGGCAATGGTCGCGTCTCCAAGAATACACGCACCATGCATCTCCCTCATTTACCTGAACCTTTGGCATGACACTCGACCCGTCAGGACCCTCTGAGCCTTCCAAACCGTTGATTTTGACATTGCGTTTCATAGCTTCAACAGCCCCAGGGGAAAGATCGTTAGCTATAACGTGTCTGAGGTTTGATTAGTTCACAGCAGATGGCAACGACGAAGAGCTCACTTCACGTGGGGTATCTCTTTGGCATAACGGATGGCACGGAGGCCAGTTGCTGAGAGTGCTTCGAGGATAACAAATTTGGTGGGTCTGTACTGCAGTGTCTCTGTTAGAATTGTACATGTACATGTGATAGAGATATACATCAGGCCCTTTCTGAGGGGATCCATTTTGCTGACTCGTGGACGCTGAAGGCACTTCTGCCGACTCGCTCGGTTGGGGATTGACTGCATCTACTGCATCTGCAGTCGGCGGATCCATAGCAACATCGGTATTACTGGCAGTCTGCGATGGTTCACCTATGGCATCTGAAACTCACTAAGTAGGTGCACTGAGTCTCAATCCACTATGTTACTTACCAGCAAGCTGTTTAGCGCGCTTCTGGCTAGCCTTTTTCAGCTGAGTCTTCTTCCACTTCTCCTCTTTTGCCTTGTTTGATTCTTCACTCCATACTCGAATGGTTGCCACACTCATATCACGGTTGAATTCCTGGACTGGATTGAGGAAAGCCGCGTCGGCGTCGAGCAGGATATGTGAAGTGTTCTCCGTGTGCAGGCGAAAGCCATCTGGAATCTCGATGTCTGCCGCGCTGCTTGCCATCCTCAGTCGTGGTCTGCACAATTGAAAGGAGGTCGGCTTGCAGATAGTGCGGCAAAAAAATACTAGGCGTGATGAAGCCAGAACGATGGAAAACTTGAAGAGCTGTGACTCGGGAGGTGTTGTTGCTGAAAATAGGAACTTTGCCGGAGTCTCCATCAGGAGACTTCAAATTTTGTAGACAGGGGTCACATAGAGTTTTGGGATCTGTGTAGTATTCCCTGGAACTATCCGCAATGCTATCTAATCCACATCTACAATATTGAAAGTGTACGCTAGTAGTGATTTCCCCAGGCATAAATACTGTGTGGAGTAAGATTCATTCGATAATTATATGCGAGGCTGTAGTAGGCACGGCTTATGAAAACATCTTCCAAAAACTGTCCTTGATCTGTTTTGCAGGAGGTAGACCGAGGTCATCTGTGATGTCGTCCACAAAGCTATCAGTGCGTTCGTATTTCTCGGTCTTGGCTTGAGTGGTAGAATCGCCGTTGCCTAATGTCTCCATGTCCAAGAGATTGTGCGAAGGGCCTCCGCCATGGTGTGTGCTATCACCACCAACTACCACAAGCTTTGGTAGGGTATCTGCTTCGGGTTCGGGGTCGGGGAAAACGGTGGAAGAATCCCAAAAGTCGGGCACGAACGGCTAAAAAGAGCAACTAATGAGCCAGGTGAGGGAAGGAGATGGCAAAGGACGTACAATCTGGACTTGCATTTCCGGTTCAATCGTGTCCGATGGTCTAGGAATCTTTACATCCAAGAATTCGAGAGTGGGAACTACAGGGAGCTCTGGATTTCCTGGAATTTTGGGCTGCGGTGCCATAGGAGCCGAAGGAGGTGCGGTCGACGCACGATCCGTACTCAGGGTGGATGCTGTCGCATTCAAGACAGAGCTAGCTGCCTGTTTCACGGTCTCGACGAGCGACGGCTTCTCGCTGGTCCTGTGGGAGACTTTAGCACCGCAGAATTTGCTTGACACGCTCAAACATACGTCGGAATGACCCGGGATTTCACCTCTGGTCTGGCTGCAGGTTTCTTTCCCTTTGCAGGCCGTGTCTTCACTGCTGTGGACGCAAAACGCGTACCAGCGGCGATAGTTCGTGGAAAAAGACGGGCAGCGAGCATTTTGGAGAGGACGAGCAAGAAAGAGGCCAGCTCTGCTTGGATTGGAATATGATATATTACGTAACGAGCATCTTATCACGCCCCTGCTGCCTCCCCAGCTTCACGTTTTCCTTGTTTACTCCTGGCGCTGGAACTCTGTAGGCTGCACGTCGTCGAGGCTGTGGCCGTCATACAGTCACTGTACTCGGGGATTCTGTATCAAGCACATCGTGGACTCTGCACAGATCGATTAAATACCCTTGACACTCTTGTTGCCTCGTGTCTTCATCGTGGCCCGTTTGGAGCAACCGTTCCGGACATTTGCACGCTGATAACATCCTTCATCTAACAGCTTTCTCTCTCCTTCATACATGCTTTTGTCTCCGACGTAGGCTCTGTCCAATTCTCTTGTTGACGTACGTCTCATATTTCAATATGTTCGCTCTTCTTAACAGGTCCACAAGTGCAAGCTTGCCATCTCAAGGGGCCGGTTTCTGGAACAAATTCAAGCCAAAGGCAAAGGAACCAGATCCCAAACCAGGAGCTCCAATGGCTGTCGCACGACCGCGTTTGCTGACGCTGGCAATGGGAGACAAGGAGACTCTCTGCATGGTAAGCCACTGTATGCGCGTTTTCCCTTCACCATCGCTGACCGTTGTCATAACCAGCTGCCCAACTCATTTGATGTACGCCGTCCGATAATCAACACAACAACGTCTCATATCTACTTTAGGATCTCATGGTTGTTGCCCAAAATTGGGCGAAACCACCTCCGGATGCCATGTTCAACCTACGCGTCCCAGTGGAATATGCTTCTATACATGCAGCGGTATGTCAACCAGTTGATATGTCCGTGAATATTCTCTTAAACCCTTCTCTGTAGCGCCTAGTTGCAGGTCCTTACATATATGTAAGTTATCATTACCTCTTCCCCATGCGATTCTAATGCTCTCAATCAGCTTACAGGCGAGGACTCGTATCAAATAGCAATCATGGGCGTGTTCGGTATACGTGTTGAAATTGTCAGTGACGCCCCTCCGCCCAACGATGAGCCCCCGTAAGTCCTCATTCGCGAACGTTTGTCAAATCCCACTCATTCTTGCCTCCACCCAGACCGCCTCCGTGAGCCTTTCTCGGATCTTAAATCTAGGGTATTGCCACTAATCCATTAATAGTCCGCCTCCCGTCCTTGAAATGGATGGCCTGTTCAATCTGGAACTAACACCAGGTCAACATGTGGCTCTAGATGTGACTGTCAACTCAGATGAGTTGGACATGGCAAGGATGGAGGATGGAACTCTTGTCGATGGAATGTTCTGGGGGAAATTAGACATCATCCACTCGGGAGACACCCACTCCATGGAATTCTCCGGTACACGACTCCCTCCTGGAGAGGAATTTACGCCAGAAATGATGATCGACTCACGAACGCTCACGAAACTCGCTGCTGTTGCAAAACCATCAGTAATGGCGAAATGTAATCTAACAATCCTATCACCTGCAGTGCAATATTGCGATCTCGTCCTCACTTTCTCTCAATTTTGGAAACTGGGAACAGCGTGGCCGCCTCCGGAGTTGATTGAGGACAGTAGGGTCAAGTACTTCCTACGAGTTCATCCTGGAGGCGCTTTGGAGCACTTCGAGAGCGAAATGGTGTCAACGGCTCTGTATTACGAAGCAATGTGAGTGATACAGCATGCGCAATCCTGTTTCACCACTAATTTACCACAGCCCCGATCCTGCAATGGTGGAACCTAATAACTTCATCGCGCCTCGCAACGGATTTGCGATGTCATTTCGCGATTTCATCCCGCATCTCATGAACGTTCTGGACCAACTTGGCATGTCCCTGCACGCCCGGACCGCATTCATCAAGTAGGTTTCGATCTTTCATTTAACACGCATTATTTCTCATTCATTTACCACAGCAACAATGTATCCTCCTTCGCCCAACATAAGAATATTGCATACAGATTCCTTCCTCCAGGGAAGATTGCAGCAGCCGTGGATATCACAGTAACCACCGAGCCTTGCGTCTTCACCCGGCTATTCCTTATCTTCCGCGGCCTCACCGACGATGATGTGGGCATGTTTGCAGGCGCAGGCGAGAAGGAGGCAAACGCGCATAACTGGAGAGAAGTAGTTGGCTGGTCTGAACACTCGAAGGATCCAGAAATGTTCCGTGTGCTCGAGACCTCGGTATTGGAGGTGTCGTAGGTTGCTGCACGGGTCTCTTTGGGATATTTGCATTTGTGGACCTTGAATCCTTTGAACAGCCCTCGATGGAGTTGTTCCTTTGGGATCACATTTACCCCTGATCCAATTATACCTTAACAAATATTTTAATGCAGTCTCTCGTCTCTTTCCTCCAGGTTCTCACTTACTGCTGCCTTTGGGCCCGCTCTGAATACACTGTATTGCAACTGTTGTAGTCGTAGAAGTACTTGTCCTCCAATATTACCGCCAGTCTGCGTGACATTCCCTTTGCGATCTGTCATGAGCACATGACGCGTGACCGTTTGCGTTCCGTGACACTAACGATGTGAGAGTCAGCGCACGACACCAATTTCCCTTCACAAAACCGACACCGAATTCTGCAAGATGCCCGCCAAGTCACAATAGTGCGTATTTTTCTGCGTATGGATTCTTGAGCTAACTCTATCTTCAGTGAACTTGATCGAGAGGCCAATATTGCTAAAAACCGCGCTCTCTTTGAGGACCTCGGATTGAAAGACGCAATCAGCACACTTGGTGTTCCTGCAAAAGCTGCCAAGGCCACTGCTAAGCCGGTGCAGGCAAAACGCGTCAAACGCGAGCGAACTGAAGAGCTACCCAGGCGAGCATCGAGGCGGCTGCAGACGAAACTACTGGGCGAGAAGGATGAGACACCTGAAGAGAAACAGTTGAGAGAGGCGAGTGAGATTCATGTACCCCAATCATGCTTTCCTAACTCTATCTATAGGAGGAAGAGGCTCGAGAAGAGGAACTACGAAAAGAGGCAGAAGAGAAGAAGAGACAGGCGAAACGCCCACGACATGATGTACTCAATTTCAGGACTCTCGCTGAAGAGAACTCTCCTCAGGAGCTATCCAGTCTCTCGACTACTATGGAGACAGTGGCACAGTCGTCTGAATCTCGACGTGTAGGAGACCCTGATTCCTTTGTCTTTACCGAAGACTCCAAGCAGAAGAGAGCCGTCCAAGATATCCGGGACAAGGTACAAGATTTGAAGGTTGTCTCTCGTGCAAAAGTCACCATGAATCGCATCTATTGCGCTGCATATCATCCCGAAGTCTCAAAGGATATTATTTTCTTTGGAGGTATATCTATCAACTCGACTCTTACTTTCTTTGTGCCATCCCTGATCCCCAATGTTCTTTCCAGACAAACATGGTCAGCTAGGAATTTGGGACGCACGAGCACCCCCGGACGAGGTGGACGATGATGGAGACATTGCCCCGGAGAACAGAGAGGGAGGGAAATACTGGCGGCTCCAACTGCACTGGCCTGCCACATCCAAGTCTTCAATATCGAGTATCAAATTGGATCCCATCGACTCTCACAATGTACGAAATTTATATGTTTTTGAGAATTTCTTCAACTCACACGTATTTCGCGCAGCTCTACACAAGTTCATACGACTGTACAATCCGGAGTCTGTCATTCGTCTCAGGCACTTCAAAAGAGGTATATGCGAGTGAGAACGGAAATCTCATCTCTTGCATAGACCTTCCCGCAACTGGTCAAGAGATATGGATGGCAGATGCATCTGGCGGTGTTACACATATCGACCTCCGTGAAGAGAAATCTAGCGCCCGCAGATACGAATTGTCTGAGGTCAAAATTGGGAGCATTAGTGTCAATCCTACACGGACAAACTTTCTGTTAACCGCCAGTAACAGCAGGTTCCTTAAGTGAGTCACAATTCTTATAAGCCAAATGTTACGTCCTGACTTCCTTTCGCTCTGTCAGAATCTGGGACGCGAGGAAACTAAGCAAAATACCGGTCGAACTACTAGACCAAGCTACACAAGAAAAGTCGGAAGACGACTCAACACGGGTTACTCTGGATTTTGAGTACTCTGTCGTTGACGAATATCTCAAATCGGCCAAGGGCAGAGGTGGCTTTCGTGGAGAAGGAGGGCATGGTAAATCTGCGAGCTCTGCGTACTGGGATCCTCGAGGTCGTCAGATCGTCAGCACAAGTTATGACGATAGCCTTCGATGTGCGATCACTTTCTATCCCACTTATTTTTCCCATCCACAGCTGACGATATCTAACGAACAGTGTGGGAGGTCGAGTCACCTCACTTCAAGAAAGACGCTGAATTCCCTGATTTCAAGCCATTCTGCCGTATTCAGCACAATTGTCAGACGGTAGGTCTTCAATGTTATCTCACCCACTCCTCTCATTGCTCACGCATTTGGCAGGGCAAATGGCTTACTATCCTTCGGTCGCAATGGAGTCCGAACCCTGATGTATACCCGCACTTTACGGTTTGTTATTCTTTCACGTCTGGATCGTCTCCATAGCTCATCTTGCCGTCAAGGTGGCCAACATGAACCATTCGCTAGACATTTATTCTGCAAAGGGTGACTTAATAACCCAGCTAAAGGACTCAACAATGTGCGTTTGTATTGACGTCCTTCATGCCGCTTTCTGACTTTTACTGGTAGGGTCAGCGCCGTCCAAGCTGTGACTTGTTCGCACCCAAGCATTGTTGAACGAGCAGCGAGCGGGAATGCATCTGGAAGGTGTATCCTATGGGCCCCAGAGTCGTTGAAGGTCCACGTCTGATATTGCGTCTCTTGATTCTGATCTCGCTATCTAATATTATATCTCACTTGTAATATATGGAATATGAATACTGTTGGATCCAGTTTAGGCATACATATCGTCCCAGTCATCTTCAGCAGGCTGATTTTGAGGCGCTGGTCCCTGAGCAATAGGCAAAGCCTTTGGGTTCGCTGAAGTCTCCTGCTCAATCTCATTAACAAGATCCCACATATCCTCATCTTCATCCATGGACGAGTTAGGCCCAGAACTGGGCGCAGGAGGTGGCGCATCAGAGAGTGCGCCTTCCATCCCTGCGTCAATATTCTTCCAAAAATCTTCATCGTCGTCATCAAACCCATCGTTGGCGGGTGCTTGCTGCTGTTGAGGTTGCCGTGCAGGCGCAGCATCACGATTATCGTTAGGCCGTGAAGGTGAGGATGCCTGGGACGATGATCGTGGAGGAGATGAAGGGGGTAGGCCTTTGTTGGGATCATCAGTGTCCATTGCGTCGTCTTCGCCGTTTCGATTTGTTTCTTCATCATTGTCATCCTCTGGATCTGGTGGTTTCCCGCGACCGTGAGCTTCGTCTCGCCAAACCGACAAAGAAACCTGGAACGAACGGTCAATATACCAAGAAAAAGCGAAGGTAGATTGGTAGCACTCACGTTCATTCGTCTAGAATGACATAGCTTCTCGATACGATCAACAGTGTCCGAGAAAGTGGTCTTTGGGTACAGCTGATGTGTCCAGTACTGATACCTTTGCAGTAGTCGATCGAGATCAATAGCCTGAAAAGAGGATTAAAATTATAACCGGATAGTGATTTGAGAGTAGACTTACTTCATGTCCCTTCCCTTTGATCTTAAACTCCTTTGTCATCTTGACCAACTGAGGAAATCCATCCTCACTCAACAACCGGTTCTCATCCAATTTGACAATCCTTCGGCGCGCTTTCTTCTCATCCTTGTCTTTTCCATCCTTTCCTTTCTTCCCAGATGGTCCACCCGTGTCGGGTGGGGGAGAGCTGCTTGGCATAATTTCATGAGGGGTGAGCGGTGGCATCTTCGCCTTATAGCTCGCTTTGGCCTGGCGCGTCAGCTCTTCCTCGTCAAGGATGGGCCTCGATAGATCGTCATCGTCATCGAAGCCCTCGAAAAGCGCGTCGATGTCCAAGTTCTGAGCTGGGGGTGCACGATGAACGACACGATCAGAGGTTCCAGGCTCGAGTTCCTCATCATCTGAGTCGGCTAGAAAGAGAGTCTGCCGCGCTCGTTTTGCTGGTCTATGTGACTCGTCGTCGTCGCCATTCGCGTCGTTGTTCCTTTTTGGAGTCTCCTGGACAATAGGCTCATCCCAGATGTTGACTAGTGCTGGATCCATGTGAGCGTGTTATTGACGCGTATTTGTCGCGACGCGTTTTCAATGAAAGGCACGATACACGTGATCTGATCATGGCACAACCCGACATCGAAGAGGGCATCGAGTACTGGAAAGCACAGCCAGCGAGCTTGGATGGCGTACTGGGTGGATACGGGACTGGGGTGAGTGCTTTGAGAATCTCAAAAATAATTTGCTAATTCCCTGTAGTCTTTACCTAGAATCGATGCGCTTGGATCGCGTCTCTTTTTGCTCAATCTCTACCCAGAGCTTTCAACGGTGCCCTCTGCATTTCGTCCACTAGATGCGCCACAATCTGCGTCCAGAACCCGTGCACTAGACGTTGGCGCAGGGATAGGTCGCGTAACGGCCGATGTACTCCTTCATCTCATCTCCGACGTCACCCTCGTCGAACCCGTCGAGGGGTTCGTCCAAGAAGCTCTTGCACGCGCACGAGCTAGCGCATTCAGTCCCGAGTCCTCTAGCACACGTAAAGTATCATGGCCAGGTCTCGCCGATCAGTCAAAAAGTGTTACCATTCTTCAAGAAACTTTGCAAAACCTCCATCCGCTGACGCCCCATCGCGCCCGCTTTCTTGATCGCGTCGGATATCAGCCGCCTCGTCCTGCAGATGACATCGGCAAAGGATTCGATGTGATATGGTGTCAATGGTGTTTGGGACATCTCACTAATCCCGATCTAGTCGCATTTCTCAAGCGGTGCCATGAGTCGTTGAACGATCATCCAAGAAGTTTAATTGTGGTGAAGGAGAACATTTGCTCAAATGCTCCAGATGGCTCAGCGCAGGAGAATTTTGACGAAGAGGACTCGAGTTTGACCAGGTGAGTTATTTGTGGCGCTCTGGCAAATTTGCTGAAACGCTGCAGATCGGACTTGGCATGGAAAGATATTTTCAAGCTCGCTGGACTGCGACTGGTCCGGGAGCAAGTTCAAGAAGGTCTCGCAAAGGAACTCTACGTTGTGAAAATGTAGGTTGTAATTTCTTCATCAAATTTATTTATTCAACAAATACACTAGGTATGCAGTGCGGTAATTCGAGTTTGGTGCTGCTGTTTTGGTACCATTATAATCTACAACGCAGATGATGAGAGAAAGCAGGCTGTATCTACAGCAGAAGAGTGAGCAAAACATCACAAAGGAAGGAGATCATGTTCGAACGTGAACAGTCGTCAAATAAGTTAGGTCTAATCTATGAAAGAGTACTGGCACCGAGTTCAGCAGCAACCGCATCGCCGATGAGCTGTCTAGTTCTCGTTACTCGTGATTCTCTCAGTCCAGGGAACGAGTTGTGGAGTAGTCGGTCAAGCTGCGGCCAGATCTCGTCAGACGTCTTGCCTGAGAGTGATTTGACCCTCAGGCCGAATGGACGATGGAAAGAAACCTGGTGAGGATGCTGATGCGAGTTCGGCCGGGTGTTTGCCGATGACGCAGCCGACTTGGCATAGTAAGAGAGTAGAGGCGATGTTGAGGCATAGAAAGAGGCGAGGCGACGGGCAAAGATTTCCTGTGATTAAGGATGTGAGAAATTATAAAGCAATTGAATAAGATATTACACGAACAGGATTGTCATCCGGCCGCTTAGTGAGAGGCTCTCCAGTTTGGTCATCAAAACCTGCTACCCTGGGGCGGTTGTAGGACATGTTGTACACACGACCGGAGGGAAGGTGGACCCAACGATCAGAGATACGGCTGAGAATAATCTCATCTGCGACGTCTAGGTTGACAACAAGCGTCAGGGGCATACCCCGCGTCCTACGAAGCGCGTAGATTAGTATTAGCGGAGTGCTCGTGTGATGGTGACATACTTGAGGTGCGCATCCAGCAGCTCTCCCTGTCTCAATGTGCGAGGGAAGCCGTCGAGAATCCAGTGCTATTAACGAACGACGCGTGAGTGCGCGTTAGAGCAAGGGTGCAGTGAGCATCCTCACCTTGTTCTGTAGAGCATCCAACTTGCTCGTGACGACCTTGAGCACAATCTCATCGGGTACTAGCTCACCACGAGCAATGATCCCCTCCGCCTCCCTTCCCACCTCCGTGCGTTCCGCAATGTGTTGGCGCAGCAAATCCCCAGTAGACAGAGTGAGGATGTTGTACTTTTGCGCAAGACGTGCGGTTAATGTCCCTTTGCCTGCGCCAGGTTTGCCGAACATGAGCATCCGGACGACGCGTTCATCCTTCTCTGCGTCTTGGGGCCCACTGTATGTGTTCAGCGAGAACGGGATCGCCTTGCGGGAGGTTGCGGATTGCGCGATCGAGCGTTGGCCATTGCAGGGTGCCAATGTCTGGATCCGTCCGACAACGTTGAGTGATGCTGCCGAACGAGACAGACTATGTCTGTGAATACTCCGTAGACCGTTGCGGACGTTGTTCTGCATGGCTGTGGACGCTGCGAACGGAATGCAGGAGAAGAGAAGGAGAGAGCTCAAGCTATCATTCTTTGGGGAGCGCCCCTATAGATATATAGTAACCGAGAGAAAAAATCTCGCCAATCACAAGCTTTCGGAATGGTGTGATTTTACGACTGTCAAACGGAAGAGAACGGATTACGGAGCAGGAGCAACACGGCCGAGAACTGAGTCTAGCTCTGTTATTGATACAGTTATAGATATCTTCTTGAGACCTCTAGCGGCGTACAATACTCGTTGCTGCGACCACATGTATTCCACACGGAGGTCCGAACCGCTCCGAAAACTTGGTCTTGTGAGCCTGACATTCAATCAAGCACATTGACCTGCCACTATGACTCTAATTCACCTTCGGAGTCGCTTGGGCAATGGGCAACGCTACAACAGTGACTTCATTGGTCCCGTTGCCGCGCTGGGTCCAGCGTCTTTCCTTCCGATGAGCTCTCGCATCCTTCGGACATCCACAACTCCTCTCACACTGCTTCTCGAATCTAGCGTGGCACAGATCGCCTGCGCAACAAGGTCGACATGAATTGGGGGGATAACGAGGGCATTCGCAATTGACTCGAGGATGGAGGACTCAAATTTAGTTAACTGCTGTGCAGTACCGCCAGTGGCGTCGGCGACAGCGGACCTCGCGACCGACCCGAGTGAACGGAGGACGCTGGACGGTGTAGGGATGCCTGGAGGTACCTTTGAATGAATCGAAGCCGAGAGATCGAGCAATGCTGCAGCTGGCGTTGTCAGAGGGCGATGGTGAGCATGGTATATTAAACCTGGAGGGTGATAGGTCAGTAGTATTCTTGCATAGTACCCGAGATGAACGAGAGAAGACGAGTAGAGAAAGCCACGCACTGGGTCGAATGTACACTCCGCGGTAGCGGGAACCAGTCTGTTCGATCATCTCCTCAATGCCCCGTTCCGCCTCGCGCTTGGTCTCGATGTATCTTGCTGGAATCACTGGGCGAAAGATGTCTTCTGCTGATACGTAGACGAACGGCCGTGCATAGTCATTGTTGGTCCTAGATTCAACGGCTGGTGAAGTAATAAATGCTTTGCAAACGCGTAGAGCTGTATAGTTGGTCAGAAAATGCACGAAATGAAGTTATCAGCTTTGCGAATCCTCACCAGAATCTCGATTCATTGACTCATAGGTCAACCGATTCTCC
>Ga0247741_1000325_pt1 | contig 29011 bp, 32 predicted proteins | sample UWRJL213509R2_FD_180945 | JGI IMG/M metagenome (GOLD analysis project Ga0247741, IMG submission 180945) | Plant litter microbial communities from Arlington Agricultural Research Station in Wisconsin, United States - UWRJ-L213-509R-2 | ecosystem: Environmental > Terrestrial > Plant litter >... | reverse complement strand
TGTGACGGATCTAAGCCTTCAGATCGAGCAACCGCCGAGAGGTTCGCCCCAGGCTGCAGCGCTATGGCCAGGATCCGCGCCTTTTCGTCGTCCGACCATTCACGCGGCTTGCGTCGTCTTCGCACCGGCTCCGCAGTCAAAACCTCAAAGGTTCGAGGGTGATTCACATTGTCGCTCATAGGATTCTCCGCATGACTCATGCAGAAAATCGCCGATCAGCTGTCCGAAAGATACGTGGGGTGGCCTACTCGCTTACGATTTCGAAATCTGCGCGACTTCCAGAGAATGTGGCATTCGATTTCTGGAGACATCACCTCGGCTGAATTAGCTTGATCGGACGGACGGCGGTGCTATCCTAGGGATCCCTGACATCCAGTTCACGTGACCCGGCCTGTTGGTCGGGTCTTTTTTCACCCGGCCTTTCCGGACCTCAGCCATGTCGTCGGGAAGGACGGGCATCCCTGCGGCGTGAGCAGCATGCACGAACGCCTCGCGAGCGGCCGCTGGTTCGATTATGTGGTGGAGCATTTCGAATGACGACACCAGCGCTCGTTGAATTCCTTCGGCTTTTTGTTCGGCCACTCAAGGCTTGTTAGGAGCGCCGTCAGCGCTTCAACGCTCGAAGCGGGAGCGTACTTGCCGATTTCGTCCATTTCGACATCGAGCGGTGCTATCGGGATGCGGTGCATGCCATCCCTGACGCTTTACTCGATGACTATTGACGCGACTTAACTGTCGAAGATGTGATTCGTTCCGATTCAAATGAACGTGTTGCCACCGTCGGAACATTTTACGCAAATTGGTGTTGAAAGGCATCGCTGTGTGCTTGTCCGAGTTCTCCACAGCGCTAGGCGGAGGGTGACTCTCCTAAGCTTCCAACCCTCCGCTGCTCTCCTTCGCAGGGAACAATCCAGGCGTTGGTGTGTTATGGAGCACGCGCTCGCTGATGCATGCTGTGAGCGCTAGGCGGAGGGATGTTATTCCCTCAGAGTTCAACCCTCCGCCGTCTCATGACCCGTCATACCTCGATCCGTCTGCCACAGGCGTAGGGAGGCAGGGAAGCACACTAGCTCCCGTTTCATTTAGTCGGACGGCGGGCTTGCCAGTCCCCGGCACCTATTGGAAATTCTGACCGGAGCGGGCGGGACTGCAAAACGACATCCTTCCCAAGCTCGGAAGCGTGGACCTTGCCATCGTCCGACCGCGTCGCCAATGAAAGCCAAATCAAGCGCTGGACAATGGAATCGGTGAGGTAAGCACATTCGCCGTTCACAAGGTTTTTCAGCGCTCGGAGTTCGAAGCTGTCCAAGTCCTGAGGATTGGTCAATATCAATTTTCCTAAGCAGAGATTTGCAACGCGCGGAACATAGGGCGGGCAATATGCTTTGACGAGTGCGCCTCGAATAATTCGCTTTCGGGCTGAGTCACGCGTCGATCCACAAACCAACTCATCCATACGGAGGCGTGGCCGCAGCCCCTTAAACGCGCATATGGTGGTTCACGGGCTGGACTTGATCCGTTAATGCGACGTTGACTTAGTGAGAGTCCAGCATTTCAGCGACCCACCGTGACGAACCAGTCACCGAGTGCGCTGCTGGTTGACGCCGGCTCATCCGATGGCTCTTGGAACATTATCGACTTGTTAACCACCACTGCCGCACATTAGGTATGTCGCAACTAATATGACTTAGCGACGTTGATGGCAGCAGTGCATTTCTCCGGAACCCGCAAGCCCCTCAGTTGTGCGGGTTCCGTATCACTACGATCGGAAGCAGGGATGTCTCGTCTGACGCGATTGCTACACGGAACACTAATGGATCGGAAGCGTCCGGTGCAGCAGGTCGGCGGGCTGTGCTTTCGTACCAGTCCGGCTGGCGACGCCGAAGTTCTCCTGATCACCACCCGTGAGACCAAGAGGTGGACCATTCCCAAAGGCTGGCCGATCCCGGGTCTCAGTTGCCACAAAGCAGCCAAGCAGGAAGCCTGGGAGGAGGCGGGTGTGAAGGGAAAGGTCCATATTAAGCCTTTCGGAACCTTCACTTACGACAAAGTTCTGGCGAATGGCGATGCGGTCCCAGCCGACGTGCAGGTGCACCTGATCGAAGTCAGGGAGACCCGCTTGGTTTTTCCAGAGCGTGGTCAGCGAGAGCTTGTTTGGATGTCAGCCTCAGAAGCTGCCCATCGCGTCAGAGAAGCTGGTTTGAAGAAACTGTTCGCAAAGCTTTCACGGCGTTATTCGACAGGCTGATACTATTCAGAGCGAAGTCCCTCTTGTAGTCGTGTTAGCCGCAACTAGAGTTGGTTGCCGATGTCGCGTGGGGTAGCCGATGGACCTTCTGAATGTCTTTGCCATCCTTTTGTTCCTTACTGTCTGGATCGCTCTTGAGCCATTGATGGCCTTGGGTTGGCCGCGGAAGAACGACAGCCTTTCAATGGACATGGTTCGCATCCGAGCGGCATGGATGCGCGAGGTCTTGACCCGAGACAATAACTTCATCGGTGACGCGGCAATCCTTGGCCATACGATCAATTCGGCGTCCTTTTTTGGTTCAGCAAACCTGATCGTTATCGTCGGCTTGAGCGGAGCCCTTTTCGTTGAGCCAAACTATGGTTCTGGTCACGGCCTCATCGCTCTTTTCGCGGCACAGGACCCACCCTGGTTTTTCCAATGCAAAGTGCTGTTGGTGGTGGCGACGTTGCTCAGGGGCCTGTCGGACTTCATTTGGGCGGTACGCCAGATCAATTACTGTCTGGCAGCCATTGGTGCCAGTCCATCACGTCAGGAAGAGCGTGACATTGCGGCATGGGCGCACGCTCTGACGCTCGTCCTCAACCCGGCGCTCCGATCATTCAGCGTCGGCGTTCGCTCGTATTACTTCACGGTGGCAGCGGCTTTCTGGTTTCTCGGCCCACTGCCGTTACTCGTCGCTACCGCTTCCTGCGTCGCACTTCTCGTCTGGCGGCAGTCATGGTCCGATACAGCGAAGGGCGTCATGGCTATCAGAAAGTTGCTGGATGACGACGGCTCCAGCAGGTGAGGGCCACGCCTCCGGTGGCCAGTTGAGGGAGAAGATGGTTTCGCACGGGTCTTCAACTGGAACCAGCACTCAAGACGATGAGCGAATTTCCGTGGCGATTGTCATCCTTGCGGCGGGCGCTGGCGTCCGCATGCGCGAGAGCGGTAACAAGCTCTTGGCAGAGTTCGACGGCATACCTTTGGTAAAACGGGTGGCATCTTCGGCAATTGAAAGTACCGGTGACAGCGTTCAAGTAGTAATAGGTCACAGCCCGCAGGCTATCCGCTATGCCATAGGCTCGATATCGGTAAGGTTCATAGAAAATGCTGATTATGCTTCTGGTTTGGCATCATCCTTAAAAGCGGCCCTTTCCGATGAAGTCGTTGCCGCCGCCAGTGGGGCGATGATTATGTTGGCGGATATGCCGCTCGTCCGCTCGGCAGACATTAACCGGATGATAGAAGCCTTCCTGATTGCGGGAGGTCTTTCGATCGTGCGAGCCACCTCGAGGGGAAGGAATGGCAATCCAGTGATCTTGCCGCGAAGTCTGTTCGAAGAGGCCAAGGCCATTAAGGGCGACATCGGTGCACGCAACATCGTGGAAAGTTCCCGACTGGACGTCATCGAGGTTGAGATTGGAGAGGCCGCGCTCGTAGATGTGGATACTCCAGAGCAGATCGTCGCGGAAGGCGGGCGCGTGATGCCGAATACTTAGGTGCGTAATTTGTCACGCACCACTTTGGTTTCGCACGGCGACGATTTCCGCGAGTACCGACAGAGCAAGCGTTTGTGCGTCCCTTGCTTTTGGCACCAGTCCGATCGGGGCGCGGATAGTGTCTGTTTCGTGGTCTGAGAAACCAAGCTCGCGCAGGGCGGTGAGCCGCTTTGCATGCGTCTGTTCACTACCGAGTGCCCCGATGTATAAGGGGTCCCGTCTAAGCGCGATCACGAGAATTGGCAATTCTGCTTCGAGGTCGTGAGGCAAGAGCACCACCGCGGTATCACTGTCGACGGCCTCCGGCTCCAGCTTATCTGACTTGCCGAGGGCAACCACATCGAGCCCTGCCGTGGACGCCAAACTCGCGATCGGTTGACCTTCGATGCCACTTCCAAAAGTTGTAAGTCGGCTAGTGGGTGGGTAGAGGCGCTGGAAGGTTCCTTCAGACCATCCTGTATTGGTTGGCTTTGCAAGAAAAGAAAGGCTCTGTGCTTGGATGTCGATCGCCAGGCATGCAATCTGTCTGCTAGATATCGCCGCTATCGCCTGGAAAAGGCGATCAGGGTGCCTGATGACGTGAATATGAAGCTTTATCGCACCGCCACAGGCCAGGACGATATCGAAGAATCTAGACGCTTCTCCAAGCAGGAAGCGGTCGACGCCAACGTGAATAGCAGACATGGCCTCGGCGGCGACCGCTATTTCGGTACAGCCGCCAGATACGAAGCCACAAAAGCTGCCGTCTGGGTGAACGGCCATCTGCGCGCCGACTGATCTTGCCGCGCCTCGGATTATCTCGACCCGTGTTACCAGAGCACTCGCGCCGTGCCGCTCATATCCTTGGACTGCGAAGGCTAGAATAGATAGGGGATCATTGGTCATCAGCGTGCACTTTGGCGTCGGAGCGACAAAGCTGTCGTGGGACGGTAGTGCCAACTGAAGGGAATCCATTTGCAGCCTTTCTCGATTGCGAGCGGACACGCTATGCGGAGTGTAACAATCTGGACTCCGAGCCAAATGAACGATTGAACGAAACACCCGTTTTCTTCGGGAGCTAAATAAACCCGCACGTGAACCAGCCGACGCATCTATCTGATTTTGAATCTCGAATACGGGCTAGGCATCCCGGGTCACGGAAATCCATTGCTCGGCGCTGGGTGGCACAATCCGAACCCGGTTCCGGTACCAGTGGGCCGAGAGAAAATCCTTCGAGTTCGCCAAGCATGGATTATCGGAAACCGATCGGGCGTCATCAGCCCGCTCGAATCCTACGAAGACAAAGGCTGTCAGTGTCTGATGGACCACCTCGACGCCAACGGTCTGCCGTCTATCAATTAAGACGGAGATTACTTCCGGAAAACTGCGCGACTCGGCCGTAATCAGCCCGCAAGCGATATGGGCCGCTTGCCCCTTTGGACCCGTATACGCCGCGATGAGCTGGTTGTCCTGAAAGTCGAGGAAGGCAAGCGTCATGAGTTGGGCGTCCACATCGGTCAGCAATCTCGTTTGGAGATCGTAGGCCTGACCTACAGCGTCCCATTCGCCGTAGCGGCCGCAACCATTAAAGTGGTACCACTGCGTGCCTCGTGCGATGTATTCGGCGCTCCAGTAAATGCTTTCGCCGGGTTGAATATCGTCCCCGAAGTCCGTCAACTCCTGAACGGTGTCGAAAAACGGCTGGCGAAAACTGGCTGGGGTCATCGATACGATCCTGGTTGGCATGAGATTTAACTCACTCGCTTACTGCGTGTTCCCAGTGCTTTGACAAGTTTCGATTGCCGATCGATTTTGCGGCGATGTCCCTTGTGGGTCTGTACCAAATCTTCAAAGACAACAGGGACCACCCGCCGCTCGAGACGGAGCGCAAAATTGCAGTCATGGTTGAAAAGCTTTATTAGCTCTCGCTTGCTACAGTCGGACATCGAGGAGATTCCACTATGTTTCGACTGTTCGCGCTTGCTATTGGTATAACAATCGCTGTCTCGGCTGGGGCAAGCCATGCCGACAGTTTGCGGATTGCGACGGAGGGCGCTTACCCGCCGTTCAATTTCGTCGAATCCGGCGAGCTGAAAGGGTTCGATGTCGATATCGCCAAGGCATTGTGTGCCAAGATGTCAGCGGATTGTACCTTTCAGGCCGTGCCTTGGAAGGAGATCATCGAGGGTCTCGAAGGCAATCAGTACGATCTGATCGTGGCGAGCATGGCCTACACGAAAGAGCGTGCTGCACGTATCGATTTCTCATCTCCATACTATCGATCGCATTCGGTGTTGATCGGAAACGAAACGTTCCAAGACAGCGCGCCTGATGCGCTTGCCGGGGTGCGCATCGCGGCCGAGACAGGGACCATCCAGGCTGAGTATCTCAAGAGCGCTTACACCAAAAGCACGATTGTCCTCGCAGATGATCAGCCTGCTGCACAACGGCTTTTGATTGACAAGAAGGCTGACCTGCTCATCGGAGACGCGATCGAACTTCTGACCTTCATGGAGACGCCGCAGGGCGCGGTCTTCAGCTACGTCGGCGACCCAATTTCCAGCGACTTTCTGCAGAGCTCGGCCCACATCACTGCTCACAAAGGCAACAAGGCGCTTATCGAACGGGTCAATGCCGCACTGAAAGAGATCAAACTCGACGGGACGTACGACCGGATCAACGACGCCTACTTCCCATTCAGCATCTATTGAGCCCTCTGATGTCGAAGGAATGGTTGAGTTGGAGATCGTCACGCCAGGTCTCGCTGCGTGCGGCAGGGAGGTATCTGTTGGTCGTCGCGCTGATATACACCTGCGCGGCGGCAATCTTCACGGGTGTAATGCTGACGAAGATCGAACGAGAAGCAAAATTCACCCGCGAAACCCAGATACCCTTGATCCTCTCCCAAACAAGGAACGCGGTCAAAACAGAGAGGCTCGCTTCTCTGATCAGGGCTATATATTTGGCGCGAGACAGACGGCTGGAGCGTCAAGTCCAGCTTCAGGTTCAGGCACTGGCTCAAGGCTTCCCGTTCGAGGCTGGTGATGCCTTGGTCGCGGGCTCCAAACGAGTGGCGATCCTGGCAAAGGAAATCGCGACCGCACGGCAGCAGGCGAGGGACAGCGCCTCCCAAAACGTCACAGCCTTCACTTTTGAGGAACGGGCAACCTCGGCCTATGCGGAGGCTATGAAGACCGTCGACGAGATGGCCAAGGAATTGAGCGGCGACGCGGCGTTGTCGGCGGACAAGCTGGCGCAGGAAATCGAGTCGGGTGCTGCCCGCACCCGATATACGGTGTTGCTCACGGTGTTGATGCCGGGATTGTTCTGCATTGTCGTGCTTTTGCTTGCCCGTCGGCATCTTGCCAAGCCGATTTTGTCGGCGATTGCTAACCTCCATCGGATCAGTGAGAGCACCAACACCGTACCCGCTCGGTCTCGTCCAATTCTAACGGAACTGGCGATGATCGGGGATGCAGTTGTCTCTTACGGCGAGGCGACTAGCGAACTCCGGCGCAAGAACGTCGTCCTTCAGGCTTTGGCGGAAGAGGATTCGCTTACAGGCCTGGCAAATCGTCGGACTTTCGAAGCATTCTTGAAATCAGCCTTGGGCAAAAATGGGTTCGGCGGAACTGCGGTGTTGATGATCGATCTCGATCACTTCAAGTCTATCAACGATCGCTTTGGACATCAGGCCGGAGATCAGTGCCTACAGAGCTTGGCGCTATTGTTGCTGTCAATGGACACGCTCCCTAACTCTCTTGCGGCACGCTATGGCGGCGAGGAGTTTGTCATCGTCTACAACGCCATAAGCGAAGAGCAGGCTACTTTGGAGGCCACGTTCCTTTGCCGCCGGATCGAGTCGATGCGTATTCCGCTTGAGGACGAACAGACGCTGACGTTGACAGCCAGTATCGGCGTTGCGTTCGCACGTGGTGGTGATGAGAAGGATATGGACGATCTCATTTCGCGGGCGGACAAGGCGCTCTATCTGGCCAAGAGTGCAGGCCGAAACCGCGCCATTTGCGACAAGGTCGCCCAACGGGAACGCGAGGCGCGGACTAGAACGATCCGGTAGACAAATAACTCGCGGGTCTCAATGCGTACCGAGCTTGAGGGCGCTTTGAAACAATTCGGTTAGGCGAAGCCGCTCGGCCGCTGTGGCTTCCAGGGTTCGGCTGAATTTTTGTGCGAAACGGCTATCTGCTTGTAGACGCCTCCCAGACGTCGTCGCTGCCTTAATCCTGATACGCTCGCCCAAGCGGACGTGATATTGCGAAAGGGTAAGCGCTGCCTTCATCAATAGCGCGCGCATCTCGCGCCGGTCTTCAGCGGCAATAACATTTCTAAACGCTTCAACGATAATCGGTTTGGGGAGTGGCAGCTCGATCTCGTCGACGAGGTCATTGCCCACAACAGTATCCCGCACAAATCTAAGGTAGTCGTTCACGGTCTCATGCGCCGCTTCAAGCGTCCACACGTCGCGATAGCCGGGCATTGATGGGTGAGTGGAGAGTCTCTCATGTGGCACTGGCGAACTCCTTGTTTTGTCTCAAAACGCCGGAGCGAAAGATTGGTTCAACTTATACGCTGACCGCATGAGTGTATTGGTCGGATCATCCTATTCGGATGTCGATTCTTCTTATCTTCCAGTCATCGCACTTGTTGAGACTAGAACGCGCAACCCAGGAGAAGGACCATGATCGACACCGAAGGCCCATATTACTATGTCGTCTTCCAGAGCCCAGGACCCAAGTGGGTTGCCGGCACTCCGGACAACGAGCAGCCATGGCTTCATGGATCATGCCAAACTACGTCAGCTCGCTTCAGGAGAAGGGCCTCGTCGTTCGGAGCGGTCCGTTCATGAAGCAAGAGGGCGGCCTCGCGCCCATCGGGCAGTTTAGATTGCGATCGATAAGAAGGCGGGTAGGGCGTTTGGTCTCCTTAACCGGTGGAAAGATAATGCGCCGCGCGTGATCCCGTTTATTGGTGATGAGCAAGCAGCCATCGAAGCCTTCTACAACTTCGAAAAGGCGAACGGCGATGTCGAGTAAACGTCTTCCGCCTTGGGTCATTTAGACAGTGTTGCTTATGAAGTAGAGGCCGCACCCGCGTTCCACGACGACGACCCCAAGGCGGCCATCGCCACGCTCCTTGCTGACATCAGGCACTTACGTTCTCAGCTGGCTCTCGCCGAAGCTGCTATGAGTGCCGGGATGACGATGGGCTGGAAACCTGACTACGATCGACCTTAAGATATGGGAGTCCAAAGACTCGGCATGGCGTCTTCGTCGCTGTGTCGCGTCTGAGGAGCGCAATAAGGGTCGCGAACACTGACATCATGCTCGACGTTTCCGGGCACCCAGTTGCAACTAACTTTACACTCGAAACCTAGTCGACTAGCCCGAGTCGTTGGAAGAGTTCTTCAGGTGAGCCGTATCTTTGCAACTGGTCGCGCATCAAGCGCCGCATGCGCGTTTGCTGGCCCGACTCTTTGGCCCAAAGGTTGGTCTCCTGCCGCGGATCGATACGTCGATTGTAGAGCAACGGCTCGCTGTCCAAGGCCCGACGATCGCCCGGGCCATCGGGTGAGATCGGTATCTTCCACTGAGGCATGGAGACGCCCGGAATGTAGTTTCCGTGGTCGATGGCTCGATCCTGTGGCTCAATGGTCGTCGGGATCATCGTTGAGTAGGCATGGAGAGGTTTCGTGCGGTCGGGTGGCTGGATCAGTGTCCACTCTCCATCGGTGCAGCAGATGCCTTGGCCGAAGGTTCCATAAATGACCGTTTCGCGAGCTTGCGACGCGTCGCCCTTCAACAGCGGAACGAAGGAATGCGAATGCGATTGGGCAGGGCGGGCGACGCCAGCCATTTCCAGAACCGACGCAAAGATATCCACAGTCGACGTCAATGACGTTACGTTGTCGCCTTTGCTCTGATGGTCCGGGTGCCAGACCATCAGCGGGATGTTCGCATGGCTGTCGAAGTGTGGGAACTGTTTGCCATAGCCACCACGCTCACCGAGATCATGGCCGTGATCCGTGGTCACGATAATGGCTGTATCTTTCCAGAGATCGAGGTCATCCAGCGTTTCTAACAGCTTCCCGAACCAACGATCGGTCATCGTGAGTTTCGCGCCGTACTGTGACCGGACGAAAGCAAGCTCCTCCTCCGACGCCTGCTCGAAGAAGTCGGCCTGGCGCGCGGCATCCTGATATGGTGGCCAGAGTGTGAAGCGGTCCCGTGCAGAGGCATAGCCATAAAGGGATGCGTATGGCTCGGGCACATCGAACGGCTCGTGGACGTCAAACGATTCCACCTGAAGGAAGAACGGGTTCGCGGCCCTGGGCTTCTTTAGCCAATCGGCAGCCGCCGTCATGACCTTCGCAGGAAAAAAGTCGGTTTCATCTTGGAACTGGCGGATGTTGGAGTAATATTTGCGCCCATACCCCGGCCTCCATTTTTCGATATTCCTGACCCAGTCCGGAAGCTCGTCTTCAGGCACCAGCGGCTCCCAGAAGTCCAACTCATGACCGCGAATGAACTCGGCCCCCTGGAAGCTCTGGATGTAGCCGTTCGCAGACTCTTCCCAGTAGTGGTAATGGTCGGTAACGATCGCTGTCGTGTAGCCTGCCGTCTCGAGCAGTTTGGGCAGACGAAGATCGAATGGCTCAAGCGGACCCCACGGCCGCCACTGCATGCCACTGAATCCTGCGAAAATCTCGCGTCTCGCCGGCATGCACGGAAGGCTTCCGACGAAGTGATTGTCGAAGCGCCGAGCTCGCTTCGCGAATGCTTCGATGTTTGGCGTCGCGAACTCTGTGCCGCCATAGGCAGATAGAGCGCTGCGGTTGACGCTGTCGATCAGCACGAGGATGATGTTCATGGCATACCTTCAACGGGATTGAGGCGAACGGATCGCTATAGTTTGACTGCACCGGCCGCGAGGTCGGAAACGAGCTTTCGCTGCAGGAACATGAAGAGGATTAGCGTTGGCAGGGTGGAAATGACCGAGGCGGTCATGACCAGGTTCCATTGGGTCGTGTATTCGCCGAAAAAGCCGGCGAGCCCGACAGGAACTGTCTTCTTCTCGTCGGATGTCATCAGGGTGAGTGCGAACAGAAACTCGTCCCAAGCCGAAACGAACGCATTGACCGCAACCGTCACGACGCCAGGCCAGGCGATCGGCAGGATTACCTTGACGATGATCTGGATCGTCGATGCCCCGTCGAGTTTGGCGGCCTCATCCAGGTCTTTCGGGATCGTGTCCAGATAGCCCAGCAGAAGATAGATCGCGAATGGCAGGTTCATCGCGGTGTAGGACACGACGAGGCTGATCGGGTTGTCGATAAGCCCGAGCTTGAGAAACATCGAGTACAGGGGAGTGATTAGGATGACGTACGGAAAAAGCTGGGTGCAAACGACCAGCAGGAGGAGCAGGCCGCGCCCCTTGAAGTTCCGATTGCGGGAGAACCCATAGGCTGCGATCAGCGAGATGGTGATCGCAGCGATCGTGGAGATCGAACAGATAATGATACTGTTCTTGAGATAGGCTCCGAAGGGCGAATTCTCGAGCAGCGCATAGTAGTTGTCGAGCGTGACCGTCGTGAACAGGCGGAACGTCCGCGTGAAGATTTCCCGATCGGGGCGAAAGGAAATGAGCACCACCCAGATGAAGGGGAAGGCAAGACCCAGGAGCACGCCGATCCCGAAAACCACCGTAGCCAGGTCCTTTGCCAGTCGGCCACGCGCGCGATGAGTGCTTTGTGTCTGCATCATGCCGCCTCCTTGCCCTTGCGGGACAGAACGGCCAGATAGCCAAAGGCAAAGATGAACATGATGATGCTCATCAGTACGCCGATCGCCGCACCTTCGCCGACGCGATAGTCCACGAACGATACCGTGTACATCTTGGTCGCCAGAACTTGCGTGTAATCACCAGGACCGCCACGGGTCGCCAGCCAGACATAGACGAAATTGTTGAAAGTCCAGATCGTCGTCAGCAGCGCTACGATCGCAATGACGGGCTTTAGCATCGGGAGGACGATAAGCGTATGAATTTGAAACTCGGATGCCCCATCGATGCGTGCGGATTCTTTGAGTTCCTTGGGTATCGACTGGAGCGCGGCTAGGAATGTTATGACGACGAACGGTAGCTCCCGCCAAATCAGCATCGCGTCGACCGCCGCCCAGACCGTCGAGGTCCTTGAAAGGAACGGTATGCCTCGCTCAATGAGGCCGAGTGACAGAAGCAACTGGTTGACCGCGCCGTAGCGAGGATCAAGGAGCCATTTCCACGCCGCGACCGCGACAACGGGCGGTGTTACGAACGGGATCAGAACGAGAGAGCGAACGAGCCATCCCAGCTGCCAGCGCTTGAAGACGTCGGCATTCAAGAGAATGGCCAGGCCCAGGCCGAACAGAAGACGGAGCACGACCGTGATCAGCGTTTGCATCACGGCAGTGTTGAAAAATGCCGCGGCCAAACCGCCACCCGTCAAAACAGCGACGAAGTTGGCAAACCCGACCCACTCGTTCGACTGCCCTAGATCGAAAAGGCTCACGTTCTGGAAGCTGAGGGCGATGTTATAGAGGGCAGGGCCTGCGAAGAAGAACGCCAGAACGAGTATCGCAGGCAGCACCAAGGCATAGGGCTCAAGTGATGGAGGGAGATAGCCCCCGGTTTTCCTGCCCATCGATTGCCCGCGGCCAGACGCGAGAACGGTCATGCCTCAGCCCTTGCCACGTGCAAGGAGCTCGTTGAGCTGCTGAATGATCGCCGTGGCAGCTTCTTCCGGGTTGCGTTGACCCGAGAATACGGCTCCGAACTCGCGGTTGACCAGCGCAGTCATACTGGAGACAGGAATGGGCGATGAGATATAGCGCTCGAACGTCTGCGCTACGGGCAACATCTCGACATAACCCTGCTCGGAGGCCGGAAACGCCAGCTTAGAGATAAGCGACTTCTGAGCGGGATATTGATTGTAGGTTTTGAATGTCTCAGGCCCCGTCAGATACTGAATGAACTCCCAGGCTTCCTTTGGATGCTTGCTGTTCGGGTTGATGCCGAGCGCACGGCCGCCGAGATGAGAAATCCGCTTGGCAGAGCCCTTGGGGATCGGTGCCGTCATCAAAGGTGTTTCGGACTGTTTTTCGGCTGCCCGGAACGTCTGCGGCGGGAAGAATGTTATAGCGCAGTCGCCACGGCCGAGACCGCCCACCAGCTCGGGATCACCCCAGGCGTTGACGGTGATCAGGTTCTCGGGCGCTGTGCCGTCCACGAAGAACTTGTTGAAGTATTCGATTGTTTTGGCAAGCTCCTGCGGAGTGACCGAAACCTTCCATTTTCCAGCGCTGTCCTGGTCGACAAAGGTCGAGCCGTTGCTCCAGAGGTAGTAGTTCGCGAGAATCCACATCCCGCTGTCTGGCGAGCTCCCTGCAGGAAAGCAGAAGCCATACTGATCGGCGCTTCCGCCGCCGGCCTCCGACAGCTTCTTCGACGCGTCGGCGAGCGCGTCCCATGTGTCTGGGAAATTCGCGACTCCAGCGGCTTTCAACAAGTCCGGACGATACGCCATCGAGAACGTGTCGGCCGTCCAAGGCACACCGAATACTTTTCCGTCTAGGGTAGCGAGCTCCAGCGCGAGGAAGTCCTTAATCCCAGCGCCCGGGCTCTTATCGGCGATCAAGGGATCAAGCTGGAGAAGGAGCTTTGATTTGGCGAGATCGCGCGTCCACACAAAAGCGAGCTGCTGCACATCCGGCCCTGCGCCTGCCGGCACTTCTCGCGCCAACTGGGCAAGCGTGTCTCCTCCTGACATCGTCTGAAGCTTGACCTGAACCTCTGGGTGACTTGCATTCCAGGAATCGACTGCCGCGACGAGGCCTTGGATTTCGGTGGGAGGATCGAATTGGCGAAACGTAAGTTCGACTTTTTCCTGTGCGCTCGCCCACGATGACAGCATAACGCTCAGCGCGGTGGAACAGAAAACCATGGCTATGCGATTTTTGAGCATATGCTTCCTCCCGAATGCCTGACGCATGCTTGTACCGTTTGATTAACCTCATCTCTTGCAGGGATGAATGAAATCATAGGTGTTCTAAATTACAGAGCTTTGTCAGATGCTTATTGATTTTGCTGCGGTTGCGAATAGTCTACTTATTGTGTGTAGAATATAGCGAGGGAACTTTCCGTCAAATGCAAACATGCTATACGTTATGCATAAATCGCATGGGGAGGGACGTGTGAAAGAGCTTCGACAGTTTGTGGAGGTGGCAAATCAGCGATCGATTTCGAGCGCAGCCAAGCGGTTGAACATCTCGCAGCCAGCGTTGTCACGAGCGATCCGTCAACTCGAAGATACCTATGGTGTGCCGTTGTTTACACGAACAGGGGCCGGGGTCGAATTGAGCGCCTATGGGTCTGCCCTGTACAGCAGAGCTGTTCGAATTCTCCCGGCCCTGGACGAGGCTCGCGACGAGATCGAGCATCTCCAGGGCCGCGCGAAGGCTGTCATCCGTATCGCCACGGGTGATCTATGGGGTTTGGTGATCCTTCCGCGGGTTATCCAGGAGTTCAGCAAAACACATCCGGACGTTCTCGTTGAGGTAAAGATTGCGGACGACGGAAGCCGTTTCGAGGGACTGCGACGCGGCGTGTACGATTTGGTCTTTGGCACCTTGAGTTACAAATACCAAGCCGTGATGGAGGTTGAATTCGAGACGTTTGTTCGTCAGGGCACGTTCGTTTACTGCGATCAAGAACACAAACTCGCCAAGTCGAGTAGCATCAACGCGGTCGAGCTGCTTGAGCAAAGATGGATCAGCCCGGGCTACGGCGACGATGACGGTCCGAATGTATTGAAGACATTCGTCCGGGATTTCGCGGTAAGGGTGGATTCAATGCCTCAGGCCTTGCTCGTGTTACGGGGCTCTTCGTACGTCATGGCCGCATCGAGTGGATTCCGCGATCTGTTCAGGGCACTGGGGATTGTGACAATCGACGTCGGCGACCACGGCGGGGTCCAGGCGTCTGGGGCAATTTACGTTCCAGCAGCAGCCGAAAAACCTGTATTTCGAGATTTCTTGAGACTGGTTAGGGCGGAGACAAGCTTGCTCAAGCTTCCGGTCCTGGAAGACGCGTCGTTGGAGATAGTGCGATAACATTGACTGCTCTCAATCGGAAGGCAACGGCGCAACACGCCTTCCGCATCGCTGTGTTGCGTGTCCAACTGCGTTGCAAGCGGGACCTATAAGAGAATCCTGGTGTGTCCGCTGCCATCGATTATAGCGCCTCCGGCGGCCGAATTTTCACGCTCCGCGACGTCGCCCTCGAAAATCCAGACCTTGCCGTCCTGGTCGCGGCCGCGGGCGATCAATGCCTCTGCCATCTCGCGATAGAGGGCGGCATGGCGCACGAGTGTTTGCAGAGATGCCCCGGCAGCCCTCGAGGTGGCATTCATTGCTTCCTCGGTTACGACGACAATCCAGACCGTTGAACCGTCAGTCACCCCAAGATGGCCGTTCGCGCCAAAGATAAAGGGTTGAGGCTCGCAGAGTTCGATTTCGATATGCCGTTCCACATCAGGCTCCCTTCCTGGATTTCAGATCGGCTTCCACGCTTTTTCGAAGTGCATCCATGATGTTGATGACGTTGCTCTTGGGAGCCGATTGATCCTTGCCCTTGGTCTGCCGTTTCGCCGGCTTCATAGCCTTTTTCTTCTCGGCAATGAGGGCGAGTAGGCTGTCCTGAATGGGGTCGCTGGCCATCTTGGGCGACCATTTCGATGTCTTCTGCTTGATCAGTTTTTGCACAAGCGGCACAAGATCGGGATCGGCTTCGTCGTCGATGTCGTCGAAATAGCTTTCTTCGGGCCGCACCTCGTCACCGAACCGGAGCGTCCAGAGAACGATGCCGTGTCCCCGCGGCTCAAGCACGACCGCACGTTCGCGGCGGCCGATAACGAGCTTGGAGACGCCGACGACCTTGTCGGCAGCCATGGCATCCCGGATCACGGCGAACGCCTCTTGTCCTACCGGATCGTCGGGCATCAAAAAGTGGGGCTTTTCCAAATAGACCCACTCTATGCTGTCGGCAGGCACGAACTTGTCGATGTCGATTGTCCTGACCGTATCGAGCGCCACCGCATCGAGGTCTTCGTCGCTCAGGATCACGTAATCGTTCTCGCCGCGCGCATAACCGCGGACATCGTCGTCTTCCCGGACGGCCTTACCCGTGACGGAGTCTACATATTGCGACACGACGCGATTGCCGGTGTTTTTATTCAGTGTGTGAAAGCGAACCTTTTCGCTTTCCGAAGTCGCAGGGGTCATCGCGACAGGGCAGGTGACCAGCGAAAGCTTCAAATATCCTTTCCAGTAGGGCCTTGGCATTGCCTGTCTCCTCAGCTGGCTTTCCGATTGGTATTTTCGGAGGCCACCTTTGGAGATGCCCCGCGCTTCGCTTTTTCACGACCAGTTCCCGTGTTGGCGTTTGCGGCGGTCCGCTTTGGTTTGTCGGCTGCTGCCTTCAGTATGCCAGCGCTTTCTCGCAATGCCGCCAGGAGATCGTTGGGCTTTGAAACCTTGACTTCCTTGCGCATCGGGATCGACTTGCCTTCGATCTTGGCCTTCACAAGATCGGCGAGGGCCGCCTCATATCGATCCTCGAAGGACGCCGGATCGAATGCACCCTTTTTCGTGGAAATGATGTGCTTGGCGAGGTCCAGCATCTCACCCTGGATTTTCAACTTTGGCATCTCTTCGAAGGCTTTGACGCTCGACCTGACCTCATAATCGTAGTTCAGCGTTGTCGCGATAAGCCCCTTGCCGTATGGCCGTATGAGGACAGACCGCATGCGGCGGAACAACACGGTTCGGGCGATTGCTGCGACCTTTGATTTTTTCATGCCGTCACGCAGGGCCGCAAAGGCATCGGAGCCCATTTTGTCCGGCGTCAAATAGTACGGCTTGTCGAAGAAGACGTCATCGATCTCAGCGCACGGGACGAAGGCCTCGATCTCCAGGGTCTTATTGCTTTCGGGGATGGCCGCCGCCACCTCTTCGGGATCGATGATGATGTATTGCCCATTCTCGATCTCAAAGCCCTTCGTTTGCTCTTCACGAGGGACGGGTTCTTCCGTCTCGGAATCGATGAACACGCGGTTCACCCTGTTCCCGGTTGCCTTGTTGATCGTATTGAAGGTGATACGGTCCGACGTCGATGCGGCCGTGTAGAGGGCGACGCCGCACGTGACCTCGCCGAACTTCACGAACCCTTTCCACTGCGCTCGATGGGCTGCCATGACGCTGAACTCCAAATGGACTGACTGATTCGCGAATCAATCATTACGGAGGCGATTCGTTCCAGCGCGACGCGAATCATTTTCGAATAGTCCGATTTGGAAACAATGGCTTGACGCGATGCGGAACACGATCAAGATCACAAAGATGGATAGCGGCAAGGGCAAACATGAGGCCATCACCTCTATCTTCGTTTCAGATCGGTCGCCTAAGTCGATGGAGGCGCAGCCCTACCGTTGCCAAACGCTCCCTTGTGGCGCTGTGTGGGTGGCGTCAGCTTGCAATGCGTTGCAACCGGACAGGCTCCGCAAAAATCTGATCTAGCATAGCCAGAACAACGCCGACTTTAGCCGATTTGACGGAGTAATAGACGGTTTGCGCATCGCGCCTCGTAGTCACGATGTCGGCCGCACGCAACTTAGCCAAATGCTGGGAGAGCGCAGATTGGCTCAATCCCAAGCGTTGAGCGAGCGGCCCTACCGAAATTTCGCCTTCGGACAGCGTCGTCAGCATCCTAAGACGCTGCGCGTTCGCCATTATGCTGAGAAGCTCAGCTTTGCTCTGAAATAGATCGTCTTCCATCGTGGTGATCCCGTATGTCAACTACTCCCGCGAAACAGTTAAACGTTTTAGCAGCTACTGAAAAGTGTGAAATATGAGACCCTTTTAGGACAGGACCTTCGTTTCAGGAACGACTTTACGATGGCGGAGCGGAAGACTGTCGGTCCGGGACATCTGTGGCCTCGCAACGTCCGTCAATAGCACTCGATGGATTTAGCCGAACATGGCCTCGAGCTTGCGGCCGCTAACGATCTGAGAGCTCTGGTAGTCCAGCCCTAGCCTTCCTGAAAGTCAGGACGACGGCCCCTCTATTTTGCAAGTCATCCAAGCATTGGCGATCTGGGCTTCCGCGCTACGTTCATTTAGAACACTGGAGCCCGTTATGAAAGTTCAAAAATTTAGCTTATCCGACGCCAACCTGATCAAGTCCCCCGGCCAGGAGGGTGATATCTACGTTGGGAACCTCGTGGACGAAACGAATGGGGGCCCAGTTACGATCGGCTACGTTAAGTACGGCCCCGGTCAAACACTGACTGAAACCATGGCTGTCGACGACACAATGATTGTACTGGAAGGGCGAGTCTCGGTTTCAACGCGAGACGGCACCGTCACCGCCGGGCCCGGCGACATCGTTTACATGCCAAAGGGCCAAGCCGTTACGATCACCACTGAGGGAGAAGGGGCGGTGACAGCATTTGTAACGTATCCGCATTGGGCCGAGGCCCACGGCGAGTAGGCACGTTGTCAAGCGCGCTATGCTGAGACCAGCCAGCTCGTCACCGCTTCTGCGCGGTATAAACTGTAATTCAAACTGAATCGGCTCCCGATCCTGATTTCTTCCCACGGTGGCCCGACGGCTTACGAAGGCTAGCTTCGAAGCGAGGTTTCAAGTGAAGGTGTTAATCGTAGAAGACGAGACAGATGTCGCGCTCTCAATCGAAGACGCCGTGCTCGCTGCAGGATGTGCGGTCACCGGCGTCGCCAGAACGGTGGCAGAGGCGATCGAGTTGGCTGCAGAGGCAGACGTGGCCCTTGTGGACGTTAGACTTGCGGATGGCTTGACGGGCCCAAGCTTGGCAGAACGGCTTAGCGAACAATTCTCAATGGGCGTTGTGTTCGTTACAGGGAGTCCTGAATTTGTATCGCAGGAAGAAATCGGAATTCCAGTGGTATTGAAGCCCGTGACACCGCAATCGGTCGCGGAGGCGCTTAAACAGGCGGCGATGTGGCGGGAACAAAACCGTCGCGTCCGAAAACCGCCAGCATCGAAATGATTGCCGGCTCGCCGCAGACGTAACCTCGGTTCGTTAACGGTGGTGAAAGCATGATCTGCTAAGTAATGTTGGCGGCTACGAGGGCCGCGCGTCCGATAAGTGACCACGCGTTCGGATGCAAGAAAGGCTCACTCAGCAACGAGTGGGCCTTTTCGTTTTGTACCGTCGGCTCCGCTCCAAGTGCGACTCGGGGATAGGTCGAAAGCCAGCTAGCGCCCGCTATAATCTGCCAAATGCCGCACGTATTGCTGGCGTCCGTTTGAATCTTGGCACCGGATGTAGATCATATTCCGTAACGACGCCGTACCAGCCCTTACACCAACCTCTTTGACCACTCGACGACGCTTTCAGACATGGTGATCATGTGATCGCCGAAAGACCGGATATTGTCTTTCCAGGCTTCAAGCCGGTCCCGATCTTCCAACCACAGAATGTCGATTTTGTCCGACAGTTCGTAACTCTCGACGTCCTCCGGAGGGGTCATGTCACACTCACCATCAACCCGGTGTTGGTCGAGCCGGCAAAATCTTAGCGGCCTGCTGGCCGGGGCGGGTATTTATTCCACGCCGCGCCGACGCCTTAATGCGGACTGCCTGAGCATCAGTCAGCGCATGTCGGACCGCGTCACTGACGTTGGAGGCAACGAAGTCGGCGCTAATGTCTTCCGCCAGCAGTGAAGGTGGCTGCTCTCCCGCCAAAGACGGCATGACGATTCCGACGCGCAATGAGGGCCGTATACGCTTTAAGCGGCGAATGGCTTGTCTCGCATGGGGCTTTGAACCCCGGTTAAGGAGTATAACCAACGCGGTATCGATGTCTGCGAGAGCTAAGGTACTCAAGGCCTTGCCGCTCAGGTCTTTGTGCCCGACCTGGGATACGGTTGTCCCTTGGACAGCCAGAACCTGGGCAATCATCGACGCAGCCGCGTCGTCGATCAATCCGCGACCGCCAATGCACAACACAGACTTTCCGTCGCCGTTGGGAAGGTCAGCCGCTTGGCCGGGCATCTCGACGTCGCTCTCGAACGAATCGTCGTCCTCTTCCTCTTCTTCCAACGCCGTGTCCGCAAGATTCTCGACCAGTTCGTTGGCTGTGGAAGCGAACAAGGCGATCTGGCTCTCAGTCATCACACCTCTCTGTCGGTCCAGCTCTCCAAGAAGAAGTGCAGGAAGTCCGACCTTTTGATAATAGTCGAGCAAGTAGTCGTTCTCCAAGAATTCGTCCGCGTTGTCGGTCGCTTCATTCGGGTCCCCGGCAAGAAGCCGTTGATAGAGCTTTTCGTGCGGTTGCAGCACAGGCTCGTTTCCAAGAAGCACATCCAGGAAACCAAACTGAGGAACGTATCGTCCCAGTACCACGAGGCAGACAGTCAATGGCGTCGACAACATCAGACCGACAGGGCCCCACAGCCAAGACCAGAATATGGCGGATACGATGATAGCGAGCGGCGAAAGGCCAGTATGGCTGCCGTAGAGCCAAGGTTCAACCACGTTATTGCTGATCAGTTCGGTTACGATAAAGAGCGAAGCGACCCAGGCAACGAGCGACCATCCGGGAGCAATTGCCAAAGCAAGGAAAAGCGGCAGGATCATACCGATAACGGGGCCAATGTAGGGGACAAACCTCAAGACAAGTGTAAGCAGGCCCCACAATATCGCGTTCGGGATTCCAAGAAGCCACAGACCAATGGAGATCGGCAGGGCATACAGCGCGTTCACAACTAGCTGCATCAGAAGATATTTGCCAACACGTTTCCCGGCATCCTGGAGTGCGGCCGTCGTCCTGTGCAGGTCACCAAGGCCGACGAGACGGATGAAACGATCTCTCAGCTCCTCCCTTTCCAGAAGCATGAAGATGACGAGCACGCTGACGAGACCAGCGGTCGCGAATGGACTGATCAAAGGGATGATGAAATTGCCGAGCGTTTGGACGGGGTTTGACCGGGTGACGATTTCCACCGGCATAGGATCGCGTCGACTAGATGGGGCCGCAGGATTCGCTTGGCTTTCCTCGGCACTGTCTTGCATCTCTGTCCCTATGCGCTCAACGATCTTGCTGACGTGTTCGAGCACACCGTTGCCGGACCCGGCTTGGCTCAACGCGTGAACCTTCTCGACAATGTTCCGCTGATAGGTCGGGATGTTGTCCGCCAGTGTCGCAACCTGGCTGGCGACAACGAAACCAAACGCTGCAATCACCAGAAACGCTGAAGCGACCGCCGTGAGAACCGCTGCAATTTTGGGAACGTGTCGTTTTCGGAGAAATGATACGATCGGAGCGAGCGTGAACGTTAGAAGAAGCGCGAGAGCAAGTGGAACGAAGACCTCCTGCCCGACATAAAGAATAATAGCTACGCCGATAAGCGTGATGATCGTACGCGCCGAAAGCGTCGACGACGACGCGCTGCCATCGCCATGTGATAAGGGCGCTCTCTGCGCCTCTATTGCGCCAATCTCTGCCAAAGCGTGCCCCCATCATGTGCGGGCACAGACGCCCGTCCACCAGTAGATGCGTCAACGCAGGATTTAATCGAGACGCGCGTACTGTATTCTTCGAAAATTGATAAGACTCGCGCCTTTTCGACGGGGCGCTCAGGACCGAACCACCCGCGTTTTTACAACCTGCTGGTGCGTAAAAACACGTCCGGCTTTGTCGCATCGTCGATAGACGTAGACAGATGTGCAACGCGATCCTTGCTGCGAGAGCTAAGCGCTCTAAGTGTGTCCGTGTTTCGGAGGTATTATGAACGAACTGACCGCCACTAAAGCAAAAACAGGCATTGAAGGTCTCGACGATATTCTATCTGGCGGTCTTTCTCGACGACATGTTTTTCTACTCGAGGGCTCACCTGGAGCCGGAAAGACCACGATTGCCCTACAGTTTCTCTCTGAGGGGGCCACTCGTGGAGAGAGATGCCTTTATATCAGCTTGTCCGAGACCGAAGAGGAACTCCGTGATGGAGCGGCTTCTCATGGGATCGAGTTGCCAGACGTCTTGAAAATCTTTGAGTTGGTCCCACCCGAAAGCCTGCTCGATCCCGATCAACAGCAAAGCCTGCTGTACTCGTCTGATCTTGAGCTCGGCGAGACGACGAAGCTGATCTTTCAGGAGTTCGAGCGTGTGAAGCCGGAGCGGGTCGTGATCGACAGCCTCTCCGAAATCCGATTGCTAGCACAAAGTTCTCTTAGGTACCGCCGTCAGATTTTGGCCCTGAAACACTTCTTCTCGAAGTCAAACGCGACGGTCCTGCTTTTGGATGACATGACAGCCGACACGCTGGACAAGACTGTGCACAGTGTCGTCCATGGGGTGATCCATCTTGAACAACTCGTTCCCGAGTATGGTGCCGAACGGCGCAGGCTGCGGGTGATCAAGTACCGCGGCCAAGCCTATCGTGGTGGATATCATGACTTCATCATCAGAACGGGTGGTGTTGCGGTATTCCCCCGTTTGCGGGCAAGCGAACACAGAATCGGCTTCGACCGTGTGACTCTTCCCAGCGGCATCGATGAGTTCGACGATCTATTGGGTGGCGGAGTGGAACGTGGCTCCAGCACGCTGCTCATTGGGCCGGCTGGAACGGGAAAAAGCCTTTTTGCTCTCCAGTTCGTCGTCTCTACCGTCGCACGCGGTGAAAAGGCCGCACTGTTCCTGTTCGACGAGGAATTGGGATTGCTGTTTGCGAGAACCAAGGCGTTGGGTTTCGACTTGAAAAAGATGCGCGATGAAGGGTCTATTTACATCGAACAACTCGATGCAGCCGAGCTATCACCAGGCGAGTTCGCACAACGCGTCCGTGACCGAGTAGCGAGCTATGACGCGAAGACCGTCGTCATCGACAGCGTCAATGGCTATCAGGCTTCCATGCCGGAGGAAAATGCGCTTATTCTTCATATGCATGAACTTTTGCAATACCTGAACCGGCAGGGTGCGAACACATATCTCACTGTCGCGCAGCACGGTTTGGTAGGTGACATGAAGTCTCCCGTTGATGTCACCTATCTGGCCGACACCGTCGTCCTGCTTCGCTATTTTGAGGCCTTGGGCAAAGTGCGCCGAGCGGTATCCATCATCAAAAAACGAACCGGCAGGCATGAGGACACGATCAGGGAATTCCGTATCACTGAGAAAGGACTCAAGCTCGGTGAGGCTCTCAGCGATTTCCAGGGTGTGCTTCGTGGCGTTCCGACGTTCGTAGGAAAGAACGGTCCATTGCTTTCAGGTGGTTCGGAGGACGATAACAATTCCTAACACCAACGCCACCGGCCTCATTTGCGCGCCGCTCGGTCGTGACGCACAGATCGCAGCAGCGCTGCTGACTGAAGCGGGTATCCGGGCGAAAACCGCACCTGATCTCAGCGAATTTGTCTCCAGCCTCGATGACGACATAGCCTTTGCCGTCATTACGGAAGAAATCCTGCGGTTTACCGATCTTCGCCACATCTCGACGTGGATCGAGAACCAACCCAGCTGGTCTGACCTGCCTTTCATCGTACTGACCGCACGCGGTGCAGGACCCGAGCGCAATCCTCAGGCGGCACGGCTGTCGGAGATGTTGGGCAACGTCAGCTTTGTTGAACGTCCGTTTCACCCAACCACATTCATTAGTGTGGCCAAGTCTGCACTGAGAGGTCGGCGTCGGCAATATGAAGCACGCCAGCGCCTCATTGATCTAAATGAAGGAGAACGGCGGCTGCAGACAGCGCTGGATGCCGGTAGGCTTGGAGCCTGGGAACTTGATCTTGACACAAATGTTCTGACGTCCTCTCCAGCTTGTCGTACCATTTTTGGTCGCGGAACCGGGGACGCTCTGTCGTTCGATGAGCTTCTGGAGAGCGTTCACCCAGAGGACGTCTCGCGGTTGAACCGAGCGATCGACGCGACGAAACGGGCAGGAGCTGATTTAGCCATTGAGTATCGCCTTGTCTGGAGCGACTGCTCGGTCCATTGGATTGAGATGCGGGCTCAGCAATACAAGGACAAAACAGGGCAGGCGACGAAGATTGTCGGGGTGTCGGCGGACGTCACAGCTCGGCTGGAAGCGGAAGAGCAGCAACGTCAGTTAAACGAGTTGCTGGAACAGCGTGTCGAAGAGCGTACCCGCGCCTTGGAGCAAGCGCACGCGATCGTGATCGACGAAGTCAGTCAACGCGAGCGGGCGGAGGAGCAGCTTAGGCAAAGTCAAAAGATGGAGGCGATTGGGCAACTGACAGGTGGCGTTGCCCATGACTTCAACAATCTTCTCATGGCGGTTCTTGGCAATCTCGAACTGCTGCGGAAGCGTTTCGCGAATGACGACAAGGCAACGCGCCTCATCGACGGCGCGATGAAAGGTGCACAACGGGGCGCGTCTCTGACACAGCGGCTCCTTGCGTTTTCCAGAAAACAGGACCTGAAGGTTACCCCAGTTAATATCGGCGACCTTGTAACGGGCATGGAGGACATGCTTAGGCGTTCAGTGGGATCGACTGTCACAGTAACCACCTCGGTGCCAGAGTATCTGCCGCCTGTCTTGGCCGATGCGAACCAGGTTGAACTCGCTCTTTTGAACCTTGCGGTGAATGCGCGCGATGCGATGTTGGAAGGCGGAACCATTCGGGTCGAGCTGAAGACTGCTGAAGTCGTCAGTACCGATGACGGCCTTAGTCCCGGGAGTTACGTTGTTCTCTCGGTCGCCGACAACGGCTCGGGGATGGACAAAGCGACACTAGCGAAGGCTGCGGAGCCATTTTTCTCTACGAAAGAGTTGGGCAAGGGCACCGGGCTAGGGCTATCGATGATCCATGGGTTGGCGCTTCAGCTCAAGGGTCGCTTGAGATTGGAGAGCGTAGTTGGGACAGGTACGACAGCGGAGCTTTGGATGCCCGTGTCGGACGTGTTGCCGCTCGCTGCCACTCAAGAGGACACGGTGCTAATGCCAGACGTTGAAGCGGGAAAGCCGATCCGAATTCTGTTTGTCGACGACGACGCGCTGATAGCGATGAGTTCCACCGACATGTTGCTTGATCTTGGTCACGACGTCGTCGAAGTCCATTCTGGGGAAGAGGCGCTCCAGGAGTTACACGGAGACTCGACATTCGATCTGCTGATCACAGACTATTCGATGCCGGGGATGAACGGTGGCGAGCTTGCAACAGCGGCTCGACAGACAATCTCGAATCTACCGATCCTCATCGCATCCGGATACGCGGACCTTCCACCAGGCGTAAGTCTCGATGTCGCCAGGCTGGCAAAGCCATATAGCCAGGACCAGCTCGCCAGCGCTATTTCCAAGGTAATGTCCTCATCCCAGTAAAACTTAGTCAAGACATCGACGGGTTCGCGAGTTGTGATGGTTCTTGGCGGGCGGGGCTTAGACCGGGCGCAGGCGTACAATTATCTTTGCATCGATTCACTTGAGCCGCCGTTTCGGTGCAGATCGGAATAGAGATGGAACCAACTCATTGGACAGGGGTTCGGTATTCGTCCCATAGGATCTGCAGCGTCACATGCTTGCTGCTTCAGCTCGCGGTGGACCTGCGCCCAATCTGGTTCCGGCCCGCGGCGATGTCCTATCTTCGTCCCGGCCCCCTGTAGAGTGCGGCCTCCACGACTGCGTCGCTGACGTCGTCACCAAGGGGCCACGCAGGCCAGCAACCGCTGCGCGCCGTAGCGTCTCGCCCACCGTCGACGGCGCAGTCCCAACCCGAACCGCAATCGACTTGTGCCCAAGTCCTTGCTCAAACTGATATCTCAGTATCTCCCGGACACGCCGCATCTCCACTCTCTCCGCAGGCATCGCGTTCCTTCCTCCTCGAACCTCGGGGGAGGAAACTTCACACCTGCAGGCCACCCTTGAAAGATGCCTCAAAGGGGCGGCATCATGTCGGAACGAGGGGGCGACTATTTCTCGGAATCAGGGGGCGACATTATTTCGGAATCAGGGGGCGGATTGCCTAGGAATTTGCACTATGCCCAACATTCGGCCCGGCTCACGAGCCTTTCAAAGCAATACGAGTTCGGAATGATCTTCTTCGCGGCGATGGGAGCTGTCTTGCTCATCGTGTTTGATGGGAGAAGCGATTCCCATGCTTGGCTGACACCTGTGCTCAGCCTGTCCCTCATGCTGTTCGCTTGCGGTAGTGCATTGCGTGGCCGGAAGATGGTCAGCCATATCAGAAGCTTCGATGACCGTTTCAGTAACTGTCAGTTCTAACGGTAATTATTCAACCCACTTTGATGGGTTGAATAATTCGAAAAACTGCATTATTTGAACCATTGAAAGGGTCAATTAATGCGCCTTACGCTCCAAATCAATTTTGATGGCCAGTGGCATCACGCCGCGACGCTGAAACTCAAGGACGACGCGGCCGGCTTCCAGAGCGCGTCGATCGTCGATTACGATCTCGACTATTTCGTCACCGTGGCGTCGGCGGAATTTGCGGCCGGAAAGGCGGTCCGCGACCATCGCGCCTTGTCCGTCCGTTACCCCGTTGATCTTGAAAATCGATATAGCCGCAGTTGGCCACCTTTCCTTTTGGATCTCATGCCGCAGGGGCATGCAAGGCGAAAGCTTGCCGAGCATCTCAGTCTTGCTGAAGGCTCGCGCGCTTCTGATCTCCCGCTGCTTCTGCGATCGGCGACGGGCGGCATAGGCAATATCCGGATCAAAGAAGCGGCAGAGGCCGAGACGGAACGGCTGCGCGGTGTTGAGCGCCAAGGGGTTACAGAAGCGGAAATCCTTGAGCGCTCGGATCGTTTCATGGAAGTCGCCGATCGCTCCGGAATGCTCGCCTCTGGCTCAAGCGGCCTGCAAGGCGAATGGCCGAAGGTCTCGATGACCCAGGCGAATGACGGTCTCTATTATCCCGACAGCTTCGTGACCGATGATGAGGCCGTGCACCACGTCATCGTCAAGCTGGTCCGCAGCAACGAGCCCGTGGACCGCCTTATACTCGAAGGCGAAGCCCTTTATTCGCAGATTGCTCAAGAGATCGGTCTGAATGTCAGCGAACCCTCGACCTACGCCGAAGGCGTCTTGATCATTCCTCGTTTCGACCGGAAGAAGAGAGACAGCGGCGGCACCGTTCGCCTTGGCCAGGAAAGCCTCGTGGCTGCGATCGGCGTTGCTGATTTCGGCCATGTCGGCACGCATGAGGCCTATATCGACGTGCTACGCCAATATTCGGCCGATACCTTTGCGGACATTGTAGAATACCTGAAGCGCGACATCGCCAATCTGGCGCTCGGCAATCCAGACAATCACGGCCGGAACTCCGCTCTCAGCAAGCACCAGGATGGTACAATCCGCCTGTCTCCGCTGTTTGATTTCGCACCCATGCGGCTCGCAAAAGAGGGGATTGTTCGCTCCACCCGATGGGCAATGATGCGTGACGGTGGTCGCGATCATCTTCCTGACTGGAAGCATGTTTGCGCCGAACTGGTGCCTGATCCTGATGAGCAGAGGGCGCTCGCAGTTACGCTTACCGAGTTTGCCGAACACCTGCGCCGGGCTCCGACCATCGCGAAAGATATGGGTGCATCTCCGGACATTCTGGGCCGTGCGATGGGACGCTGTATCGAAATCGCAGATGGCGTTTTGGCGGCATGCCACTGATGACGAAGGGCAGCTAAATGGCTCGCTGGAAGAAACCGACGAAAGAAGAGATTCTTGAAAACCGGCGAACACTGGCAGAGCGTGCTCGAACAGGTGACTTAAGGCTGCCTGAAGCCGTTGCAGATATCCGTAAAGGGTTCGGCATGACACAGGAAGAGTTTGCCAAGACGCTGTCGCTTACGAGGCGGCAAGTTGCGGAAATCGAAGCGGGCATCGCAAATCCTACACTTGAAACTTTAGAAAAGATTGGCCGAGTGTTCGGTTTCGGGGTTGGTTTTACACCCAAAGGCGGTTGACTTAGGTGCCCGTCTAAACAATCCAGATGGGTATACCCGGTGCGTCATCGTCTGCCGTCTATCGGGGAACGATGAATGCATCCCCTTGACGTTACGCGGCAGTCTGTTCGTTGTTCAAGACGGCTCCCGCGTCATGTGCCAACGAGATCACGCGCATGCCACCCTCTACCGCGGCTCTTATCAGCGCCAGTCTGGCCTCATGGGGTGACGCTTGGCCTGTTATGGCGTCGAGACATTTCTTCACAGCGACCACATAGTCTTCGCCATCGTCGTCGGGCCACTGCGACAGGAGCGCTTCAGCCGCATCAACCAGTGTTCTGATCTTGAGCGTCGTGCCATCTATTACAAGAAGAACGGTTTGGAAATCGCGTGAATTGCGTCGAAACATAACATCCATTTCCCCAGTCGATATTAATTTAGTAACCGTGCAATTTACGTTCCAAGTGGTTCGAAGATGGCTGGAAGGCCGAGGACCTAACGAATAAGCTGAATATGAAACGTCACCATAGGTCCGCCACCGTGGCTCCAGCGTTTGTCGCGTCTGGGCGACAGCGAGGCTGCCAAAGCCCAGCAGGCAGATGCACTGCATCGGTCTCGGTGTGCGCACGCGGTCGGGCGGCCCAGCGAGCCGACACACCTCAACAGTCGCTACCCGGTCGAAGCCGGGGAAGTCCATGTTGAAGCATGCCGACCGGTTGGTCCCCGCTTATAGAACCACAGCAGGTGTTTAAGGTTCCTTGGCAAGGTTAGACTAACGCCAAAACTGAAATCCCGAGAACGGGCAGCGACTGCCTTCTCTAACGTCCGGGCCCAGTTCATTGCACGCAACAGCGCTGCGGAGGACCTCGATCACGTAACCCATGCCAGAGATGCCAGTACTCTCCGTCTCCGGGAGGCGAGATTGGCTCACGAGCATGCGCGACAGACCGATGGGCAGAATCTAGTCTTACGATGAGTAGTAATCCTAAGGCTCCCATTGGCCTCATCTTGACTTACACCGAGCCATCGAGGCCGGGGGGTGGTGCTGTGTTCGTGTAACGGAGATACCGACGATCCTCGATCCCAACTGGTCACCAGAGGGTGCTGATAACGAAGCGGATCGGAGTCGGTCGTTTGTCGAAGAAATTCTCGTCCAGCGCGGCCTTTGCCTCCGCCGCCCGGCTAGGCAATTTCGTAAAGGAAGTCGCAGACGAGGTCGGCGATCACGCTCGCTTGTGTGTCGCTCAGATATGCAGCAGTTTCAGCGGCGACCGAGTCCATATCCCCACG